>CXWL01004273.1_pt1 | contig 17566 bp, 17 predicted proteins | sample 590931 | NCBI WGS metagenome assembly CXWL01 (sample SAMEA3498368, study PRJEB10139) | groundwater metagenome | biome: water well; material: biofilm material | place: Germany | collected 2015-04-27 | reverse complement strand
CGTTCGACCAACCTATGGGCGCTGGCACAGGCTAAGGGTGGAGCGAGCGCCGATGAGTTGACGCGCGCCGCCGCCAATGCCGGCTATGACCTCTCACCGCTGCGCGCGATGATCGACATGCTGGGGCAGCGCACATGACCGCGAACGAGCTGGCCCAGCTTGGCGCGTCGATTATCGCGATACTATTTGTTGCTTGGCTTGCTAAGATGATGGGGCTTGGCGGCGATGTGCGTATCCGCGATGAGGAACAGGCGCGGCGATTGGCCAATGAGGCGGTCGATGGTTTTAACCCAGCCGAAGTGATTGTAGACCGCGCTGGGATAGGTGCCTTGTTGAAAGACACGGCCGGGCGGCATCTGTTGCTGCGCCGCCACGGCGTTCAATTTGTCGGGAGGCTGCTCGACAAGCACACCGAAGCGCGACTCGACCGCAATTTCCTGACCATCGGTACCGGCGAACGCCTGCTCGCCCCCATCACCCTCGATCTGGGAGAGCGGGCGCAGGTCTGGGCCGTTGGCCTGCGGGTGTTGACTATATGACCTATCCTTTGCCCAACCCCGTTGATTTTGCGGTGCCGCTTTTCATCCTGTTGATTGTTATTGAGATGGTTTGGGCACGGCGAAAGGCACCGGAAAAATATGAACCAAAAGATACGCTAACGTCGCTCGCTTTTGGGGTGGGCAGCACGGTCGCTGGGGCGTTGACTGGCACCGTCATTGTTGCATTTGCCTATTGGCTTTGGGAATATCGCATGGCGACTGTCCCATGGGCGTGGTGGGGTTTTGTCCTATGCTTTGTTGTCGATGATTTTCTCTATTATGTGTTTCACCGTGCAGCGCACCGTGTGCGTTGGTTCTGGGCCAGTCACGTCAATCATCATAGTAGCCAGCATTATAACCTCTCGACTGCTCTGCGACAAACATGGACAGGCTTTTTTACGCTGTCCTTTCTATTTCGCCTGCCTATTGTATTGATCGGTTTTCACCCGGCAATGCTATTTTTCGTCGGTGGCCTCAACCTCATCTATCAATTTTGGATCCACACCGAAGCCATCGTTCGGATGCCGCGATGGTTTGAGGCGGTAATGAATACACCCAGCCACCACCGCGTCCACCACGCGACCAATCCGCGCTATCTTGACCGCAATTATGCGGGTGTTTTCATCGTCTGGGACCGGATGTTCGGCACGTTCGAGCGCGAGGTTGATGATGAGGTGATACACTATGGTATCATCAAACAGCTGGGCACGTTCAACCTGTTGTGGAGCGTGTTTCACGAATGGGTAGGCATTGCCCGCGATGTGTGGAGCGCGCCGTGGCGGCACAAGCTGTCCTATATCTGGCGCGTTCCGGGCTGGAGCCATGATGACAGCCGCGACACCAGCGATGTGATTAGGGAACGGTGGCTGGAGCGACAGGGCGAGCATTAGTTTGCGCTTGCCCTCACGTTAAATGACACGCATGTAAGCATTGGGCCTCGGCAGCGCGGTCTCGCTTTTGGGAGAGGGCGCATGGAACAGTTCGACATCATCATCATCGGCGGCGGCAGTGCGGGGAGCGCGGTTGCGGGTCGCCTGAGCGAGAACCCCAACCTCTCGGTCTGCCTGCTCGAAGCGGGCGGCAATAACAGGCAAATGTCGATTACCACGCCCGGATTCATGGCGTTTATCGGTGACAAATCGAATTACCGCTATGACACGGTGCCGCAGGCGGGGCTGAACGGGCGCGTCGGATACCAACCGCGCGGGCGCGGTATGGGCGGGTCGTCGGCGATCAACGCAATGCTCTATATTCGGGGCGCGCGTTATGACTATGACCAATGGGCAAGCCTTGGGGCGAGCGGGTGGAGCTACGATGAATGCTTACCCTATTTCAAACGGTCGGAGGGCAATGAACGTGGCGGCGATGATTTCCACGGCGGCGACGGCCCGCTCAACGTCATGGATCAACGCTGGCCGAACCCTGCTGCTCAGGCCTTTGTCGAGAGCGCGGCATCGTTGCAACTGCCGCGTAACGCCGATTTCAATGGTGCGGCGCAGGACGGTTTTGGGCTGTATCAGGTGACGCAAAAGGCGGGGGAACGCTGGTCGGCGGCGCGTGCCTATGTTGACCCAGCCCGCCATCGGCCCAATTTATCGGTGCGCACCGGCGCGCTGGTCGAGCGGATTTTAATCGAGGATGGCCGCGCAACCGGTGTCGTTTTGCGGCGCGGGAAAGAGCAAGAGGTGCTGCGCGCGCGCGGCGGCGTTGTGCTGTCGGCGGGGGCATTCAACAGCCCGCAAATTCTGATGCTTTCGGGCGTTGGTCCTGCGGAGCACCTTACCGATCACGGGATAGCGCCAGTGGTTGATAGGGCAGCGGTTGGTTCCGACCTGCAAGACCATATCGATTATGTGGCCAGTTATGATACGCAGTCAAAGGTCACTTTTGGCGATTCGCCGGCTGGCCTGTGGCGGATGGCCAAGGCGTTTTTTGAACACCGCACCAAACGCACTGGCATTTTGACGACATGCTATGCCGAAGCGGGCGGATTTTGGCGTACTAATTCGGACGTTCCGGCACCTGATGTGCAATATCATTTTGTCCCTGCGCTGTTGGAAGATCATGGACGAACCATGGTCAGGGGGCATGGATTTTCCTGCCACGTCTGCGTGCTGCGTCCAGAAAGTCGTGGCACCGTGCGTTTGGCGAGCGGTGATGCCGCCGCCGCACCGCTGATCGACCCAGCCTTCCTGAGCGATGAGCGCGACATGGCGACGCTGCGCAGCGGGGCGCGGATGATGCACCGCATTCTGCACTCTGCGCCGCTGACTGACCTAAATCCGTCGGTGCGCCGCCCGGTCGATGTGAATGATGATGCGGCGCTCGACGCCGAAATCCGCACCCGCGCCGACACCGTTTATCACCCCGTCGGAACGTGCCGGATGGGCAGCGATGCCGATGCGGTGGTTGATCCAACGTTGAAGGTTCAGGGAGTCGGTGGGCTGTGGGTTATTGATGCCAGCATCATGCCCCGCCTCGTCAGCGGCAACACCAACGCACCGAGCATCATGATCGGCGAGCGTGGTGCTGATTTTGTGAAGGCTGCACTAGGTCACAGGCCCATTAATAGCGCGAACTGAGGTTTGAAGCGATTTCGTTCAGTGCAAGGAGGAAAGGCGAAGCGAATATGTCGATATTTCTAGACTTTCTGACACAGCAATGGACGAAATCGGTCAAATCCCATAGGGACAGCAAAATGGCTTCCATCTCATGCCCGAAATGCCCTTGGAGATAGCAATACTATCCCCTGCATGCATTTCGGCCCGATATGTTTGCCATTTTGCTGCCTCAGCCGTGCGATTAATGGGCCTGTGACCTAAGCCGCTGATTCGTTGATGCGGTTGGTGGATCACGCGCCACAACCCCACCATTTCGGACAAAAAACGGGTCGGAGCTGCATTGCAACTCCGACCCAGCCTTCCGGGCTCTCCCCTCCCGAAACTGATGAACCTTCTATGACTCAGTTCTGCTTTTGATGAAAGCAAAAAATTGGCAGTGATGATGTCACCACTGCCAATGATGCGATTCAGAAGGCTTTGCGTGCGGTAATGCCGATGGTGCGCGGCGCGTTGGTCGAGAAGCCAAGGCGTGCACGACCACCACGCTCACGGTCAAACGCAAGCTGTGCATTTTCGTCGAACAGGTTGTTGACATAGAGCGAAACGCTCAACCCGTCATCCCATTCCACGCCCGTGCTGAGGCTGACGAGCTGATAGCTGTCTAGCTCCAGATCAACGATGGTTGGCACCGTCCCGGTGGCACCGCCAAAGGGCAGGCCGGAGACAAAGCTGCGCGGGTTATTCTCCTGATCGGATGGCTGAGTAAAGCGGGTGCCGATATGTTGCACCGACGCGCGGACGAAGGCTTCGCGTCCTTCGCCCACCGCAAAGCTGTAATCGGCGCTGGCGGACAGCGTGAATTCGGGGGTCGAGGGCAGGCGATTGCCGTCGCGGATCCCGGTTGCCGCAGTCAGTGCACCAGGTAGAGTGCTATCAAATTGCGCCTCGAGGATCGAACCCGACAGCGCGAGGTTGAAGCCATCGACCGGCTCGACCGACAATTCAAACTCAACCCCTGCGGTATGCGCGTTCGGCACGTTGAACACAATCCGCGACGAACAGCTTCCGGCATCCAGCGTGACCTGAAGGTTGCTGATGTCGGTGTAAAAAGCCGCCGCGTTAAAGGTGAAGCCACGACCTTGGGACTTGACCCCAAGCTCGTAGTTCCAAAGCGACTCATCGTTATAATCTTGGAACGAGCCAAACAGTGCCGCATCGGCCGGTGTACAGAGCGGGATGTTGAGCGGGTCGTTGACCCCGCCAAGCCGGAAACCGCGCGAAGCCTGGGCATTGACGGTCACATCCTCGCTCGCCTTCCAGCTCAGCAAGAGGCGCGGGGTAAAGCCATTCGACGATGTTGTGTCAGATCTGTTGTCGAGGTTGGAAAACAGCCCACCGGTCTTGAAACTCCGGGTTTCGCTGAAATCATAATAGCGCCCGCCCGCCGTCAGGGTCAGTATATCGTTGAACGTATAGCTTGCCTCGCCGAACACCGCGAATTGTTCGATGTCATAAGGCAGATCGGCGTTATAGGGCGAGTTGAGGTCGAGGAAGCCATTGGCGACCGCTGCCGACGTGCCTGCGCCGAAGCGAGTGTCGGTGAACCCCTGATACCCCGGGGTCGGCAGACGCTGTGCGTAGACACGGTCAACTTTGGAGTAGAATGCACCGACCAGCCATTGCAGCGGGCTGTCATTGTCCGACGCAATCCGCGCTTCGCCGGTCCAGGTTTCGAGGTCGGTGGTGTCGCGCAGGTTGGAGGGTAGTAAGACGCCCGCAGTCGGGAAACCAAGGTCAACCGAAACCGAACCGGTAAGCGCACTTGCATCGCGGCTGACCAATATGTCGCGGTTGGTATAGCTGCCAACCATCGTCAGTTGTGCGCCGCCAAGACTGACATTGGTTGTCAGGTCTGCGATCAGCGTCTGGTCCTTAAACTGTTCTTGCAGCAACAGATATTGCTGGCGCTCTTGAAAAGTAACCGGAGGCCGCGTCGTCGTGTTAGGATTGCCATAGAGGTTGAACACCTCTTGACGATTGAACCCGTCGTAATTGACCTCCTGAAAAATGACTCGCGGGGTAATGGAAACGGTTTCCGATGGTTCAAGGGTGATGGCGATGCGCCCGCCAACGCGGTCACCGCTGTTGATGTCCTCTACCACACGGCCAAATTGCAGGCCGAGTGCGTCGACGAAGCCACCAAATTTGGTATAATAACCGACCGCACGCAGCGCTATCTTGTCGCCCAAGGGTAGGTTGATCATACCGCGAATCTGGCCGCCAAGCTCGTCGCCGCCGACAAGATTGAGGTTGGCCTCCAGCGCGCCTTCGGTCTGGCCGATGCGCGGCTGGTTGGTGATGTAGCGGATGGTGCCGCCGATCGACCCTGCGCCGAACAAGGTACCTTGCGGGCCGCGCAGCGTTTCGAGGCGGTTTAAATCGAACAGGTCAAGGTCGGGCGTGAACAGCGACAGCGAAATCGGCGTATCGTCGAGATAGATGCCGACCTGTTCCTTGACGCCGGGCTGGTCGCGAACAACCTGTCCTGCGGAAACGCCGCGCACCGAAATCTGGCTTTGCCCCGGCCCGAGGTTTTGAATGTTGAGGCCAGCGACGTTGCGCGATGCGTCCTCAAGCGTGGTAGCGTTGGCGCGCGCCAGATCCTCGCCGGTTTGGGCATTGATCGAGAAGGGGACGTCTTGCAGTGTGGTGTCGCGCAGCGTTGCGGTGACGACGATGTCGTTGCCATCGCCTTCTTCTTCATCCGCTGTCTGTGCAAAAGCCGGGGTGCTGGCGAGCGCGATGGCGAGCGCCGACATGCCAATTGATAGCCGTGTGCGTGATGCAAAATTACGAACCATGATGTCTCTCCTTGTGTAGTCGGGCGGTCTGTCGCCACCGCGAATGAGAGACAATTCACCCTTTTCATCAATTGCATCAAGCATCATCATGTTTTGCGCATGATTTGTTCAGTCTATGTGGTGAAAAAGTCACAAAAATTGACCGGAGCGGTTGTCGCTCCGGCCAGTCGGTTCGCAGGAGGAACCTAGCTAGGGCCGCTCTGCTGAGGAGGGGAGCGGTGTCGGCGGCCCAATTTCGTCAACTATGGTTAAACATTATAGGCGCGTTCCCCATGTTCGGAGAGATCGAGCCCTTCGCGTTCCGCTTCTTCGCTGACACGCAGACCGATTGTGTATTTAAGCGCGGTGAACAGGATGGCGGAGACGCCGCCCGACCACAGCAACGTAACGGCCACGGCTTTGACTTGGGTCATGAACTGACCCGCCAAGTCATAGGCGCCGGGGATGGCTGGGAATACGGTGTAATCGACCCAGCCCTGTCCGCCGAGCGACGGGTCAGCGACAATCGCAGTGCCCAGCGCGCCGACGATACCGCCGATGCAGTGGATCCCGAACACGTCGAGCGTATCGTCATATTTGAACTTGTTCTTGATGATCGACACAAACACATAACAGACTGGCGAGACGATGAGGCCAAGGATGAGAGCGCCCATCGGCGATGCAAATCCGCTCGCCGGCGTAATCGCCACCAACCCCGCAACCGCGCCAGTGACCGCGCCGAGCAGCGATTGTTTGCCGTGGTGGAATTGTTCGATCAACGACCATGATAGCGCAGCAGCCGCCGTCGCCACGAACGTGTTGATAAAGGCGAGCGCGGCGAGGCCGTTGGCTTCGAGGTTCGACCCGGCGTTAAAGCCGAACCAGCCGACCCACAGCAGGGACGCGCCGATCATCGTCATCGTAAGGCTGTGCGGTGGCGTGGCTTCCTTGCCATAGCCGATCCGTTTGCCGACGATCAGGCAGCCGATCAGTCCAGCAATACCAGCGTTGATGTGAACCACGGTGCCGCCCGCAAAATCGAGCGCGCCCTTACCCCACAAATACCCCATGTCGGTTGGCGCATCGACAAGGAAGTCTGGGCCAGCCCAATACCAAACCATATGCGCAATCGGGAAATAAGCGAGTGTCAGCCAAGCGACCGTGAACAGCATCAACGGCACGAACTTGATACGTTCGGCAAAGGCACCGACGATCAGAGCGGGCGTGATGCAGGCAAAGGTCATCTGGAAGATAACAAAGCTATATTCCGGAATATAGACATTGTTGCTGAACGTTGCGGCATAGGTCGATGTCGTGACCCCGCTGAGGAACAGTTTGGAAAAGCCGCCGATGAATGGTGCGGTCGCCGCCTCGCCGCCGCTGGTGAAGGCCATGGTATAGCCCCACGTTACCCACACCAATGCCGCGACCGATACGATCATGAATACCTGCATCAGCAAGGACAGCATATTTTTGGTGCGGACCAAGCCGCCATAGAATAGCGCGAGCGCTGGGACAGACATCAGCAGCACGAGTGCTGAACTGACCAGCATCCACGTGGTGTCGCCTTTGTTGGCCATCGCGGCCTGTGCCAGGGCGTCGGGTGCCCTGATCGGGCCAGTGGCAACCGCAACGGCGGCATCCTGCGCTAGGGCGGCCCCGGCAGATAATAATGATACTGTCGCAGCGCCGATGGCCGCCGCCCTTGAAAAAATTCTATTCATTCCCCTGGCTTCCCTATTTCTTGTTGTCATTGCGGTGGATATGTTGCTCACAGCGCCGCCTCCCCGGTTTCGCCAGTGCGGATGCGCACCGCCTGCTTGACGTCGAGGACAAAGATTTTGCCGTCACCGATGTTGCCGGTGCCCGCGACCTGCTGGATCACCTCTACGGCGCGCGCGGTGATGTCGCTGTCGCAGACCAGCTCGATCTTGACCTTTGGCACCATGTTGGTGGCATATTCGGCGCCGCGATAGATTTCGGTCTGGCCCTTTTGACGGCCGAAGCCCTTCACCTCGCTGACGGTCATGCCGTTGATGCCGAGGTCGGTCAGCGCTGTGCGGACCTCGTCGAGCTTGAACGGTTTGATGATGGCTATAATCAGTTGCATGTGCGCCCCCTTGGCTTTTGCCTAAGCCAATCAAAATGCAACATATGTGCCAAATAACAAAAACGGCACGACTACTATTCTATTGTTATGAGGCTAGCCTTGAATCGGGCAATTTTTGTGCAACTGCGAAAAGTACTGCCTGTTTTTCAGGCAGAAGGATCAGAGAGCCAATCGCGCCCACACGGGCAGATGGTCCGATGCGCGCGCGGCAAGCGCGCTGTGATGGACGCCGCATTCCTCAACGCCAATCCGCCCAGAAATGATGATGCGGTCGAGCGCGGCGACGGGGCGGCGGCTGTGAAAACTGTTGCCGGGGCGCAGCACATGCAGGTCGCCGTCAAATTGGCGCAGCGCGCTGCTATGCTCGGCCCAATCGTTGAGGTCACCCATCATCACCAGCGGCTGGTCAGGGGACAGCGTGCGCGCGTGATCAACGATAGTGCGCACTTGGTGGCGACGGCGAATGCCAGATAGGTCGAGGTGCATCGCAACAATGCGAAGCCGTGCCGCGCCAATTTGCACTTCGGCAGTGACCGCGCCGCGCGGCTCCAGCGTCGGCAGCGGCACGGCGGCGGCGTTTGTCACCGCCATCCCTTTGCGCACCAACAGAGCGTTACCGTGCCAGCCGATGCTGTCGGGGCGGGTGTCGAGCGGCACCGCCTTCCACGGGCTCTCCTCGATCAATTGCAGTGGCAGCGCGCTTTCGCGGCGACCAAAGCGGCGATCCACCTCTTGCAGCGCGATGACGTCGGCATCGATTTCGCGCAAGCAGGCCATGATCCGTTCGGGGTTGCGCCGCCGGTCGAGTCCAACCGCTTTGTGGATATTATAGCTGGCGACCTTGATCACGTCTCGTTTCTGTCGTCCGGTGATGCGCCCGCAATATAGCGGTCGGTGGCGCGCGTCGGCAGGCCGTCGATGCTGGTGGTGCGGCCCTTAAATTTTTCGACCCATTTTTCGGGCTCGATTTGCGCATGATATTTTTTGAGCGTCGCCCGTTCGCGATCCAGCGTCATCATCGGCACCCCCCAGCCGCAACTGGTCTGGACACAGTCCACCGCGATCACGAAAATCTGCCGCGTGCCGGGCAGCAGCGTGAAGTGCGCGGCCAGCGCCTCCCACTCGGCATCCTGTGGCAAAACGCTGCGCCCATGGCCATAGATGCGCAGGATCAATGCGGTGCGGTCAAAGGCACAGAACATGATGGTGATGCGCCCGTCTGCGGAGAGGTGCGCGTGGGTTTCATTGCCCGATCCGCCAAGGTCGAGGAACGCGACTTGCACGTCCGACAAGATGCGGAAGGTATCGGCATAGCCCTTTGGCGACAGGTTGATGCGCCCGTCCGCCGCCGCCGTCGCGGTGAAATAGACCGGCTTGTCGGCGATGAAGGCACGGTGCGCCTCGGTCAATGTGTCGGTGAAATCAGCCATGTTAGTCTCGTATCAAAAGTATTACTTGTTAAGTGGCTTTTGCCGCGCGCTTAGCCAATGCCGCCACAGCTTTTTTAACAATGGCCTTGGCCGCTTTAGGTGGGTCGCCGTCGATGGTATCGCGCTTCAAGACATCGTTAGTCAGAATAACCCGCAAATCTTCCTCAGTTGCCCGTACCCCATCGAACAATCTGCGCAGTTCACGCCTCAAAGTGCCGACCACCGCGTCTGATTGAATCAATTCGGAAATCACGTAGCGATTAACGATCTTAGCTTGCCGATGAAACTCGGTCAGAGCGTCGGATGAAATACTCTCCCGACAAAGCATATATATCATTGCTAAGTCATCATTTGATCGGGCTGACAATTTACAGACGTCGAAACTGAACACTTCCTCGTAATCAATGGGCTGCCCGAATTTGATCCGGAAAACCTTCCATTCAATGGCATTTGAAAGAATGACCCATTCAATCCCCTGATGCGCTCCATAGTTGATGGCTTGACGCAGATGATTATCATTCAATGATGTGCCCGCAGATTTTATTTCGGCGAGATAATAGATTTTACCTTCAACCTTGATGGCAAGGTCACAAAAAGTGCCACGAATCTGCTGCTCGCTAGTAAGTTCAGTGTATTTGTCATAACCGAATATATCGGTCAGCATGTCCTTGATAACGGTAACGGTGTCAGCTTCTGAAATATCGCGTTCACGCAGTTTTCCGACAATAGGCTGATATTTTTTTAGTCCAGCAATCAAGCGATCTTGAGCTTTCTTTGGGATTTTGATTGCGGCCATAAAACACCCTCCGATTGAAATCATTCATTATGGCTACGGTTGATTATTGAAGGGGGCAACATAATTCACGTCCCTCCACTTACCCCGCCGTGCCGCCAACGGTGATGCCGTCGATCAGCAGTGTTGGTTGGCCAACGCCGGCGGGGATGCTTTGCCCGCCCTTGCCGCACACGCCAATCCCTTCGTCGAGGCACAAGTCATTGCCGATGCCGATAACGCGCGTCAGCACACTTGGCCCGTCGCCGATCAGCGTCGCGCCCTTGATCGGGTGGAGCAGCTTGCCATTTTTGACGCGCCACGCCTGTGTGCACGAAAAGGTGAAATTGCCCGAGACGATGTCGACCTGTCCACCGCCAAAGCTGGTTGCGTATATGCCGTCCTTGACGCGGTCGAGCAGCGCGGCGGGGTCGTCGTCCCCGCTACGCATGAAGGTGTTGGTCATGCGCGGCATCGGTGCGTGGGCGTAAGATTCGCGGCGGCCATTGCCCGTCGCAGCGACGCCCATCAGCCGCGCGTTGAGGCGGTCCTGCATATAGCCGCGCAAGATGCCATCCTCGATCAGCACGGTTTCGGAAGTCGGCGTGCCTTCGTCGTCAAAGCTCAATGACCCGCGCCGCCCGCCGCCGACGGGGTTGGTGAGGGTGCCGTCATCGACCACGGTGACGCCGGGGGCGGCAACGCGGGTTCCGACGCGCCCTGAAAAGGCGCTGGTCCCCTTGCGGTTAAAATCCCCCTCCAGCCCGTGGCCGACCGCCTCGTGCAAGATGATGCCGGGCCAGCCGGGGCCAAGCAGCACCGTCATTTCGCCTGCTGGCGCGTCTTGTGAGCCAAGGTTGGTCAGTGCCTGGTCTAGCGCGCAGTCGATAGCGCGCGCGGCCGTTGCGGGGGTCATCAAATCGGCATAGCCGCGCCGTCCGCCGATGCCGAAACTGCCGCTTTCGCTGCGGCCATTTTCCTTGGCGATAATCGAGACGTTGAGGCGCACCAGCGGGCGGACATCGGTGGCGACAAAGCCGTCGGCGCGGATAATTTCGACCACCGACCATGCCCCGACCAGCGACACCGTGACTTGGGCAACGCGCGGATCGCGCGCGCGGGCGGCGGCGTCGATGCTCTGGCACAAAGCCACTTTGTCGGCGAACGGCACGGGGTCGAGCGGGTTGGCGTCGCTATAGTGCCGCGCATTGGTGCGGCGCGGTGGCGGTGCGGCGTTGCCGCTACGCGGTTCGATAAGTCGCAGCGCGGGGATAGCGCGCTTAATCGCGGCGGCGCTGATTTCGGTGGCGTGGGCAAAGCCCGTCATCTCACCCGACACGGCGCGCAGGCCAAAGCCCGCATCGGTCGAATAATCGGCGGTTTTGAGCTGCCCATCATCGAAAACGAGGCTCTCGCTGACCCGATATTGCAAATATAGCTCGCCATCCTCCGCCGTGGCCAGCGCGCGGCGGGTTAGCGCCAGCGCATAATCGGGATCGAGCAGGTCAGGTGAATAGAGAAAATCGCGCGGGTTACTTGCCATGCGCTAAGCGGGGTTCTTGTCCGTGTCGGCGGCACCACCGATCAGGACAAAGCGGCGGTCGCAATAACCGCAATCGACAAAGCCATCGGCGGGGTCAATCTGTAGCCACACGCGCGGGTGGCCGAGCGATGATGAGGCGGTGTCGCTTGCGCCCATGCAGGAGACGCGGGGATTTTCGGTGCGGGTAATTTCGGGTGTGTCGGCCATGATGCGCGATTAGCAGCGCTCATGCCGCCTCGCAATCACAGATAATTGACGGTGACGTTGAACGTCCCAGTATAAGTGCCTGGTGCCTGATTTGCGCCGACATTCAATCGGCCGCCGATTCGGATGATGTCGAGCCCATTATTGTCCAGAAAACGGATGAACCCGCCGTTGCTGGTCCAGTTGCCAACCGTCATCGTGCCGCCTGTGCCATTTGACAAAGTGATGGCGGCGTTGGGGATGAACACCAGATAGATACGGTTGATGCTGCCCGCAGGCAGAAAGGTCGCAAATCCAGTGGTGCCGCCAGCGGCGGTCGCGCCGCCCGTGGTGGTGCGCGCGCCCGTCGTTGCATTGATGGTGACGGTGCCGGGAGTCGCCCCCGAGAGGATATTGCCGAAATCGAGCGCAGTGGTGTTGAGCAGTTTCAGCCGATTGAGGACGATGGTGCGGCTGGTGCTGGGCGTCGTTTGCGCCTGTGCACTGCCCGCACACGCGCATAGAATCGCGGCGGCGGCCATGGGGATGATGCTGGTCAGGCGATGTTCCATCCCCGCCCATTAGCGTCGAAGCCGTCACCATCCGGTCGAGCGATGCGGTAAATATTACATTAGCCACATACCATTGCAGCTGATTGCCAGTCATTGATAATTGAGGGTGATGTTGAATGTGCCGACATAGGTGCCCGCCGCCTGATTGGCACCAACCGCAAGTCGGCCCCCTAGCGGGAAATTGAACAGCCCGTTGGCTGCGGCAATGCGAAAGCGGCGCGGCGTTGTGGTGAGAATGGCGGTGGGTGTCGATCCGATTTCGAATTGCGACAAGGTCATCGGCGCGCCGGGACCGATCAATTGGATGCTATTCGACGACAGGCTGATCAAAACTTGCTGGTTAAAGCTGCCCTTGCCCGCAAAGCGCGCGGGCTGCTGCGATGACCCAACAAGAACCACGCCACCGGTCGCGGTGCGGGTGCCGTCGGGGAATAGCCGGACGACACCGGCCGTATTGCTGGGAATGATGTCGCCAAACTCCATGTCCTGCACGCGGATGAACGACAGTTGGCGCAAGACGATGGTCTGCAGTGCACCTTGCTGGGTGGTCTGCGCCGAGGCACCGGTCCCGGAGCATGCCGCCACCCCCGCCGCCGCGATGGCGAACAGCATGGATGGCCGCTTTGTGTTCAATTTTGGAATGGTGTTGGTCCCCATAGATGTTGCTCTAGCGAAAGACTGTTCAGCCATGGTGAGCGACCATGGTTAATTTCACATTTACGCTTTGGGGGTTCGCCAACCTTCGCTATGCGCGGTTCATGGATAAAGACGCAGCAATCAGCATCGACAATCTGACCAAAGTCTATAGCGGCGGTAAATGTGCGCTCGACGGGGTCAGTCTCAACGTTCCGCGCGGTGCGATATACGGACTGCTAGGCCCCAATGGCGCGGGCAAATCGACACTCATCAACATCCTGTCGGGGATGGTGCGAAAGACCTCAGGCAGTGCGCGTATCTGGGGGTTCGACATCGACGTCGACCCGCGCAACGCCAAGGCGTCGATTGGCATCGTCCCGCAGGAGATTGTCTTCGACCCCTTTTTCACCCCGTTTGAGACGCTGGAGCTGGTTGCGGGCCTTTATGGTGTGCGCAAAGGACAGCGGCGCAGCATGGAGTTGCTGCGCGCGGTGGGGCTGGAGGATAAGGCTGGTGCCTATGCCCGCACATTGTCGGGCGGAATGAAACGGCGGTTGCTGGTGGCCAAGGCGCTGGTCCATTCGCCGCCGATCATCGTGCTCGACGAACCGACGGCTGGGGTGGACATCGAACTGCGGCAGCAACTGTGGGATTATGTCACCATGCTCAACCGCGAAGGGGTGACGGTGGTGCTAACCACGCACTATCTGGAGGAAGCCGAGCAATTGTGCGATCGCATCGCGATCATCAACCATGGCAAGCTCATTGCCGATAAACCGACGCGAGATCTGGTGGGTATGGCGCGCGAAAAAGCGGTGGTGCTCACCCTTGGCGATGATGTCAGCACGCTTCCCGCGCACGGCAGTTTTGAGAAGGTCGAGCAGACTGGGGTGCGCGAGGTAACGATCAGCTATAACAAGGACCGCGCCAATGCCGGCGATGTGCTCAGCGCGGCACAGGCGGCGGGCCTTACCATCGTCGATGTCTCGACGCGCGAGGCGGACCTTGAGGATGTGTTCGTGCAATTGACGCGGGTAGTGGCCTAGGAGTGTTTTTTTGACTCACGACGTCATCATCATCGGGTCGGGTGCGGCGGGGCTGACGGCGGCGCTGACGCTTGCGGAAAAGCACAAGGTGCTGGTGCTGGCCAAGGGCGCGCTCAGCGATGGATCGACCGCGTGGGCGCAGGGCGGGATTGCCGCCGTGCTCGATGCGGGTGACACATTCGAAAGCCATATCGAGGATACGATGGTCGCGGGCGCGGGTCTGAACCAGCGCGATGTGGTCGAGTTTGTTATCGAAAATGCCCCCGCCGCGATTGAGCGACTGGCGGCGCTTGGCGTGCCGTTCAACTCTGATGAAGATAGGGACGGCAATATGCAGATGGGCGAGCGTTGGCATTTGACGCGCGAGGGCGGGCACAGCCACCGCCGCATCGTCCATGTCGATGACGCAACCGGATGGGCGGTGCAACAGGCGCTCGAACGCGCCGCCGCCGCCAACCCCAATATCACATTGATGCCCGATATGGTCGGCATTGACTTGATCAACGGGCGGCATGGCGAGGCCTATTCGGGCGCGGGCAATGTCTGGGGCATTTACGCCTTCAATCGTGCGACCAGCAAGGTCGAGGCATTCACCGCGCGTGCGACCATATTGGCGACGGGTGGAGCAGGGCGCACTTACCTCTTCTCCACCGCGCCGCGCGGCGCAACGGGCGATGGTATTGCGATGGCGTGGCGGGCGGGCGCACGCGTTGCGAATATGGAGTTCATGCAATTTCACCCGACTTGTCTTTACAATCGCGACGTCAAAAACTTTTTGATCACCGAGGCGGTGCGCGGCGAGGGCGGGCATTTGAAAATCCCAAGCACAGGCGAACGCTTCATGCCGCGTTTTGACGTCCGCGAGGAACTGGCCCCGCGCGACGTTGTGGCGCGCGCCATCGACCATGAGATTAAGCGGCTTGGCCTCGACTATGTCCACCTCGACATCAGCCACAAAGAGCCGGAGTTTGTGAAGGGGCACTTCCCCAACATATATGAAAAGCTCCTTGGGCTGGGCATCGACATTACGACCGAACCTATTCCCGTAGTCCCGGCACAGCATTATACCTGCGGCGGGGTGGTCGTCGATATGGCAGGGCGCACCGACTTGCCGGGGCTTTACGCGGCTGGCGAAGTCACCATGTCGGGCCTGCATGGTGCCAATCGGCTGGCGTCCAATTCACTGCTCGAATGCTTTGTCTATGGCGAGGCGGCGGCGCGCGACATCATCGCCCGCTTTGATGCACTGCCCACGCCGCCAGCCATTCGCGCTTGGGACGAAAGCCGCGTCACCGACCCCGACGAAGAAGTGATCGTCCAGCATGTGTGGCGCGAGATTCGCCGTTTCATGTGGGATTATGTCGGGATCGTCCGCACCACCAAGCGGCTGGAGCGGGCGATGCACCGCGTCAATTTACTGGCGCAGGAGGTTGATGAATATTACGGCAATTTCCGCGTGTCGCCCGATTTGATCGAGCTACGCAACCTGCTCGAAGTCGCGCGGCTGATTGTCCGCAGCGCGATGGCGCGCCACGAAAGCCGGGGACTGCATTATATCACCGACTACCCCGACATGTTACCCGAGGCGCGCGATACCGTACTGGTGCCGTAGGCGTCGTTTCATCGCACACACAGAATCGTTCGTCGCACGGGCGGTGCAGTAGACCACAGTTCAGGGCAAGGTCGGTCTGATGAAAAAAACACTGATAGTCTCGATGCTTGGCTTGGCTTTGGCAGGCTGTGTGTCGAGTCACAATGACCCTGTGCGCCCCGCTCCGCCCGCTGCGAGCACCCAGCCGTGGCGGCCCAGCACGGTGCCCGCGCCGCGCCCGGTTGTGCCCCCGCGTGCTGACCCTCGCACCGACCCCGGTGTCAATCGCCCACCGCCCGCTCTAGAGATGACCCTGCACAATTTGTGGCGCGACTTTCCGGGGCGCACCGGCATATCGGTGCAGCGGATCGACGGGACATGGTCGCTGTCGCATCGCGGCGATGAAACCTTTCCACAGCAAAGCGTGTCGAAGACTTGGGTGGCGCTGACTTTGTTGTCACAGGTTGATGCAGGGCGGCTGCACCTGTCCGACCGCGTCACCATTGGCGCGCAAGATTTGACACTGTTCCATCAGCCGATCGCCGCCCGTGTAGCCCGCGAGGGCCAAGTAGAGGTGAGCCTTGGCGAACTGCTGGAGCAAGCAATAGCGGGGAGCGACAATAGCGCAAATGATGCGTTACTGCGCCGCGTGGGTGGGCCAGTTGCGGTCAATGAATTTATCGAAAGACAGCATCTGGGCCGCATCCGCTTTGGCCCCGGTGAGCGATTGTTGCAAAGCCACGCGGCGGGGTTGGAGTGGCGGCAAAGCTATTCGGTGGGGCGTGCATTTCAGGCCGCGCGTGAGGGTGTGCCGTTGGCGCTGCGCCGCGCTGCGCTCGACCGTTATCTGGCTGACCCAGAGGATGGGGCGAGCCCGACCGCCATCACCAATGCGCTGGCGCGGTTGGCGCGCGGCGAATTACTCTCCCCCGCATCGACGCAGCTGATGCTCGATACGTTATCACGCACCTCTAGCGGGCCGCAGCGGCTGCGCGCGGGCGTGCCGGCCGGATGGCGCGTTGCGCATAAGACGGGGACGGGGCAGGAGCTGGAGGGCCGAGCGACGGGCTATAATGACATCGCGATCCTGACTGCACCCGATGGCACGCGCTACAGCGTGGCGGTGATGCTGGCCAGCACGACCGCGAACGTGCCGCAGCGCATGGCGTTGATGCAGGCGGTGAGCCGCGCTGTGGCGGCGAACCACGGGCTGTAGGTATAGTGAAGCAAAAAGGCGGCCCATTGCTGGACCGCCTTTTTGTTTTCTGCCCTTCCCCTAGACAAGTCTAGGGGCCGTTTGATGTTCTTTGCGTTACCGCAAAATCACTTCAGTTCGACAGTCGCGCCAACGGCTTCGAGCTGCTTCTTGAGCGCTTCGGCTTCGGCCTTGTTGACGCCTTCCTTGACGGCCTTTGGCGCGCCTTCGACCAGCGCCTTGGCTTCGCCCAGACCAAGAGCAGTGATGACGCGGACTTCCTTGATGACCGCAATCTTGTTGCCGCCGTCACCGGTCAGGATAACGTCAAACTCGGTCTGCTCTTCGACTTCTGGACCAGCAGCTGCGGCAGGGCCAGCAACAGCAACAGCAGCGGCGGCGCTAACGCCCCATTTTTCTTCGAGCATTTTCGACAGGTCAGCGGCTTCAAGAACGGTCAGAGCCGAAAGGGTTTCTACGATTTTGGCAAGATCAGCCATGTGTTTTCTCCATCATGTGCGGGGCGTGACGCCCCATGTTCGGTAGGT
>CXWL01008541.1_pt1 | contig 17568 bp, 15 predicted proteins | sample 590931 | NCBI WGS metagenome assembly CXWL01 (sample SAMEA3498368, study PRJEB10139) | groundwater metagenome | biome: water well; material: biofilm material | place: Germany | collected 2015-04-27 | reverse complement strand
AGCCGGAACCGCTGATGGACGTGAACCACGTCGGCCAGGCCGTGCTGCATATGGCCAACTTCCCGATCGAGACGAACGTGCTGTTCTTGACGATAAAAGCCACAAAAATGCCATTCGAGGGCCGTGGCTAAGAGAGTCAAGGCCTACCGCAACCAGGAATTCATCAACAGCAAGGACGCGCGCGCGCTGCGCATCCTTGCCGAGTACCTGGAACCCAGGAGCCGTTTCGACAAGCACGGCATCGAGGACACGGTCGTGTTCTTCGGCTCGGCGCGCTTCGAGGAAGGCAACAAGTGGTACGAGGCGGCTCGCCAGCTGTCGTTCCGCCTCACGCAGTGGTCGAAGGCGCTACCGCCCGAGATGAACCACCGCTTCGTGGTCTGCACCGGCGGCGGTCCCGGCATCATGGAAGCGGCCAACCGCGGGGCGTCGGAAGCCAACGGCATGTCGATCGGCTTGGGCATCGATCTGCCGCACGAGCAGAGCGACAACCTCTACCTGACGCGCGAGTTGGGCTTCCACTTCCACTACTTCTTCATGCGCAAGTTCTGGTTCGCCTACCTGGCGAAGGCGATGATCGTCTTCCCCGGCGGCTTCGGCACGCTGGACGAGCTCATGGAGGTGGTGACCATGGTGCAGACGCGCAAGATGCGCAAACCCATGCCGGTGGTGCTGTTCGGCGGCGAGTACTGGAACGAGGTGATCAACTTCGACGCCATGGTGCGGCACGGCACCGTCAGCGCCCCCGACCTCGACATCATGTACCGCACCGACTCGGTGGACGAAGCCTACGACTGGCTCGTGAAGCAGTTACTCGAGCACGCGCTCGGCCGGCCCGGGGCGACGCTGTAAGTCCGATCGCGGGGCCGGCAGCTAAGCTGCCCCGCCGGACGTGCGGGCGGAATGCTCCTTGACGTGCGCGTTCAGGTCGAACCATACCTTCAGGCCGAGCAGCGCCAGCAGCGCCCACACCGGCGAACCGAGCAGCATCACGCCCCAGCCGCCCACGAGTATGGTCAGGTGCAGCACGATGACGCGTGTGTAGGGACTGCCCATGAGTTTCGACAGCTCCGCCACTCTGTATTCGCCACGCAGGATGTAGTTCCAGCAGAACGAAAACAGGTGGCTGCCGGCCAGTGCCGCGAGCGGCAGCCAGAGGCCGAAATCCGCGACCGCGCGGGCGGCACTATCGATGGTCCAAAGTCCCTGCACCATCCGGTGGTATTCGCGGTCGCCGAAAAAACTGATCACGAAGACGCCGTGGATCGCAGTGAACATGCCGTAGTGAAGGCAGAAGAACGGCACCATGAAAAACTTCGCGCCCCAGAGCGCCAGGTCGGCGGGATCGACCAGAAGCATTCGCAGGACATTCAGCAGGCCGAGAATCACGTTCTCCAGCCAGAACAGGAGCAACAGCGGGAATACCGGCCAGCCCCAGGCGATCACGCCCCACAGCAATGCCAGATTCGAGGCAATCAGCGCGAGCGAGGAAGGCGAGCGCCAGGTGATCGCGTCGCCTGATTGCGCCTTCCCTGGGGGCACGGCAGGCAGGCGCGCGCGCACGGCTTCGACCAGCCGCAACGCGACCTTGTCCGGGTTGGCGCCAAGATCGGCGCGCATGATGCGGAAAATTTCGTCCGCACCGAGGTCGGGGTACTTCTTCGTCATCTCGCGCGCGACAATGCGCGCGACCAGCGGCGTCGCCAGCCAGGCCAGCCAGGGCGGCGCCTCCGTGGACTTCCCGGTGGACGCCTCAGCCAATCCTGTTCTTCAACAGTCCGATTCCCGCGATTTCCGTTTCCAGAATATCGCCCGCCTTGAGGAACTCCGGCGGCGTGCGCGCGTGGCCGACGCCGGCCGGCGTGCCCGTGGAGATGATGTCGCCCGGCTCGAGCGTCAGGCCGGCGGAGAGCTCGGCGATGATGCGCGGGATCTTGAAGTACATGTGCCGGGTGTTCGAATCCTGCTTGATGGCGCCGTTGACGCGCGTCACCACGCGCAGGTCCCAGAACGACTTCACCTTGTCGGCGGTGACGATCCAGGGCCCCATCGGGCAATGGCCGTCGAGGGATTTGCCCTTGAACCACTGCTGGCCGTGCTGGCGCTGGATCTCGCGCGCCGAGACGTCGTTGATCACCGTGAAGCCGAAGACGTGCTTCATGGCGTCGGCTTCCTTGATGTTGATGCCGCCGCGGCCGATGATCACGCCCAGCTCTACTTCCCAATCCAACTTCTGCGTCACGCCCGCGTGCAGCGGGATGCGGTCGTAGGGGCCGTTCACCGACAGCGGCGACTTGGTGAAGAAAGTCGGGTGCTTGGGCAGCTCCGTGACCGTCGGGCGCGCCTTGGCGCCCTCCTCGAAATGCTCCACGTAATTCCAGCCGACGCAGAACACGTTCTTGCGCGGACGCGGAATGGGTGCGAGGACGCGCACCGAGTCCAGCGCGATGGGTTTCGATTTCCCGTCCAGGGTCTTCTTTACGAGGGACAGGCTCTTGCTGCCCCCCTCGATCAGGGAAAGCATGTCGTCGAACTTCAGTTCGACCAGGTGCTCCGGCCCGCTCATCGCGCCAACGCGCGCCGGGGCGCCCTTTTTCTTCGCTGCGAACGTAAGGAGTCTCATGTGCGAAAGTGTACCCCCGAGTGGTAGCCTTGCGCACCATGAACGCGCCACATAGCGAGCCGTTTCTCACCCTGCAGGAAATCGTCGCCGCAGCGCGCGCCAACACCGCGCCCGGGCCCTGGAGCTACCTCATCGGCGGCGCCGAGACCGAGACCACCGTGCGCCGCAACCGGCTGGCGCTCGACTCGATCGGCTTCCGTCCCCGGGTCCTCCGGAATGTCAGCAGGATTGATTCCACTTCAGGATTTCTCTCGCGCAAAACCCGGCTTCCAGTCTTCCTTGCACCCATCGGCGGGCTCGAATCCCTGGTGGAGGGCGGTGCCGCCGCCGCCGCGCGCGGCGCGGCGCAGTTCGGCGTGCCGCAGATGCTGTCGTCCGTATGCCAGCCCGGGCTGGAAGCCACTGCCGCCGCGGCCGACACGACGCGCGTGTTCCAGCTCTACGTGCGCGGCGACGACGCCTGGGTGGACGACCACGTCAAGCGCGCGAAGGACAACGGCTACGTCGCGTTCTGCCTCACCGTGGATGTCGCCATGTACAGCCGCCGCGAGCGCGACATCGTCGGGCGCTTCGTCAAGCCCTGGCGCGCCACCGCGCCGGCCGGCAGCAATTTCCAGTCCGGCCTGTCGTGGGACCAGGTGAAACGGTTCAAGGATAAGCATGCGGACAAGCACCTGCCGCTGATCATCAAGGGCATTGCCACCGCTGAGGACGCAGAAATCGCGCTCCAGCACGGCGTTGAAGTCATCTACGTGTCGAACCACGGCGGCCGCCAGCTCGACCACGGCCTGGGCAGCATGGCGGTGCTGCCCGAAGTGGTGAAGGCCGTCGCCGGACGCGCCGAAGTCTGGGTGGACGGCGGCTTCATGCGCGGCACGGACGTGGTGAAGGCGGTCGCGCTGGGCGCGAAGGCGGTCGGCCTCGGCCGCCTGCCCTGCCTCGGGCTCGCCGCCGCGGGCGTGCCGGGGCTGGCGTGCGCGCTGGAGATTCTCGAAAACGAAGTCCAGACCTGCCTCGGCCTGCTCGGCGTCACCTCCTTCGCCGAACTCACGCCGGCGCACGTGACCGCCGCGCCGCCCGTGGGCGAACACGACGTGTTCAGCGCCTTTCCGCTGCTCGGGGAATCGTCAGTTCGCTGACGGCCGGCCGGTTCTCCGCCAGAGGAGCGCGAGCGTCCCGCCCGAGACGATGTGCCAGATGCCCCACAGGCTGGCCACCGCCACCATCGAGAGCTCGGAACCGAACTGCGCGGCGATGATGCCGAGCGCGAGGCCGGAATTCTGCATGCCGCCTTCGATGATCACCGCTCGCCGGTCGGCTGTTGCGAGATTTGCGGCGCGCGCCGCGAGCCAGCCCAGCGCAAGGCCCAGGCCGTTGTGCAGGATCACGAGGGGCAGCGTGCGGGCGAGCTCGATGACGAACAGCTTCCACTGCGCGGCGACGGCGATGACGATGAACAGCCCCAGCGCCACGGCCGCTGCGCGCGCGAGCGGCTTGCGGATGCGCGCAACGACGCCAGGCGCATGGCGCGAAGTCAGCATCGCCGCGCCCATCGGCACCGCCAGCAGCAGCACGAGGCTGAGCACCAGGTCGGCGGGATTAAGCGCGATGGAGCGCGCCCAGGCCGCGGTCACCGGATTGGCCGATACCATCAGGGTGAAATTGAACGGCGTCATCACCAGCGCCAGCACGCTCGATGCCGCGGAAATCGACAGCGACAGCGCGAGGTTGCCCCTGCCGAAAGCGGTCACCACGTTCGACAGCGCGCCGCCGGGGCAGGACGCCACCAGCATCATCGCCGCCTCGGTCGCCGGCGGCAGGTCGAGCAGCATGGTCAGTCCCCAGGTCGCGCCCGGCAGCAGCACGAACTGCGCGGCCAGGCCGATGCCCACCGCCAGCGGGTGGCGCGCGACGTAGCGGAAATCGTCCGTGCGCAGGTCCAGCGACACCGTGTAGACCATGACGAACAGCACGGCCATCAGGATTGCCTGCTGCACTGTCTACTTCTTCAATGCCTTGAAGCGGATGCGGCGCGGCCGCGAGGCTTCCTCGCCGAGGCGCTTCTTCCTGTCGGCCTCGTATTCCTGGTAGTTGCCGGGGAAGAATACCGCCTGCGATTCGCCCTCGAAGGCGAGGATATGGGTGGCGATCCGGTCGAGGAACCAGCGGTCGTGCGAGATGACGAGCACGCTGCCGGCAAATTCGAGCAGCGCCTCCTCCAGCGCGCGCAGGGTCTCCACGTCGAGGTCGTTGGACGGCTCGTCGAGCAGCAGCACGTTGGCGCCCGAGACCAGCTGCTTGGCGAGCTGCAGCCGGCCGCGCTCGCCGCCGGACAGCTGCCCAACCAGCTTCTGCTGGTCGCCGCCGCGGAAATTGAAGCGCGCCAGGTAGGTACGCGAAGGCATCTGGAACTTGCCCACGGTGATCAGGTCCTGCCCGCCGCAGACGTCCTCGAACACGGTCTTGTCGCCCTGCAGGGATTCCCGCGATTGGTCGACGTGGGCGATCTTCACCGTTTTCCCGGTCTTGATCTTTCCCGAATCGGGTTTGTCCTTACCCGTCAAGAGACGAAATAAAGTGGACTTCCCCGCCCCGTTCGGCCCGATGATCCCCACGATCGCGCCGGGCGGGACAATGAACGACAGCTTGTCCATCAGCAGCTTGTCGCCGAATCCCTTTGAAACATCCGTCAACTCGAATACCTCGTTGCCGAGGCGCTCGGCCACGGGGATGAAGATCTCCTGCGTTTCGTTGCGCTGCTGGTGCTCGTACTGCGACAGTTCCTCGAAGCGCGCCAGGCGCGCCTTGGATTTCACCTGCCGGCCCTTGGCGTTCTGCCGCACCCATTCCAGCTCGGCCTTCATGGTCTTGATGCGCGCTTCCTCCTGCTTCGACTCGACCTCGAGGCGCTTCTGCTTCTGCTCCAGCCAGGAGGAATAGTTGCCTTCCCAGGGAATGCCCATGCCGCGGTCCAGTTCCAGGATCCAGCCGGCGGCGTTGTCGAGGAAGTAGCGGTCGTGCGTCACCGCCACCACGGTGCCGGGAAAGCGCTGCAGGAACTGCTCCAGCCACTCCACGCTCTCGGCATCCAGGTGGTTGGTCGGCTCATCCAGCAGCAGCAGGTCCGGCTTCGACAGGAGGAGCTTGCACAGCGCGACCCTTCTCTTCTCTCCCCCGGAAAGGACCTGTATTTTTGAATCCCAGGGCGGAAGCCGGAGGGCATCGGCCGCGATTTCCAGCTCCTGGCCCGTGTCGGCGGTGTTGACGATGGCTTCCAGGCGCGCCTGCTCGGCGGCGAGCTTGTCGAAGTCGGCGCCTTCTTCCGAATACGCGGCGTAGACCGCTTCGAGCTGCTTTTTCGCCTCGCCGACTTCGCCGCGTGCCTGCTCGACTTCCTCGCGCACCGTCTTGGCCGCGTCCAGCGCCGGTTCCTGCGGCAGGTAGCCGACCTGGATGCCCGGCATGCGGACCACTTCGCCGTCGGTGGCCTCGTCCACGCCCGCCATGATCTTCAGGAGGGACGACTTGCCCGAGCCATTCAGTCCCAGCACGCCGATCTTGGCGCCGGGAAAGAAGTTGAGCGAGATGTTCTTCAGGATCGTGCGCTGGGGCGGCACCATCTTGCTCACCCTGCGCATCGTGTAGACGTACTTGGCCATGGTTCCCGTTCTTGAAGGTTGAAACGACTGGGTTAGATCTATTTCAGCTGGAAACCGTGCGCCTTGGCGAACGCCGCCTGGGCCTTCTTGATGCCGTCGCTCGAGCCCTGGTCCATGGTGCGGATGTAGTTCGCGATCGGCACGATCCTCTTGGCCCGGTCCCTTGCCGACAGCAGCGGATCCTCCAGCACCTTGACGACCGCGGCGAACTCTTCCCTGATCAGCTGCTCCTGGTGCTTCAACAGCTTCTGGTGTTCCGCGAGGAAGGCGCGCGCCTCGGACGAATCCGGCACCTTCAGCAGCCGCACGTCGGACTGGGCGCGCTCGAACGACTCGTTCACCGTCTCCAGCTCGCGCTTCGCCTTGCTGACCTCCTGGATGCCGCCGTTCACCGCCGGGCCGACCGCGTCGCCGAAGGCCTTCGCGGCATCCGCCACCCGCTTGCTCGAAGCCACCAGGCCGTCGTTGAACCGCACCGCGTCCGCCGTCGATCCCTTCTTGCCGCAACCCGTCAGCGCGAGCAGCGCGACGGCCGCGAATACGAGAACGTTTTTCATGGGCAAAGGCGTATCCTTGGGCCGATATTGTAAGGGGGGAATCATGCAGGATGAGAGCGGCAGCCGGCGCTATGAGGCGCTCATGGAGGTGATCCGCAACCGCATGACGGTGCGCGCCTTCGACCCGGCGCGGCAGGTGCCGCGCGAGCACTACGAAATGATCCTGGAGGCCGCCCGGCACGGGCCTTCGGGCGCCAATGCGCAGCCCTGGCATTTCATCGTGGTGACCGAGCAGGACCTGAAGAACCGGATCATGGAGTACTTCCGCGAGGAGCAGGTGCTGCGCGCGAAGCTGAGGATGAAGTTCCCCACGCCCGACTACCGCGGCCTCGCCTCGGCGCCCGGCTTCATCGTCGTGGCGAGCGACTTCCGCTGGGTCAAGGCCTTCCCGGTGCTGAACGACGGCTCCGAGCTGGACCGCATGTACAAGGAGAACGCCGAGCGCATCCTGCTCCAGAGCGTCGCGGCCGCCACCATGTCGGCGCATCTCGCCGCGGCGGCGCTGGGCTACAGCGTCTGGTGGGTGACCGCCATCGGCCAGGAAAAGGCGCAGCAGGCGATGAAGCCCCTGCTCGGCATTCCGGACGAGCTTTCGGTGCTGGACATCATGTGCTTCGGCGCGCCCGCCAAGGCGCCCTACAAGCGCTGGAAGAAAAGCCTCGGCGAGATCGTCAACTGGAACCGCTTCGACCGCGCCCACTTCATGACCGACGCGCAGATTGACGAATGGGTCGCCACCACGCGGCACAAGGTCATGTACAAGGACGCGCAGAACGTCGACTAGGGAAACGCATGACCGCACGCACCGTCGTCCTGCTGCTCGCCGCCGCCTCTCTCGCCTGCGCCCCCGCGCCGCGCTCCGGCGACGAAGTCCACATCGCCGAGGAAAGCGCCATCATCCTCTGGGACGCGGCATCGAAGACCCAGCACTTCATCCGCCGCGCTTCCTTCGAGACCCAGGCGAAGGATTTCGGCTTCCTGGTGCCGACCCCGAGCGTGCCGGAGCTCAAGGAAGCGGACGACGATGCGTTCGACTTCCTGCATCGCCTGACCACGCCCCCGCCGCCGCGGGAAACGGCCAAGAGCGAGATGACCAATAAAGCCGCGCCCGCGGCCGCGGCGCCGAAGGTCGAGGTCATCGCCAGGGTCCAGGTCGCCGGCTACGACGCGGCGGTGCTCAAGGCCAACGACGCCGGCGCGCTGGACCAGTGGCTGAAGGCCAACGGCTATGCCTCTTCTCCCGAACTGGCGGACTGGTACAAGCCCTATGTCGCGAAGAACTGGATCATCACCGCGTTCAAGATCGCGGGCGGCGCCGCTGCGCGTTCGCGGCTCGAGGCCTCGGCGGTGCGGATGTCGTTCAAGGCCGAGCAACCTTATTTTCCGTACCGCGAACCCGCGGGCGCCAAGGCTTCGGGCCCTCGCCTGCTGAACGTCTTTTACGTCGGGGATGCTCGGGTCGAGGGACGCATCGGCGCCGGCGGGAACTGGCCGGGAAAGGCCGTCTGGTCGGGCGCCATGGCAAGCGACGACAGGGAGCGGCTCTTGAAGCTCCTCAAGCTTTCCGATGTGCCAGTGGCGGGCGCGCGCCTGACGCGATTCATCGACAGCTCGTCGCCCCGGCCCGGCACGGACGACCTGCTTTTCTCGCCCTCGGCCGACCAGTCGGAAGTGCGCGGAGAGTACGTGGACCATGTGTACGGGAGGGCGAGGCAAGGCGCCGACAATTTCGTGGCGATGGTGCTGATCGCCGCCGGCCTGGTGGCGATGCTGTTCCTGTGGATGCGCTGGCGGCGGAAAAGGAAATAAAGCAACTGCAGGAACTCAAGGAATAGGATCGCGTCGAAGGTGTTTAACCTTGCAGACTGGAGGTGCTCCGTGAAAACTATCCTTTTCCTGACGTTGACGTTTGTCCTGGCGGGTTGCGCGTCTTTCAGCGGGTCGGACCTGGTGCCCGGGAAATCCACGGCCGCGGACGCCCAGCAGAGCATGGGACGCGCCGACCAGCAGCTGAAGCTCGCCAACGGCGATACCGCGCTGTATTTCTCGCGCCAGCCCATGGGCCGCGCCATGTACGTGGTCACCTTCGGCCCCGACGGCGCCATGAAGTCGAAGGAACAGCGCATGCAGTACGGGTATTTCGCCAAGGTGGTGAAGGATTCCTGGGGCAAGAAGGAGGTCGCCGAGCTGCTGGGACCGGCCGGGCGCACCGGCCGCCTGGACCGGCAGGACCGCGAGTGGTGGGAATACCGCTACCGGCAGTCCCCCGAGGACCGCGTGGTCTGGGTGCAGTTCTCCGCCGACGGCGTGGTGCGCGAGGTATACGACATGGCCGACCCGGACGAAGAGGCCAAGAAAATCGGCGACAGCGGCCGGAACTAGGCACCCTTCAGCGAGGCGAATGGCCCTCGCCCAGGTCCCACATCAGGCCCGCCATCAGCCGCAGCGCATCGCGCGCCACCGGCGCCAGCAGGTGCTCGTTCGGCGCGTGCTGGCTGCAGGATGCGTAGGAGTGCGGAATCCAGACGGTGGGCAGCCCGAGGCCGTCCGCGAATACGTCGTTCGGCAATGAGCCGCCCAGGTTGGGCAGGATCGCGGTCTGCTGGCCGCTGGTTTTCTCCAGGGACTGCTTCACCCAGACGACCCAGGGATGCTTCGGGTCCAGGCGCGTCGCGGGAAAATAGCCTTCGCGCGCGGCGCTCACCTTCACCATCGGGAAGCCGGACTTCTCCAGGTGGCGCTCCAGCGCCGGAATGATGTCCGCCGGGTCCACGCCCACCACGTAGCGCAGCTGGCAATGGCAGCTGGCGCGCGGCGGGATGGCGTTCACCGGCTTGTCGGGATTGCCGGTGGTGAACGCGAGCACCTCGAAGCTGCACCAGCCGAAGACGCGCTCGGCCGGCGTCAGGCCCGGCTCGCCCCAGCCGGGATCCACCTTGGGCCCGTCGGGACCGCCGTCGACCTCGAGGCCGGAGAGCGCTTCGCGCACCGAGGAGGTGAGCGTGGCCGGGCGCCACTCGTCGACGCGGATCTCGCCCTTGGGCCCGGTGATCGACGCCAGCGCGTGCGCGAGAATCACGCCCGGGTTGGCGAGCAGCCCGCCCCAGTTGCCGGAATGGTGGCCGCCCTCGCGCAGGTCGACCACGAGATCCATGTTGAACGCGCCGCGCGAGCCGAGAAAGATGGTCGGCTGGCCGGGCTGCAGGCGCGGCCCGTCGGAGGCGATCAGGACGTCCGCTTTCAACAGGGATTTGTTTTCAATACAGAATTTCTTCAGGCCCGGAGAACCGACTTCCTCGCCCGTTTCGATGAGCACTTTCAGGTTAAAGCCCAAGGAACCCCGCGTGGCAATGGTTGCCGCCACGGCCCCCAGGTTGATTGAATGCTGGCCCTTGTTGTCGGCGGTGCCGCGGCCGTAAAGATGGTCGCCGTCGCGGCTCAGCGTCCATGGATCGAGGCCGGCTTTCCAGCTCCTTTCCTGGCCGCGAATGACGTCGCCGTGGCCGTAGGAAAGAACGGTGACCAGCCCCGGATCCTCGATGCGCTCAGCAACGAGGAACGGCCCGTACTTCGGCACGGGATTGGGAAGGATCGTGCACTTGAAGCCGAGCCGCTCGAAGCTTGGCTGCATTTCGCCCGCGAGATAGTGCGCGAGGTCGGCGGCACGCTCGGGATTCTGGCTCTCCGTGGGAATCGCGACCCGGCGCGCGAGGTCGGCGAAAAATTCACCCTCGTCGAAATATCGTTCAGCGTGGGCTATTGCCTTTTCCCTGCTCATGGCCGGGAATTATCTCGCGGATTCAGGCGGCCGCGAGTTCGCGCCGCGGTGCCGTGCCGTCGTACAGCGGCGCGATCGCCGCCGCGATGCGCCCATGCTGGGCCGGGTCGAGCATGCCGCCCAGGATTGCGCTGAAATGCGGCACCTGGACGCCAGACAGGATGTACTGCCAGCGGTAGGCGTGCAGGAAGCCCGCTGCGACGCGCGCCTGTTCGCCGCCTTGCAGCCTGCGCGCGCAGGCCTTCGCGAAATACGCCGCATCCTCGCGGGACTGGGCCTGCAGGATGCCGTCGATGGCGCCGAGCAGCACGATCAGGTCGCCCACGGCCCTGTCGCGTGCGGCGTTGGCCAGCCTGGCATCCTCCCTGCGCCACTCGAGCTCGTCCAGGATCGCGTGCTGCGATTCCTCCTTCCAGTGGAACAGGAACACGTCCTGCCACAGCGGATCGATCGCGGCGCCGGGCTCGATGCTCTGGCGGTAGTGCGCCTGGGTAAACAGTTCGATCAGGCAGGTCAGCGCGAGTACCGACCAGGTCGAGCGGCCGAGCACCAGCGCGGCCACCACGTTCGGCTCGGGCGCGAAGCGGTAGCCCGCCGGCATGCAGGCGGACATCAGTTGCTCCAGCCTGCGGAACAGCGCCTGGTGCTTCAGCTCCTCGTCGGTGAAGCGCACCAGCGCCTCCAGCGCGTCCTGGTCGCCCAGCGAATGCTCGCGGCCCAGTTCCAGCATCTTCGCGCCGACGAAGCGTTCCGCCATGCCGAGCATGCCGGCGTAGGTGCGGCCCTGGATCTGGCTGATGAAGCGCTGCTCGCCGCGGCCGAGGAAATCGAACCCCGCGATCAACGACAGGCCGTCTGGCAGGAACTTCTTCGAGGCGTCGAAGCCGCGGCCGCGGATCACGTCGCGCTCGATGTCCCAGCGCACGCGCATCGAACCCTCGATGCAGCGCGCGTAGCTCGCGGCGCTCACAGCAGGGCGACGCGGCGCGGCGCGATGCCGCTCGCAGTGGCGACGAGGCTGATCACGCTGCGCCGGAAGGCGTGCGCGATGGCGGCGCCCCTGCGCCCGAGCCTGAACTCCTGGCCCGCCTGCAGCATATGGTCCTGCCCGCTGTCTTCCTCGGTCACCCAGACTTCGCCTTCCCAGACGCGGATCACCATGCCCGCGCCGTCGTCCACGCGCAGCAGGCGGCCGCGCGGAATGCCGATCGGGCCCCGTGAGGGAACTGCGTCCATGCAGAGAATTGCGTCCATGCCTTCTCTCCTGGTGAGTTGCACGGAGAGAAGCCTGCGCCTTCCGGGTTACCGGACTATTTCCGGATGCCGGAATATTGTTGCGTCAATGTTTCACCTGGCCGGGAGATGGGCGGCCAGCAGCGGGAAGAACTGCGCGGGCTCGATAGGCTTGCGCACCAGGGAAAGGATTCCCGCCTCGCGCAGCTCCTGCGGCGACAGGTCCTCGGCGTAACCGGTGTAGAGGATCACCGGCAGCCCCGGGCGCAACCGCGACAGCTCCTTCGCCAGCGCGATGCCGGTGAGCTGCGGCATGGTCTGGTCGGTGATCACCAGGTCGTAGCGCCCAGGATCGGCGGCGAACGCGTCGCGCGCGGCGGCGCCATCCGGAAGCGCCACGACTTCCAGGCCCCAGCCGCCCAGCAGGTCCGCCATGAACTCGCGGATCGCCTGCTCGTCGTCAACCACCAGCACGCGTCCCGCAAGCCGCGGGCGAGCGCGCAGCGGCGGCAGCGTCGGATCGCCCGCCGGGGTCGCCTCCGCGGCGGCGCCCGCCGGAACCGGCAGCAACACGCGGAACTTGGTGCGTTCGTTCAGCATCGTGTCCACGAGGATGTGGCCGCCGTGATCGTGCACGATGCCGTGCGCCAGCGACAGGCCCATGCCGCTGCCCTGCCCGGCGGCCTTGGTCGAGAAGAAGGGCTCGAATATCCGGTCGAGCACCTGCGGCGGAATTCCCGGTCCCGTGTCGCGCACCGACAGCTCGATGAAGCTGCCGGCGACTTTCTGCCGGCACGAAGCGCAGATGGGAGAACTGCCGGCGTCGAAGCGCACGGCGGGCCGCAGGCCGATGCCGATCGCCCCGGTGCCGCGCATCGCGTCGCGCGCGTTGATGCAAAGGTTGAGCACCACCTGCTCCACCTGCACCGGGTCGAGCTCCAGCGGGGGCAGGACCTCGTCCAGGTTCAGGCGCAGGTCGATGGTCGAAGGCAGCGTCGAGCGCAGCAGCTTGCACGCGTCGCGCACCAGGTCGGCCAGCGCCACAGGCGTGCGGCGTCCGCGCTGGCCCCGGCTGAACGTGAGCATCTGGCCGATCAGCTCGCGCGCGCGCTGCGCAGAGTGCTGCGCGCGCTCGATATACCTGTCGACCTGCCCGTCATCCTTGCCGGCCCTGCGCTCGGAGGCGAGGGTCAGGTTGCCCATGATGCCCTGCAGGATGTTGTTGAAGTCGTGCGCGATGCCGCCGGTGAGGTGGCCGATGGCCTCCATCTTCTGCGCCTGGCGCAACTGCGCCTCCAGCTGCGCCCGTTCCCACTCAGCCTTGTTCCGCCCGGTGATGTCCTGGCCGACCTGGAGCACGTGCGGCCTGCCGCGGAAGCGGATCGGCATCAAGCGGACCTCGGCCTGGAACGGCTTGCCGTCCTTGCTCGTGTCCTGCACCTCGAACTGGAACTGCTCCCCCGCGAGGGCGCGCGCGTGCAGCGAGCGGCGCCGGTCGAACTCGCCAGCTTCGCTGGTGACCACCCGGTCGGCCCCGATGAGCTCGGCGCGTGCGTAGCCGGTGACCGCCTCGTAGGCCGGATTGACGTCGACGATGCGGAACTCCGCGTCGCGCAGCACCATCATCTGGTCGGTGGCGTTGAAGATCGCGCGGTAGTGCTCCTCGCTCGCCCGCAGGCGCTCCTCGGCCTTCCTGCGCTCGGTTACGTCGTGCCCGATGGCGAGCACGTGCTGCTGGCCGCGGAACTGCATCGGCATCAGGCGCACCTCCACCAAGTAGGCGTGGCCGTCCTTGGTCTTGCCCTGGATGTCGGTCTGCACCCGCTCTCCCGCGAGCGCGCGGTCGTGCAGCGCGCGCCGCATCTCGTGCTGGCTCGCGTCGCTCACCGTCAGCCGCTGCAGCCCGAGGACCTCGGACCGGCCGAACCCGCTCTGCGCCTCGTAGGCCGCGTTGACGTCGACGATGCGGAAATCGGCGTCGCGCAGCACCATCGGGTCCACGCTCGCGTTGAAGATCGCCCGGTACTGCTCCTCGCTGGCGCGCAGCCGCTCTTCGTCCGCCTTGCGCCGGGTGATGTCGCTGCCCATCTGCAGCACGTGCGGGGCGCCGCGGAACAGGATCGGCATCAGGCGGACTTCCCTGACGACCTTCCTGCCGTCCTTGCTCGTGCCGCGCACCTCGAGCTGGATGTGCTCGCCCGCCAGGGCGCGCGCATGCAGTGCGCGGCGCTCCTCGCGTTCGCCGGGATCGCTGAATTCGGTCCAGTGCCGCCCCACCGCCTCGGCCCGCGGGAAACCGCTCATCGCCTCCCAGGACGGATTGACGTCGACGATGCGGAAGTCGGCGTCGCGGATCATCATCGAGTTGTCGCTGGCGTTGAAGATCGCGCGGTAGTCCTCCTCGCTCGCCCGCAGGCGTTCCTCCGCCGTGCGGCGGTCGGTGACGTCCTGCCCGACCTGCAGCACGTGCGGCTGGCCGCCGATCCGCAGCGGCATAAGACGCACTTCGCGGATGAACGGCCGGCCGTCCTTGGTGGTGCCGCGCACTTCGAACTGCACGCGCTCGCCCGCCAGCGCGCGCGCATGCAGCGCGCGGCGCGCAGCCGACTGGACCGGGTCGCTGAAGATCGCCCGGTCCAGCCCCACCACGTCGGCGCGCGAGTAGCCGCTCATAGCCTCCCACGCCGGGTTGATGTCGACGATGCGGAAATCCGCATCGCGGATCATCATCGATTCGTCGCTCGCCTCAAAGATCGCGCGGTAGGCTTCCACTGCAGCGAGTCTAGCGCCAAGGGCTGCGCCATGCGCCGGCGCATACCGAGCGGTTACCGTTGATACGCGGGGGATACATTTCCCCCCTCGCCTGAAATCAACGCAATACCTCCGCGGCGCAGCATCCGGGTCCATGACTTCGGACCTCGACGCTGAAGGCGCGGGCATCGCATCGGCCTCCGCCAGGGAAACGCTCAGGAAGGCCTTCGAAGCCAGCCCGAGCTACGTCCTGGTGGCGAGCTGGCCCGACGAGCGCATCGTCTCCGCCAACCGGGTCTTCCTGCAGGCCACCGGCCACGTCGAGGCCAGGATCAAGGGCCGCACCCCCGACGAGATCGGCCTGTGGGCCGACCCGGACGAATACCGCCGCTGGCGCACGGATTTCGTCGCCGAGAGCGAAGTGCGCGAGCGTGAAGTATGGCTGCGCACCAGCGACGGCCGCCCGCTGTTCGGCTCGCTCACCGCCGTTCCGATCGAGCTCGAAAAGGGCGCCGGGATGCTGATCATGGTGCGCGACATCACGACGCAGAAGGACCTGTCGCGCAAGGCGCGCGAGCTGAACGAGAAGTACGGCGCGGTGTTCCAGAACAACCCGGCTGCCTGCGCCATCTCGCGCGGCGTCGACGGCGTGATGCTCGAGGTCAACGACGCCTGGGTGCGCTGCACCCTCCGGCCGCGCGAGTCGGCGGTCGGCCGCTCGGCGATCGAGCTCGGCCTGTGGGCCAGCATCGCGGACCGGACCCGGCTGCGCGAGCGCTTCGAGGCCGAGGGCGAGCTGCGCGACCAGTCCATCGACTTCGCGCGCGCCGACGGCACGCATTTCGAGGCGCTGCTGTCGCTCTCGCGCCTGAAGCTCGGCCGGCGCAACTGCGTGGTCTGGACCTGGAGCGACATGACGCGGAGCGGGCAGGGCGAGCGCGCGCTGGCGGAGCAGCAGGCCGCAGCGGAGTGGATGCGCCTCGAGCACGGCGTGGCGCGCATCCTGGCCGACTCGGAAAGCGCGAAGGCCGGGATCGAAGAGGTGTGCAAGGCCGTTTGCGAATCCACCGGCTGGCTCTGCGGCCGGTACTTCCGCGCCTACGAGGAAGCCGGGCTGCTGCGTTTCGACGCGGCCTGGGGTTCCCTGGACCCAGCGGTGCAGAGATTCATCGAAGGCTCGCAGGGACTCAGCATGCGCCGCGGCGAAGGCTTGACCGGCGAGGTTTGGCGCACCGGCCGCGCGCTCTGGATCCGGGAGGCCGCGTCGGACCCGCGCATCCTGGGCAAGGCCCTGGTCCGGGAGTTCGGCCCCTATGGCGCCGTGGTGCTGCCCGTCGTCTCCCAATCCAGGGTGATCGGGGTGTTCTCGTTCTCGAGCCGCGCCCTGCGCGAGCAGGACCAGCGCCAGATGGAATCGCTGCAGAGCATCTGCAACCAGACCGGGCAGTTCCTGCGGCGCAAAAGCATCGAGCGCGCGCTGCGCGAGAGCGAGGAGCGCTTTCGCAGGTTGACGGAGCTGTCCTCGGATTTCTACTGGGAGCAGGACGAGCAGTACCGCTTCCTGCAGCGCAGCGGCGAGGGACTGCACGCGCCGGGCTTCCCGGCCGAGGACGTGCACGGCAAGACGAGGTGGGAACTCGACTGCCCCGACATGACCGAAGAGGATTGGGCCAGGCACCGGGCCGACCTCGAGGCCAGGCGGACTTTCAAGGACTTCGTCATCGCTCGGCCCGGCGCCGACGGGCAGACGCATTACTACAGCCTCAGCGGCGAGCCCACCTACCGGTCCGACGGCCGCTTCCGCGGTTACCGCGGCGTCGGCAAGGAAGTCACGGGGCGGGTCCGGGCCGAGGCCCGCGTGCGCGAGCTGAACGTGACGCTGGAGCAGAAGGTACGCGAGCGGACGGCGGAACTGGAGACGGCCAACCGCGACCTGGACAGCTTCAGCTACTCGGTGTCGCACGACCTGAAGGCGCCGATCGGCGCGATCAACGGCTTCGCCTACCTGCTGCGCACCAAGGAAAGCGCGCGCCTGAGCCAGGACGGCACCGACCTGCTCGGCCTGATCGAAAAGAACGCCGAGCGCATCCTCGGCCTGGTGGATGGCCTGCTCGCCTTCTCGCAGCTCGGGCGCAAGTCGGTGCTCGGCACGCGCCTGCAGATGGGCACGCTGCTCGACGAGGCGATCGACGAACTGCGCCTCGAGCAGCGCTGGCGCGAAGTGGACCTGACCATCGGGCCGATGCCCGATTGCCGCGGCGACGCCCTGCTCCTGCGCCAGGTATGGAAGAACCTGATCGCCAACGCGCTGAAATTCTCCCGCGCGCGCCAGCCGGCGATCGTCGCCATCGGCTACGACGAGGCGGCCGCGGCGTACTACGTGCGCGACAACGGCGCCGGCTTCGACATGCGCTACGCGCAGAAGCTCTTTGCCGTGTTCGAACGCCTGCACGACGAAGGCGAGTTCGAGGGCACCGGCGTCGGCCTGGCCATCGTGCAGCGCATCGTGCAGCGGCACGGCGGCACGGTGAGCGCAGAGGGCGAACCGGGCGCCGGAGCGATCTTCCGCTTCAGCCTGCCGTCCTAGCGAGGGTCCGGCGCCGGCAGCAGCACGCGGAACTTCGTGCGCTCGTTCGGCAGGCTGTCGACCAGGATGTGGCCGCCATGCTCGTGCACGATGCCGTGCGCGAGGGACAGTCCCATGCCGCTTCCCCGGCCCACGTCCTTGGTCGAGAAAAACGGCTCGAACATCCGCTCCATCACGTCTGGCGTAATGCCCGGTCCGGTGTCGCGCACGGACAGCTCGATGTAGCTCCCATCGACCCTCTGCCGGCACGACGCGCACACGGCATGTATGCGCTCGTGGTGCCGCAGTCCGATGCGGATCGCGCCTGTGCCGCGCATCGCGTCGCGCGCGTTGATGCACAGGTTCAGCACCACCTGCTCCACCTGCACGGGGTCCAGGTC
>CXWL01005094.1_pt1 | contig 17568 bp, 22 predicted proteins | sample 590931 | NCBI WGS metagenome assembly CXWL01 (sample SAMEA3498368, study PRJEB10139) | groundwater metagenome | biome: water well; material: biofilm material | place: Germany | collected 2015-04-27 | reverse complement strand
GAGCAAAATGCCATCCACCTTCTCTACATCCAGCTTTTTCAGCACTTCAGCCAATTGCTTAAAACCGGAATGCACCATTTGAAACCGCTTATCACGCCACTGCGCACCCACGGCCACCGCCGATACATCCTTATCCAGTGCAATTAACTTACCGCTAACACCAAGCTGCCCAAGAATTTTCCGGCTATGCCCACCTCTACCAAATGTGCCATCCACATAAATTCCATCTGGCTTTATCTCTAATGCGGCAACCGCTTCATTCAGCAATACAGTGGTGTGAACTAACTCGCTCACAAAGAGAAGCCCTCCAACTCAGGCGGCAGCTCACCTTCCATAAACGTCAAGCCAGCTTCTTGCTGCGCTTGCCATTTTTGCTCGTCCCACAATTCAAATTTATTACCTTGACCCACTAGCATCACGCGCTTATCCAGCACAGCGTAGCTACGCAAGGTTGGAGAAATCAACACGCGCCCCGCACCATCCATCACCACATCTTCGGCATATCCGATTAAGCGACGTTGCAAAGCACGAATTTTTGGATTGAGTGCGGAAAGCTTGAGCAGCTTTTCGCGTATGGGCTGCCACTCAGGTTGCGGATACATCAACAAGCAACCATCGGCATCGGCGGTGACCACTAAATTTCCGGCGCAGTCAGCCAGCAGCTTGTCACGATACCGTCCCGGTATTGCAAGCCTGCCCTTGCTGTCTAAATTAAGTTGCGCCGCACCTTGAAACATCCCCAACTCCCACTTTTACCCACTTTTCACCACTTGAACCCACTATATTGAAAAATAATGGGCAGGTCAAGCAGAAAAACAGGATTTCTCTTTATGCGACAAGGAGTTACGCCACAAACTTAATAAAAACAAATATACTTAATAAATAATAGATTAGCGAAATAAGCTAAAGTGATTTGTAAAATACACACTCACAACTCAATGGCAAGACGAGGAGTGATTTCATCCATACCCAAGCTCACCACCCCAACACATGTTGAAAAATAGAATCCGCCTGATATATTGACCAAACCTGCTTGCCCAACCGAACTATGCGGGTGTAGGTGGCAAAAATTTAATGCACGACTGAATTTCCACACAACCCAAAGGAAATTTCCCATGAAAAAACTAAAGCACGAAGCGGAGTTATTCAAAGAAGCCATGCTGGCAGGAATCAAATACGCCGAGGGGCGTGGCGTGGTGGAATTTGAACCCACCGACTCCGCCAGCGAAAAATTGTTGTACCTCTATCGGTTGATGGTTCACGATAAAGTGATGCAGGCATTACCTGAAGATCAAGTCGCGGAAAAATCTTTGCGGCATAAATTGACGATGTGGTACGTGAAGCAATTGCCGAAAGATCATCCGTTATTGAAATGAATTTAATGTACTGCGCCGAGTATGACCAAGCACCCTGAAGAAGAAACAGAAAAATTTCGCATTGATAAATGGCTGTGTGCTGCACGCTTTTTCAAGACACGCTCGCTGGCAGCCGATGCGGTTGAGTGTGGCAAAATCCTCATCAACGAGGTGCGCGTCAAGCCTGCTAAAACCTTGGCCATTGGCGATATGCTCACCATTAACATCGGGCAAAGGCAATTTATAGTCGGGGTGTTGGTGCTATCCAATCGGCGCGGCTCTGCGCCCGATGCACAAAAACTGTATCGTGAAACCGATGCAAGCCGTGAAAAGCGGGAGGCGATTGTTGCGCTACTCAAGGAGAACGAGCAACCTTTCCAATTTCGCGGCAGACCCACCAAAAAAGACCGCCGCGAGATCGAGCGGCTCAAAGACAAGAAGGGGTGGTTTTCATGAAATCGCGCGCTTGGAGAAATCCCTCGGCCTAAAGCCTAGCAAAGCTAGTACCGCAAAATAAACCACCACACCTTCCGCCACCAGCATCGTCAATCTTCCGATGCGCGACCAACCCAAACTATCCAACCAACTTTGCTCTGACCCCATTCCAAGCCACAAGGTGATAGCTAATATGAGCAGTGCCAATCCTATCTTGGAGAAGAATTTTATCCAGCCTGGTTCGGGTTGGTAGATGTCACGTTTGCGTAAAAAGTAATACAGGATGGCCGAATTGAGGCACGCCCCCAAGCCTATAGATAAGGCCAGCCCCGCGTGATGCCATTGCAAGCCAAAGACGAACAAACCATTAAACATTTGCGTCGCAATGAGGGTGACGATGCCAATTTTAACGGGGGTTTTGATGTCTTGTTTGGCGTAAAAAGCGGGGGCTAAAATTTTCACCAGCAGGATGCCTATCAAGCCGACGCTGTAGCCGATTAACGCGTAGCTGGTCATCACCACATCGCTGCCGGTAAATGCACCGCGCTGGAAAAATGTGGACAGCAGCGGCACAGCGATCATGCCGAGTGCCAGTGCGGAAGGCAGTGCCAGCATGATGGTCAGACGCAAGCCCCAATCGAGCAGTTTGGAATACTCCACCATGTTATTGCTGGCAAAACATTTGGAAAGTGAGGGCAACAAAATCGTGCCCAATGCCGCGCCCAACAAACCTGAAGGAAACTCCATCAAACGGTCGGCGTAATACAACCATGACACGCTGCCCACCACAAAAAATGAAGCGATAATCGTATTGATTATGAGGCTGATTTGCGCGATGGACACGCCAAATAATGCCGGACCCATTTGCTTGATTACGCGCCACATACCGGGGTCGTGCCAGTTCATCCGTATTGTCGGCATCATTCCAATTTTTTTCAGGAAAGGAATTTGAAACGCGAGCTGTACAAAGCCCGCGATAAACCAGGCCCAAGCCAACCCGATAATCGGCTGCTCAAAATGTGGTGTCAGCCACAATGCCCCGCCAATTAAACAGGTATTCAACAAAATCGGCGCGAATGCAGGCACCCAGAATTTGTTGTAAGTGTTGAGTATCGCCGCTGCCACCGCCACCAAAGAAATGAAGAAAATATACGGCGAAGTGATGCGCAGCATTTGCACGGTCAAATTAAATTTTTCCGGGTCTTTAATAAAACCGGGCGCGGTGAGATAAATGATTACGGGGGCAGCGAAGATGCCAATCAAGGTGATGATAAATAAAATCAACGCCAACATCGTGGTCACATGATCAACCAATAGCTTAGTCTCCTCATGCCCGCGCCGCTGGTTATATTCCCCAAAAATCGGCACAAAGGCCTGCGAAAATGCGCCCTCGGCAAACATGCGTCGTAACAGATTCGGCAACCTGGTCGCCAATACATACGCATCATTCGCAATCCCCGCGCCGAAAATACTCGCAATCAACACATCGCGTGTAAAGGCGAGGATACGTGAAACCAAGGTTAAACCGCTGATGGTAGCTAGGGCTTTAAGGAGATTCATGCTGGTGTGTATTAGAGTATCTCTACCCAAGAACGATCAAAGCCCAAAGCACCTGTTACTTGCTCCCTAGATAGTAATGACGGGGCTTTGATTCGAATCGCCAAACGTTTTTCTGGCACGTCTTCAAGAATCGTAAACTGCGAGCCATGAGGTTGCCATGTAAAGCGGTGCGTACCGTGTTTATCCATACCCTCTAAATTTCCACGTTTATTCCACATCCAAGTAAAGCTTTCTTCTGGATAAATTTCGGTATCAAATTCAAACAGTACCAACTCCAACAAGTCTTCCGATTTCAACAAAACCACTGTGCGCATATGCAAGTAATTTTTCTTTATCGCCGCAACTCGCTCATTCCAAATATTCAGTATTTTTGAGCCGAGTTCGTTTGGCTCAACTTCGCTCACCTGCTTGTCACCAAAAGAATAAACAGGCGAGTTGCGACCTGAAATCAACCTCACTCGCTGCGTTTCAGCGGGGTTATCATTCTTAACCGTTTTGGCACTCCAAGCAGTTTGCTCTAATACGACATCATCCAAGCCAACATTAGAGGGCTTCCAACGCGCCGAGATTAAACGCGCAAAAATCTCCTCCCAGTCACCACCTTCAACTCGTGGGCTTTCTCTTGTTGCCAAAAGATAAACCACTTCACGACCAAGATCATAAGGAAGATTTTTTGGGAACTCGTTAAGCGGGTAAGGCGGTTTGTATTTCTGAACGTTTCTAAGCTTGGGACTCGGCATGATAGGTAGTGTGAGTTTGATAAGGGGATTGTTTCTGCAATATGCAAAGCTGTTCGGCTGGTACTGTATTTACATGGGGTTTGTGATACTCCAGCTCGTGAATACATAGCGCATCAATAACCGCACCCAATATAGCCTCTGACACATTGACTGGTAGGCTGTTGCCTGCTTGTTTACGTGTTTGAGAATCACTGCAAGCAATCTTAAAACTTTCCGGAAATCCTTGAAGGCGCAACATCTCTCTCGGTGTAAGTCGTCTTTCCCCGTCCACAAGAAGATAGTTATACGAAGCACCCGCACGCAATGCACAGGAATAAGGGTAAGCACTGATGTGACCCGATTTGTTTTCATGCCATATAGTTGGCTCAGCCACAGGCTGACAATGCTTCAATCGCTTTTGACGGATATGGTCGGAGACGTAAAATTTATCAGGCACGTCGTTTTCCAAAAGTTTGGACAATGGCTTCATAGGCAATCCAGGTTGAGGCCATTTGAAAGACATTGCCTCTCTAAAGCCCACAATCCAAATACGTTCCCGCTTCTGTGGAAGACCAAAATCTAACGCGTTAAAAACTCTGTAATCGTGCAAATAGCCTAATGAAGTTAATGTATCTTGAATAGCCTTGAGAGTACGCCCTTGGTCATGCCCCTTCAAAAGCTTTACGTTTTCTAAAACAAAAACTTTAGGGCGTTTCGCTTCAAGAATTCGTGCGATGTCAAAAAACAAAGTGCCTCGCGTATCTTCAAAACCCTTCATTTGCCCCATGATGCTGAACGGCTGACAAGGAAAACCCGCGAGAAGTATGTCGTGTTCGGGAACATCATCCGCTTTGCTAAGCGTAATATCCCCCCACGGCCTTTCGCCAAAATTAGCCTCGTAAGATATTTGGCAAGCCGCATCAATGTCGCTAGAAAACAAGCATTCAGTTGGAATATCCCGCTTTCGTGCAGCCATCTCTAAGCCATAGCGAAAGCCGCCTATGCCACAAAATAGATCCACAAAACGGAGAGGTTTCATAATGCAATTCCTAAAAAATTACGCTGGCATTCTAACGCAACTAACTTCCACAACGCGCTTTGTTCCGTAACTTCTTATAGGTGGTGGTGTTGAGTAACACCCTTTCAAACCCACCACAGTAAAAAGATTTGCAAAAGTTTGGGTTCGCCACTAGAATGCGCGCCTTTCGTCGTACCGAATTTATTAGGAGTAGTCATGGCAAATAGCGCACAAGCTCGGAAACGTGCCCGTCAATCAGTTAAGCAAAACGCTCATAACAGCAGTTTGCGTTCGGAATTGCGTACCGCAATCAAGAAAGTGATCAAAGCGATTGAAGCTGGCGACAAAACCGCTGCTCAAGCCGTTTACAGAACTTCTGTCAGCGCGGTAGATAGCATCGCCGACAAGAAGATCATTCACAAAAACAAGGCTGCTCGCCATAAGAGCCGTCTTTCTGCGGCTATCAAAGCAATGGCATAACTACCCGTTTGTTTTGTAGTACCGCACAAGCCGACAGTGATGTCGGCTTGTTTGCTTTGTAGCACAAAAGTTTTTACGCGAACAATACGTTTGCACTTGCCTAGATAGGCTGGTTTAGCTCAATATACGCACCACGAATTTTTATAGACGGCGGCCAGTCCGCTGTTTTTATTTAAGGATGTTGTATGTCACATGTAATGAACACGTATGCCAGATTGCCCGTCGCTTTTGTGCGCGGTGAAGGAGCTTGGCTTTGGGATACTGAAGGCAAACGTTATCTGGACGGGTTGTCCGGCATTGCGGTGAATACCTTGGGTCATGCTCACCCGCGTTTGACAGCGGCGTTAAGCGAGCAGATCGGCAAGTTGATTCATTGCTCCAACGTCTATCAAGTGCCAGGTCAAGAAGCCCTCGCGGACAAACTTTGCAGCTTGACTAACATGCAGGAAGTATTTTTCAGCAACTCCGGTTGCGAGGCCAACGAAGCCGCAATCAAGTTGGCGCGCTTTTATGGACACAAGCGCGAAATCGAAAACCCCGCCATCATCGTGATGGAAAAAGCCTTTCATGGCCGTACTCTGGCGACCCTTTCCGCCACCGGAAACCGCAAGGTTCAAGTGGGTTTCGAGCCACTGGTAACGGGTTTTGTGCGTGTGCCTTATAACGATTTAGCTGCCGTGCGCCAAGTCGCGCAACACAATAGCAATGTGGTGGCGGTATTGGTCGAGCCTATCCAAGGCGAAGGCGGCATCCGCACCTTGGACATCGAATATCTGCAACAACTGCGAACCCTTTGCGATGAACAGAACTGGCTGTTGATGCTGGACGAAGTGCAATGCGGCATCGGTCGCACTGGCAAGTGGTTCGCCCATCAACATGCTGGCATCTTGCCCGATGTAATGACGTTGGCTAAGGGTTTGGGTTCAGGTATGCCGATTGGCGCGTGCCTCACGGCAGGTAAAGCAGTGAACGTTTTTGGCCCAGGAAATCATGGCTCGACTTTCGGCGGCAACCCACTGGCTTGCATGGCTGGCATCACCACACTCAATGTGATTGAGCAGGATAAGTTATTAGCGCATGCGAATAGCTTGGGTCGCTTCATTCAGCAAGCTTTTACCACGCAACTTAAAAGTGTTACTGGCGTAGTTGAGATACGCGGACAAGGTTTGATGCTAGGTATCGAGCTAGCCAAACCCTGTGGCGACTTGGTAAAACTTGCGCTGAACAATGGCCTGCTGATTAACGTCACCGCCGACAATGTGATCCGATTATTGCCACCGCTCATCATGTCGCAAGCAGAAGCCCAGCTATTAGTGGACGGCTTGTGTCCGCTCATCAAAGATTTTTTGCAGTCCTAATTTGAAAGCGCATCATGGTAGTCAAACCCGTAAAGCATTTTCTACAGTTCAAAGATTTAACCCGTGACGAATTAGATTACCTGTTCGAGCGCACCCGCATCATCAAGCAAAAATTCAAGGCCTATCAGCAATATTGGCCGCTTTCCGATCGTACGCTGGTGATGATTTTTGAAAAGGCCAGCACCCGCACTCGCCTATCGTTCGAAGCGGGTATGCAGCAACTGGGTGGCTCGGCGATCTATCTCAACACGCGTGATTCACAGCTGGGTCGAGGTGAGCCGGTTGAAGATGCGGGTCAGGTCATTTCGCGCATGAGCGACATCGTGATGATACGCACTTTCGAGCAAAGCATCATCGAACGCTTCGCCGCACATTCACGCGTACCGGTGATCAACGGACTGACCAACGAATACCATCCGTGCCAAATTCTGGCCGACATCTACACTTATATCGAGCAACGCGGCTCGATCAAAGGCAAGACCGTGGCGTGGATCGGTGACTCCAATAATATGTGCAACACCTGGCTGCAAGCGGCGGAAATACTCGACTTTAACGTGCATGTTTCGACCCCGCCGGAATATGAAGTCGAGCCCGAGCGCGCTGGCTTGTATGGTCATGAACACTACGAAGAATTTACCGACCCGATGGAAGCCGCGCGTGGCGCGGACTTGGTGACCACCGACGTGTGGACCTCAATGGGCTTTGAAGCGGAAAACGAAGAGCGCATGAAAGACTTTGCCGCCTGGCAAGTGGATGAAGACATGATGCGTGTCGCGGCAAAAGATGCGCTGTTCATGCACTGCCTGCCCGCCCATCGCGGCGAAGAGGTTTCGGCTGGCGTGATTGACGGCGCGCAATCTGTCGTGTGGGATGAAGCTGAAAATCGTTTGCATGTGCAAAAAGCTCTGATGGAATACTTGCTGTTGGGTAAGGTGGCGTGATGCGCATCGCCCCTCGTTACGCGCCGCAACTGTTCGCGCTGATCATGTCGTTTGTCATGGCGTTCATTATGACCGCCTTCGTAACATGGGTGAACACGGGTCTCACAGAAGGTTACTTTTCTCGCTGGGAATACGCCTTCATCACCGCATGGCCGGTCGCATGGATCTGCGTGCTGCTCTTTGCGGGACGTATTCGCGCGCTAGTCGGAAAGCTTACGAGTTAGCGTTGTTGTGTGTAGGGTGGGTTAGCGTAACCCACCATTAGAAATCGGTGGGTTACGCTAACCCACCCTACAATGGAGAAGTATCAAAGCATGAGCAATATCAAAAAAGTAGTTCTCGCCTACTCCGGCGGTCTAGACACTTCAGTCATTTTGAAATGGCTGCAGGATACCTATCAATGTGAAGTCGTCACGTTCACCGCCGATGTCGGGCAGGGTGAAGAGCTGGAACCCGCACGCGCCAAAGCGTTGAAAATGGGCATCGCCGCAAACAACATTTACATCGATGATCTGCGCGAAGAATTTGTGCGCGATTTCGTGTTTCCAATGTTCCGTGCCAACACCATTTACGAAGGCGAATATCTGCTCGGCACATCAATCGCACGCCCGCTGATCGCCAAGCGACTGATCGAGATCGCCACCATGACTGGCGCGCAAGCGATCTCGCATGGCGCGACTGGCAAAGGCAATGACCAAGTGCGTTTCGAGTTGGGTGCTTACGCGCTCAATCCAAACATCAAGGTCATCGCACCGTGGCGCGAATGGAATTTGCTATCGCGCGAAAAACTCATGGCTTATGCCGAGCAACATGGCATTCCAGTTGAGATGAAACACAAGCAAGGTGGCTCGCCCTATTCGATGGATGCCAACTTGCTGCACATTTCATACGAAGGTCGCCATCTGGAAGACCCTGCTGCCGAAGCTGAAGATTCCATGTGGCGTTGGACGGTATCGCCAGAAAAAGCACCCGACGAAGCCGAATATCTCGATCTGGAATTTGTGAACGGCGACATCGTGTCACTTAACGGAACGAAATTAAGCCCTGCGCAAGTGCTAACCAAGCTGAATAAACTCGGCGGCAAGCACGGCATCGGGCGTTTGGATTTGGTGGAAAACCGTTACGTGGGCATGAAGTCACGCGGCTGTTACGAAACACCAGGCGGTACGATTATGCTCAAGGCGCACCGTGCCATTGAGTCCATCACGCTCGACCGCGAAGTTGCCCACTTGAAGGACGACCTAATGCCACGTTATGCCAGCATGATCTACAACGGTTATTGGTGGAGCCCTGAACGCCTGGCACTGCAAACACTCATCGACCATACGCAAGCCACCGTCAATGGTTGGGTGCGCGTCAAACTCTACAAGGGCAATGTCATCGTGGTTGGACGCGATTCAAAAACCGACTCTCTGTTCGATTCGACCATCGCAACCTTTGAAGACGATAAGGGCGCGTACGATCAAAAAGATGCGGCAGGCTTCATCAAACTTAACGCATTGCGTCTGCGCATTGCGGCCAACCTGAAAAACAAAAAGTAAACAGGAAAATTTAATGTCAGACAAATTTGAAAACATCAGTGTCGGCAAAATTGCCAATGTATTTTTTGATGGGAAATGCGTATCTCACTCGGTGTATTTCCCCGATGGTACGCGCAAAACCTGCGGCGTGATTATGCCCAATAGCCAACTCACATTTGATGTGGGCGTACCTGAATTGATGGAAATCACGGGGGGTACTTGCCAAGTTAAGATCAAAGGCGAGTCTGCTTTCAAAACGTATACTGCGGGTACGAGCTTCAAGGTTGCCGAGAATAGTAGCTTTGACATTCACGCGGGTGCTGACGCGGTGAATTACGTTTGTAGCTTTGGTTGATACAAAAACCTTTGTCCACGAAAAACACGAAAGGCACGAAAAATTCAAAAACATCAAATGAACTCATTGCTCAATATGCGTGAGTATCGGGGTTTTTATTCTTTAGGTTTTGTTCGTGCCTTTCGTGTTTTTCGTGGATAAGTTTTTTTAATTTTAGTTAGTGAGAAAATCCCATGCCAACCTTCGACATCGTTTCAGAAGTAGAAAAAACCGAAGTTAAAAATGCTATCGAGCAGACTAACAAAGAGGTTTCCACTCGCTTTGACTTCAAGGGTTCAGATGCTCGCGTAGAACAAGCCGAACTCAAGCTCACCGTGTGGGCAGACAACGAATTCCAGCTTGACCAAGTGCAGGACATTCTCAACGGCAAGCTCACCAAGCGCGGCGTGGATATTAAGTGCTTAGAGGTCAGCGAGAAGATTGAAAAAGTCAGCGGCAACAAAATCAAGCGCAGTTGCGAAGTGAAGACTGGCGTAGAGATTGAGCTGGCGAAAAAGATCGTCAAGCACATCAAAGACAGTAAGCTAAAAGTCCAGGCCAGCATTCAGGGCGACACTGTGCGCGTCACGGGCAAGAACCGCGATGACTTGCAAGATGCCATCGCCTTCGTGAAAAAAACCATCACAGATTTTCCGTTGCAGTATCAAAATTTCCGCGATTAAAGCGCAAGTCATTCCAGCCAATTTCACTACGCATTTTCGATGAAAAATAGCATTGATGCCCGCGTTGAGTTTTCTTTCAAAGGCGAGACCTACGACTTGGTTTCGCACATTGATTTGGATGAACTCTTGTCACAACATGACGGCTTTCCATTGCTATACGAAAGACTGGCACGCGAGCATCATATCGACACTATTTCCTATCTCTACGAGGTGATGCAAGAAACTGAAATCGAATTCAATAATGCACAAGGAATCGCTGCGGATTTTTTACAAGATGGGGTTTTCGATACCGATCGTTTTAGCCGCCACTGGCAGGAACAGCAGCTGGTAAAACTATTGCAGCCAATCGCGCAACGCGAACTCAATATCACCGATCTGTCTCAAAACCAAGACATCAAAAACGCACTGGTACAAGCCTACAAATTGGGGAGAGGGCTATGAAAACCGCACTCGTTTTATTTGCCGAAGGTAGCGAAGAGCTGGAAACCGTCACCATCGTCAACATCCTGCGCCGTGGCGGTGTGTCAGTGAGCTTGGTGGGACTCACCAGCGGCGCATTACGCGGCAGTCGCGGCATCACCTTGCAACCCGACACCACGCTGGAAGCTGCGCTGAATCAGGAGTTCGACATGATCGTATTGCCCGGCGGACAGCCCGGCACAAACAACCTCAAAGCCGATGTGCGCGTCTTACAACTCGTGAAAAAAATGTATGCGCAGGAAAAATACGTCACCGCCATTTGCGCCGCGCCCTCCGTCCTCGCCACAGCGGGTTTGCTGGATGGCAAGCGCGCCACCAGCTTCCCCACTGCGCTGAACAACTTCCCAAACGTCAATTTACAAGCAGCAGCCATAGTTGAAGACGGCAAGCTCATCACCTCACGCGGCCCTGGCACAGCTATGGATTTTGCGTTGACCTTGTTGGAACGATTGGTGGGTGCGGCGAAGCGAGTGGAAGTTGAAGCGGGGTTGGTGCGTTAAGCTTTGTAGTGCGGATTAGCATTGCGCTATCCATTAGATGTAAGCCTCTCGCACATTTCCCTTTCGGCGCAATATTGATTGCGCCCTACGCGGGCTGTCCGTGTTGATGGCGTTGTTAGCAATCATTGCACGGGGATGAATCTCGATACGTGAAGAGACCCGTCACCATGAAACAGATTGTCGAAAACGAATCCCGCTCGTACGCTTTTTAACTCACTAATCCGATGCCTGAGTTCTGTACTCACAGCACTTGCGAATATGTATCGCTCACTCATAGTAATTGTTCTTCGATTAAACTCCTCCACTTCCACGGAGCTTGCCGTCGAGGCACCGGGTTCCAAATTATGCCCTGCTCGAATCAATGTATCAGAAGTTAAGGGAAACGTGATTTCAACCCCCTTCATCGCTAGGCCAACTCCATATGGTTGGATTTTGTCGTAGCTCGGATGGTACAGCGCGACAGGGTTGTCGGACGTAACAAAGAAACTGGCTTCTTCCGCTGAATAGATATGATAGTTGTACTCGGCTAACAGGCCGATGCTTTCTGGCGCGAAGCCTAAGTCGAACATGTGACTCAATATCTTCCAATTCGAGATGCTGACCTGAAGTGCCTCATCTATACCTTTACTATCAAACAGCTCTTGTAGCTCAGGGGGCGGAGTGCCGAACTTTCCCGCTTGGTACATGATCTTGAAACTATCTAGTACCACACTGCGTGCTGACTTCTCAACATGGTCTGCGAAGGACGGCACACGATACCGCATCAGGGAAATGAACGCGGAGAGCGGCTCGACCTGAGATGCTTCTATCCGTTTGCTCTTCCTAATAGCTCGGACTAGAGCCGCTTGTTCGGATTCGAGTTTCGAGAGCTGAGCTTCAACCGCCTTGTGATCTGGCTTTTCGTCAGTGAAGTCAAGCGTATGGTAATCGCGTATACAGCCGGTATCTTCTATCGCAGGACTGTAAAACGCCTGATCGCCGCCCTTTTCGATTTGCCAAATATGTGGCTTCTTGCCTTTCTGTGGCTCGACCTTGAACCCCTCTAGGTAGAACTGAGGCAGGTAATGATGTTTCCGAGGTGTACTCATTCTTGATTGCTAACGTAATTAGACACCTAATGCAGCTTGATTATAGGCCAACCCTGCTGTTGCGCATGCGCCAGCAAAGTCTCATCAGGATTCGCCGCAACCGGATTTTTCACTTGGCTCATCAGCGGCAGGTCGTTGAGTGAATCGCTGTAGAAGGTACTATCGGCGAAACTGTCCAGCGTCCAACCCCGTTCTGCCAGCCAGCTATTCAAGCGTGTAATCTTGCCTTCACGGAAGCTGGGCACACCCGCGACGCGTCCGGTGAATTCGCCATCCTGTTGTTCCGGCTCGGTGGCAATCAAATGCTCGATGCCGAACTCACGTGCAATTGGGGCTGTGACGAAGCTATTGGTGGCGGTGATGATGACGCACACGTCGCCTGCCGCCTGATGCTGTTTAACCAAGTCACGGGCGGGTTGGGTAATCATCGGCATGACGCTTTCGCGCATGAATTGTTGATGCCATTCGTCCAAGGTTTTGCGCGGATGGCGTGACAATGGCTTAAGTTGAAAATCGAGAAATTTTTGGATGTCCAATGTGCCCGCTTTGTATTGTTCGTAGAAGGCGAGGTTTTGCACTTCAAACAATTCGCGGTCGAGAATGCCGATGCGGATTAAAAATTGCGACCATTCAAAATCGCTGTCGCCGTTGAGCAGTGTGTTGTCTAAATCGAATAGGGCTAGGTTCATTTCAGTTCCTACATTGTTTGAGATTTTGAATAACTTACTGGTGTCACTCCCGCGCAGGCGGGAGTCCAGTTAAATAAAAACGCTGGATTCCCGCTTGCGCGGGAATGACGCATGTTCAGGGTTTTCATTGGTGTTGCAAAACTTCTTTCAGTAAAGGTACGGTTGGTGCGCGATGCAAACGCATTGAGTGTTCGTCCAGCGCGTCCAGCACCGCAATCAAACTGGGCAGATCGCGCCGTCCGTGGCGCAGTAGATATTGCGTGACTTCTGGCGACAGGGCATAGCCTTTTGCGTGAGCATGCTGCGCTAATGCCAAGGCTTTTTCTTCATCGTTCAGGCTATGCACTTGATACACCAAACCCCAGCCAAGACGGGTGCGCAAGTCATCACGTAATTTTAGGTGCAACGGTGAAACGCTACCGCTCACTAGCAATATGCCACCGTTATCGCGCAGTTGGTTGTAATGGTTGAATAACTCGATTTGTGCTGCATCATCCAATTGCTCGACATCATCCATCGCCACCATTTCGGCTATCGGTGGCACGCTGCCTTGCGCGTAGGCCGTGCTGTGATGTGCCTCGGAACTGGCTTGAATAAAGGCTTGCAGCAGATGGCTTTTACCGCTGCCTGCCTCACCCCATAGATAAAAGAACCGCTCTACACCGCCGGACAAAGCCTGACGCAACGCGGTGAGCAATTCAAGATTGTGACCAACCACGAAATTGTCCAAGGTGGGTTGGTGTTCCGGCGTGATTGCCAATAACAACTGACTCATGGTTTTTGATACATACTACTTGTCAGATACCACGCTTTTACATGACGCAAAGTTACCAACAAAATTGCCGCCAAAGGTAACGCTAACAACACGCCAAAGAAGCCGAATAATTGCCCAAATGCCAGCAAGGAAAATATCACTACAAGTGGATGCAGCCCAACGCGTTCACCCACCAGCCAAGGCGTAATGAACATGCCTTCAATCAATTGCCCCGCGCCGAATACTGCCCAGACTAATATCACGCTACTGAACGAAGTAAATTGCATCGCCGCTGCAAGGGTGGCTAACACCAATCCCGTCACCATGCCGAGGTAAGGCACAAATACCAACATGCCCGCCACGATACCGATAGGCAATGCAAACTCCAGCCCGACCAGCCACAACACCAGTACGTAATACACGCTCATCAGCAACATCACGGAGATTTGTCCGCGTAAAAATTCCGCCAAAATGCCGTCCACTTCAGTGGCAATTTCAGTTACTTTGGCGTGCCAATGACGCGGGACGAGGTGGTCGATTCGTGCAATCAAGCCATTCCAATCGCGCAGCAAATAAAACATTGCCAGCGGAATTAACAGCAAATTGATCAGCACCGCAACAATTGCCCCACCACTGCTGCTCAACCAAGGCAATACTTTGGCTGCCACGCCGCCTGCACTTTGCCAATGCGTGACTAAAATGTTTTTAATCACCTCGCTATCAACTTGCAAGCCTGCGCCAAACCACTGTTGCAAATGCGGCAAAAGATAGTCACGCGCCGCGTCTATCCATTCCGGCAAACGCGTGATGAACAAACTGGTTTCCTTTTGCAGTAACGGCAACATAATCAACAGTAGTGCGGCAAACAGCAACAGCAAGCCTGCCATCACCAGCACGACGGCTAATGCTCGCGGCACATTCCAATTACATAGACGCTGCACCAAGGGGTTGCAAATATAAGCAAGGATAGCCGCCGCCACGAACGGCGTGAGGATGCCGCTCAACAGGTACAACAATAGTGCCAGCACCACCGCAACGGATAGCCACTGCACAACAGCAAAGCGGGATAGGGTCATTTCGGGTAAAATTCGCGTCGAAAAATTATGCAACACTCTAACGTGAAGAAAGCGAGAACTCAACTTGAATAACCCGACATCAACCAATCATTCCGGGCTTTCCTACCGCGATGCGGGTGTAGACATTGACGCGGGTGACCGTCTGGTCGAAAACATCAAACCCTTTGCCAAGCGCACTATGCGCCCCGAAGTGTTGAGCGGCATCGGTGGCTTTGGCGGATTGGTGGAGATTTCCAAAAAGTATCGCGAACCTGTTTTAGTTTCAGGCACCGATGGCGTGGGCACTAAACTCAAGCTGGCTTTTGAATTGAATCGCCACGACACGGTGGGCATTGATTTGGTTGGCATGAGCGTGAATGACATTTTGGTGCAAGGTGCAGAGCCGCTGTTTTTCCTCGATTATTTTGCTTGCGGAAAATTGGATGTTGATGCCGCCACAGAGGTTATCAAAGGCATCGCAGCGGGCTGTGAACAATCCGGTTGCGCGCTAATTGGCGGCGAAACAGCCGAGATGCCTGGCATGTATCCCGTTGGCGAATACGATCTCGCTGGCTTTGCCGTGGGCGTGGTGGAGAAAGCCAACATCATCACGGGTAACGATATCTGCGCGGGTGACGTGGTGATTGGGCTGGCTTCTAACGGCGCGCATTCCAATGGCTATTCACTAGTACGCAAGATCATTGAACGTAGCAAGCCCGACCTGAATGCAAAGTTCGACGGTGAACGCACACTTGCCGATTGCATCATGGCACCGACGCGCATCTATGTGAAACCCCTGCTAGCCCTGATGCAAAGCTTGACGATCAAAGGTATGGCGCACATCACGGGCGGCGGTATCACCGAAAACGTGCCGCGTGTTTTGCCAGCCAATGTTGTAGCCGATATCGATAGCTGCAAATGGCAAGTTCCCAAGTTGTTCCAATGGCTGAGTGAGCAAGGCAATGTTGCACCACAAGAAATGTTCCGTACCTTCAATTGCGGCATCGGCATGGTGGTTGTCGTGGCGAAAGAAAATGCAGCCGCAGCCATTGCGCAACTCAATGCGGCGGGAGAAACCGCCACCGCGATTGGCGTGATACGTGCGCGCAACGGCGACGAACATCAAACGCAGGTTAGCTAAGCAGCGTGAAAAAAATTGTCATCCTGATCTCCGGTCGCGGTAGCAACATGCAAGCCCTGCTGGAAGCCAAGTTACCTTGCACCATATCCGCCGTGATCAGCAATCGCGCTGATGCGACTGGCTTGGAGGCGGCACAAAAACACGGCATTGCAACGCATGTAGTGGCGCACCGCGATTATGCGGATCGTGAAGATTTTGATGCGATGCTGGCAAAAACCATCGATTCCTATCAACCAGACTTTGTGGTGCTTGCAGGGTTTATGCGCATCCTCACCGCCACGTTTGTGCATCACTATCACGGCAAGCTCATCAACATTCACCCTTCATTATTGCCCGCTTATTCAGGGATGCACACGCATCAACGCGCCTTGCAGGATGGCGTAAAGATACACGGCTGCACGGTGCATTTTGTCACGCCTGACCTCGATCACGGCCCTATTATTATTCAAGCAGCTGTGCCTGTTTTGAGCGACGACACTGAGCAAAGTTTGTCAAAGCGTGTGCTGCATGAGGAACATCGTATTTACCCGCAAGCCTTGCGCTGGTTATGCAATGACCAAGTGAACTTAAATGATCAGGGAAAAGTCACTCTTCCACATCGCAAACAAATCGGTCACGCGCTAATTTCGCCAGGGCTTGAATGATGCGGTGGCATTTCAAAATCATCGTTTGCTTGATGATGTGTATTGCCAGTACAGCCTATGCCGCGTCACCCGCCAGCGTTAAAGCCACCTACGACATCTACAAAGGCAATATCCGCGTAGGACAAATCAACGAAGCTTACACACGCACCAAAGATCAATACACGCTCTCCAGCACCACTCGCGCCGTCGGTCTTCTGGCACTATTTCGACCCGGGAAAATCAACATCAAAAGCAATGGGCTGGTGACAGACACTGGGTTGCAGCCGCTAAATTTTAGTGACTTACGCAACGGAGAAGACGGCAAAAATCATCGTGCCGAGTTTGACTGGAATAGCAAAAAACTCACGCTCATCCAACAGCCACAAAATAGCGTGGTTGCTTTGCCCAACGGCACACAAGATCGTCTAAGCGCGATGTACCAATTTATGTTTTTGTCGCTGGATAAAGCCGAGACCCTCAGCTTTAACATGACCAATGGCAGCAAGCTGGATGTGTACAACTATCGCGTCACACCCAATCAAAATTTGACCGTGCCGCTCGGCACATTCAAGGCGCACTATTTAGTCAGCGCACCCGAAGCCGACGCGAGCAAAACAGAAATTTGGCTGGTAGCTGAACGCAACAATTTCCCCTACAAAATGACGGTCACCGACAAAGAAGGTGACAAGCTCACACAAGTGCTGACCAAGATTGATTTCGTGCAGTGATCTCCCACATAAACACCCCGGCTCGTCGTATTGCTTTTGCCATTGCCGCCTCCGCGCTGATTCATGCCGCGATTTTTTGGCTACCTAATATACGACTACCTCACTTT
>CXWL01012064.1_pt1 | contig 17570 bp, 17 predicted proteins | sample 590931 | NCBI WGS metagenome assembly CXWL01 (sample SAMEA3498368, study PRJEB10139) | groundwater metagenome | biome: water well; material: biofilm material | place: Germany | collected 2015-04-27 | reverse complement strand
GTTAAGCTAAAAATTTGGAGTGAAAACCTAAGTTTGCACTCCTTTTTCTTGAGTAAAAACAGCTATTTTTCATTAAGCAACTGATTTTAAAGTAAAAAGATATGTAGATACCTATGCTTTGGGGGATGCCTATTTATGGGCAGCTATTCGTTATGTAGAACGTAATCCGGTGAGGGCAAAAATAGTTATCAAAGCGGAAGAATATCTCTGGTCGAGTGCCGCAGCGCATTGCAGGTTGAAAGATGATGAACTATTAAGTCAAAAGCTGGATTGGAAGCAACAATGCGAATCAATTCTGGATTGGCCGGCATGGTTGGCTGAAGGCGATGATCCTCAGGAACTAGAGGTGTTACGAAGAAACGCTGAAAAAGGATTGCCTTGCGGAGCGGATAAATTTATTCGTGGATTGGAGAAAGTTGCTGGCAGGCCGTTACATTACCGCCCCTTAGGACGCCCAAAGAAAGAAAAAATAATATAGGGTAGCATCCCTTTTTCCCTCCAAATATACATTAAAAACAATGTCAGATTGTTTAGTTACTATTGAATATTTTCACAATTTATTTTTGCACGATACTTCATTCCTGGATGTTCGTTCTGAGGATGAATTTGCTAAAGGTAGTTTGCCAAATTCATTCAACTTTCCTATTCTGAATAATTATGAGCGCCATTTAGTCGGAATCTGCTATAAACAAGAAGGGAAACAAGCGGCCATTAAGCTGGGCCATGAATTAGTGCAGGATGAACTGAAGCGAAAACGCATTCAGAGCTGGTGTAATGTAGTAGCTAAGAATCCAGATACTCCCATCTTTTGCTGGCGGGGTGGTATGAGATCAAATTTAGCGCGTCAGTGGATGAGTGAAATGGGTGTTACTGTACCATTAATAGAAGGTGGCTATAAGGCGCTTAGGCGATACCTTATGCAGGTAATTGATGAGGCAGCAATTAACCTTCCCATGATCAGAATAGGTGGAAAAACGGGTGTTGCCAAAACGCTTCTGATTAATGAGATCGCTTCCAGTGTTGATTTAGAGAAACATGCCGTGCATCGTGGTTCCAGTTTTGGTTATACAGGTAATCAACAGCCCACTCAATCCAATTTCGAGCATACGTTGGCCATTGATTTGTTGCGTACAACTTATTCTACGCCCAGTAAGAAAACACTTTTTGTTGAAGATGAGAGCAGAAATATTGGAACGATAGCGATTCCAGAAGCTTTTTTTCAAACCATGCGATGCTCACCTTTAGTGTTAGTAGAGATGCCATTAGAATTTCGCATTCAGCGAGTTTTACAAGAATATATTACTGATATGTTGATAGCTTTTCAGATGAAATATTCTGAGCATGGTTTTGAGTATTTTAGTGCCTATCTTAGTAATAGTTTGTTGCGAATTCAGAAACGCCTGGGTTTGGAGCGGTATAAATATACGCATGATTTTCTGACAAAAGCCTTAAAAACTCAACTGAGCACAGGAAATATCCATGATCATGAAGCTTGGATAACTGTCTTGCTTACTGAGTATTATGATCCGATGTATGCGTACCAGATTGAGAAAAATAAAGAATCAGTAATTTTTAGGGGAAGCTATACAGAAGTGCTTGAATGGGCAGATCAGTTTAATGCATCAATTAACTGATTAAGATATTGATGTATAATGTTATTAACATACTCAGTGATACGGTGTCTGGGTAATGTAAATATTGTCACATAATGTCCTTCCTGCACTATCAACGACGATATTCAGTAAGGCGCTTGCAAAGATGTGTCTCAGTGCGACATTCAGGCAAAATTTTCGAATGCGCTGTCGATGAAAATACGGAATACGGTTTCACCGAAGGTGGATAAGCGCAATGGCCATCCGGGGGTGGCGCTGTGGAAGATTCTGGTCTGTGGCGTGTTGAGACTGGATCTGAACATTGATTACGACCGGCTGCATGGGCGGGTGAATCAGCACGGCATGACCCGGGAAATGCTGGGAGGCTGTCCGAGAATGCGGTTATCGAATTTTTAACCACAATATGTTGTGCTTTTTTCTATGTTGAGCACTTTATGTTGCGGGATGTTTTTCATATTTTCTATTCTCGGATAGCCGCCTAGTCAATTAGCAGTATGGGTGTAATCGCAAGTTTATGAGTAATCGTGTTAGCTGCTTGTTTTGCAAGGATTTGATCGGGGTAGGGGCCAGCATGAATTTTATACAAACCATTATTCTTTGTAATGCTGACAGTATTGTTGAGCCATGGAAGTTTCTTTCGTACATTTGAAAGAAAATTATGAGCATTATCAGGTGAACCAAATGCTCCTAGTTGAAGATAAACCAGATTCATTTCTGTATTACTATCTGTAATGGGTAGTATTGATGCAGATGGTTTGGATATGGCCAGTCTGGCCGAACCGTTACCAGGCAAGATACTTTTTACTTCAACCTGGCCGCTACCACCAGCCAGTATTCCTAATTTATAAGCGGCTGTATAAGAAAGATCTATCAATCGATCAGATAGAAATGGTCCACGATCATTTAGACGCACAATAATAGATTTGCCATTTTCTAGATTGGTTACCCGTGCGTAGCTGGGTAACGGTAAAGTGGGATGAGCAGCTGTCATTGCATACATATCATAGACTTCTCCTGATGCAGTATTGTTTCCATGATAGCGGCGGCCATACCATGAAGCGACTCCACGTTCTTTATAGGGGCTGAGTTCGGTCATGGGTTTAAAATATTTTCCCAATGCAACATAGGGTCGCATATTAGCCGGGCGAAGTGGTTCAACTTTGGGTATGGCATCTGGAACTAAGTGTAGATTAGGTGGAGGATTATCGCCTGGACCATCATCCAGATAATAGCCTCCTCCTTGCCTGGCAACTGAACCAGAATCAAAACCAGATTTTGAGCTAGTTATTGAAGAAGCAGATGAATTTTTTTGTTTTGGCGTATTACTGTAGTAAGGAGTGCTGCTACAAGCTGTTAGCAATGCGAAGATCAGTGCTGATCCGATAGCCGGTGTTGATATTACAGATAAGTATTTACAGGCTTTTTGGAATGCTGAATAAGTGTTTGTCATGTTTTTACTAGTTTAGGATGTGTTTGAATGCTCATCAAAATACCAAAACCGAGCAACATTGTCACCATTGACGTACCACCATAACTGATAAGTGGAAGTGGAACACCCACTACCGGAAGAATACCACTAACCATTCCCATATTAACAAAAATATAAGTAAAGAAAGTCAGTGTAATTGAACCGGCAATGAGACGTGTGAACTGTGTTGAAGCATTGGCAGTAATCGCCATGCAACGCCCAATCACTATTAAATATAACACTAATAGCAGGGTGTTACCGATTAGCCCGAATTCCTCGGAGAAAACCGCAAAGATAAAATCGGTACTTTGTTCCGGTAAAAAATCCAATTGAGTTTGTGTGCCTTTTTGCCATCCCTTACCGGCAATACCACCGGAGCCAATAGCGATTGATGATTGAATCGTGTGATAGCCGGCACCCAGTGGATCTTGCGAGGGATCAAACAGTGTCATAACACGTTGACGTTGATAATCATGCATGATTGCCCACAATACAGGTAAGCTACCTGCTGCTGCTACCACTAACCCGGTAATTATGCGCCATGACAATCCAGCCAGAAACAGTACATAAAAACCACTGGCTACAATCAATAATGCAGTGCCCAAATCAGGTTGTCGTAAGATCAACAAAACTGGCAACAATAATAGTAATGTTGCTCCAATATATTCTCTTAAACGTAGAGTGATTTCGTGTTTATCGAAATACCAAGCCATCATGAGGGGTATTGCAATTTTCATTAATTCGGATGGCTGAATCCGTGTTACCCCAATATCAAGCCAGCGCCTGGCGCCATTGTTGATTTCGCCAAATAGAGCAACACCAATTAGTAAAGCAAATCCCAATAGATACATCGGAAATGCAAGACGCCTGATTTGTTGTAATGGAATATTTGCAACCAACCACATAATCACTAAGGCCACTAGCATGTTGATCATTTGATGACTGACTTTACCCATATTTGCGCCAGTAGCACTGTAGAGCACAATTAGTCCCACTGACATTAATGTGAGTATACCAACTAAAAGAAAGCCATCAATGTAGCGTGTGAGATAGTGCCAGATTTTTCTAAATTCAATCATGTGGTTGGTTCATTTTGCTGCCATCAATGAATTATCCTGTTATCGCTTGCTAATTTTATTCCCTAAAGATGTTCATGAATATACTCTTCGGCAGGTTCAATAAATTTTGCAACAATCGATTCAGACAATTTTCCTAATAATAAATAATCAAATACTTGTCTGGCAATAGGCGCTGCTGTTGAGCCACCCGTTCCACTATTCTCAACTAATACCGCCAATGCAATTTTGGGATCTTCTGCCGGGGCATAACCGATAAACATAGCATGATCCCGGTGACGCTCATTGATAGATTTTTCATTGTAACGTTCTCCCTGCTTTATGCCGATAACTTGTGAAGTACCTGTTTTACCAGCAAAGTTATAGGCTGCATTGGCACCAGCTCTTGCGGCTGTGCCTCCAGGGCGTGTGACATCTACCAACGCACTCTTAACAATTTCAAAATGTTTTGGTTTTAGATTAAGGCTGTATAGTAGTTTTGCAGGGATGTCTTCTACATCACCGGTTTGACTATTCTGTATTTGTTTTACCAGACGGGGAAGATAAGCTTTTCCGTTATTGGCAATCATCATGGTGGCAAAAGCGAGTTGTAAGGGTGTAGTCAGGTTGTAGCCTTGGCCAATTGAGACAGAGATTGTATCACCTGCATACCACTTTTGATTATATTGTCTCATTTTCCATGCAGACGAAGGCAGAAGTCCGGTAACTTCGCCTTCTATATCAATGCCCGTTTTTTTTCCCAATCCAAATTGGCTGATAAAGTTGTGTATATTGTTGATCCCTAAGTCATTGGCAAGACTGTAATAATAGGTATCACACGAGACGACTAATGATTTGTGCAAATTAACTCTACCATGGCCACCCACTTTCCAGTCGCGATAACGACGTTGTACACCAGGCAGCGTAAAGTATCCGGGATCACTCATACTGTATTCAGGTGTTCGTTTACCCAGTTCAAGCGCCGCTAATGCCATGAAAGGCTTAAATGTTGATCCGGGCGGATAAACGCCACGTAGTGCACGGTTGTTAAGTGGTCTGTCAATTGAGCTATTGAATTGGTTCCAGTTTTCGTGATCAATGCCACCTATAAAAAGATTGGTGTCATATCCTGGTTTGCTGACAAAAGCAAGCACTTCTCCATTATTGGGATCCAGAGCAACCAGTGCGCCACGATGGTCGCCAAAGGCTTTTTCCGCAGCTTCTTGTAGCCCAAGATCGAGTGAAAGAATTAAATTATTACCTGGAATCGGTGGAGTACGTGACAGAACTCGAATGGAGCGTCCTATTGCATCCGTTTCTACTTCCTCAAAACCTGAAATGCCATGTAACTGTTTCTCATAACTTTGTTCAATACCAATTTTTCCAATGTGATGAGAACCACGATAATTATTGAGTTCTCCATTGAGCTCGAGTTGTTCAAGATCATTGTCATTGATACGACTGATATAACCGACTACATGTGATACGATTTCTTTTTCTGGATATTGACGAAATACGCGGGCCTTGATTTCAATTCCAGGAAAACGATAACGATTAGCTGCAAAGCTTGCAATTTCCACGTCAGTCAAGCGACTACGAATGGGTAAGCTTTTAAATCGCTTACTTTCCTTCATAAGCTTCTTAAATCGCTGGCGATCAGTGGGTGTTATCTCAATGACTGTGGCTAGCTCATCCAGTGTAGCTTCAAGATCTGGGAATTTACTGGGTACAATTTCCAATGTGTAAGCTGAATAGTTTTGTGCCAATGCTTTTCCGTTACGGTCATAAATCAAACCTCGATTGGGAACGAGCGGTAAAATGGAAATGCGGTTGGCTTCCGCGAGTGTGTGATAGTGTTCTTGTTGAGCAACCTGTAAATAATAGAAGCGAGCATAGAGTATCAGGAAAAGTATCAGTACAAATCCAGCACTAATAGCAAGACGTATACGAAATTTATGTAACTCAATGGGGTGATTTCGTAGCTCTACTTTATGCTTCATAACGCATTATGATCTAGTTTTTGCTTTAGGGGCGTACTTAACAAAAGGGAAATAGGTGCCCATAGTAAGGTACCCGTTACAGTAGCAAGGAAATATTGCCAGCCAGGCAAATTAGAACTATTTGTTATTGCAACTAAAACAATCACCATCTGCATAATAAATAGTATTAGGCCAATCTGGGGTGCTTGTTGTATTAAGCTGAATAACCGTAATCGTCGCCCAAAAATCAAGGTGAGATAAACTGTCACACAGTAAGCTAATGTATGTTGTCCTAGTATACTTGCGTTGCCAACATCCATCATTAATCCCATGCCAAAAGCTACACTCATGCCTATTTTATGAGGCTGATTGATGCTCCAATAGGCTATTGTGATTGCTACGAAATCAGGGCGTAATGTTAATACATTGCCTTGTAGTGGTAAGAAATTGAGAATTAGGGCTATAGCCAGACTTATGGCAACATACCAATTATCAGCAGGTACATGAACATCTTGTCCAAAATAATTGTATGCGCTTAAATTTTCTTTAATTCTTTTGGGATTCAATTTTAGATATCTCTAAAGGGTCATTGGCTACTGATGGTACTAGGGATAAGATTAGAACCTGCTGGTTCCTATCAACACCAGCAATCGGTGTGCTGATAATTTTTGCAAAATCGTCAGTAGGGTCCCGTTCGATTTTTAGAACGGTTGCAACGGGTATACCAGGGGGGTATACCCCGCCGATTCCAGAAGTGACTAGCAGGTCACCTTGCTGAATGTCCGTGTTACCCGATAAAAAACGCAATTCCAGTTCATCGTTCTTACCTGTACCTGATATGACTGAGCGTAGACTATTACGCACAACTTGCACGGGAATAGAATGATCTTTGTCGGTGAGCAGTGTAACTTCAGATGACCAGGGATATAACCGTGTAATTTGCCCAACGATGCCTTTATCGTCAATCACAGCTTGGCCAGGTTGAATTTGATGTTGGCTGCCTTTATTCAAAGTAATTTTATGATTGAACGGGTCGCGTGGGGTATATAGGATTTCTGCCAGAACAGCCTTGGTTCTGGTTTTAGTTTCAATGTGTTGTACAGCACCGAGTAGTTCGCGTAAATGTGCATTTTCAGCTTCCAGCAAATGCAGTTTCAGGAGTTGCCCCCGATTCTCCAGATATTGCTGCCTTAGTTTTAAGTTTTCTTCCAGTAAATAGAAGCTGGCTATAAATTCCTCAATCTGATCATAAATATTGGCTGGGATATAAGCAATTTTCTGAAATGGAAAAATAACTACACCAATAGTCTGGCGCAATTCAGGAAAATATTTGAAACGTGAATCTTCAGCAATGAGTAAACAGGATAGAAATGCGAATACAAACAACCGTGCAAAAGGACCTGGCCCATGTCTGAAAAACTGAGGAGCTGCTTTCATTGCGTCCAGTATTTAAGAATCTGGTTTTATTTCTGATTCAGCATATAAAAAAAAGAAAAATAATTAATGACTCAATTTATTTAGTCATGGGCAAAAATACCAATAGATCGATCCATATTATCCAGAGCAACGCCAGCTCCGCGCACCACACAGGTAAGCGGATCATCTGCGACAATGGCAGATAAGCCGGTTTCTTCCATTAATAAACGATCAATATCTCGCAATAAGGCGCCACCGCCGGTCAAGACCATGCCTTTATCAGCGATGTCTGAGCCCAGTTCCGGGGGTGTTTGCTCCAGTGCAGATTTAACGGCACTGACAATACTGTTTAAAGGTTCCGCTAGTGCCTCCAGAATCTCATTACTGGAAATAGTAAAGCTACGAGGTATTCCTTCAGCAAGATTACGGCCTTTAACTTCAATTTCTCGGACTTCAGAACCTGGAAAGGCTGAGCCAATTTCTTTTTTAATGAGTTCTGCGGTTACTTCGCCAATCAACATGCCATAGTTACGGCGGATATAGTTAATGATCGCTTCATCAAATTTATCGCCGCCTACGCGCACGGAGTTAGAATAAACGATACCGCCCAACGAGATGACACCGACTTCAGTGGTACCACCCCCAATGTCAACTACCATGGAGCCTGTGGGTGACTCAACGGGAAGATCAGCACCCAATGCAGCTGCCATTGGTTCTTCAATTAATTCAACTTTGCGTGCACCAGCACCATAAGCAGCTTCACGAATAGCACGGCGCTCCACCTGAGTAGAGCCATAGGGTACACAGATAACAATACGTGGATTGGCTGAAAACAGACGAGGGGGATTTACTTTTCTGATGAACATCTTGAGCATCTGCTCAGTTACTGTAAAATCTGCAATAACGCCATCTTTCATGGGGCGGATAGCTGTGATGTTACCGGGGGTGCGGCCTAACATTAGCTTAGCTGCGAGACCCACCTGTTGAATCATTTTCTTTCCGTTGGCACCGCTTTCTTCGCGGATTGCCACTACAGATGGTTCGTCCAATACAATACCTTGACCGTGGACATAAATCAGCGTATTGGCTGTGCCAAGATCAATCGCCATATCTGTTGAGAAATAGCTTCCAAGAATATTGTTGTTCAAGAAATTAAACATAGAGGCAGAATCCGTTATTAGTAATTATGATGAGAGCGAATAATAAAAAAACCATCAAAAAGTAATACGCCAATTAAACAGAGCATGATACCCTAATACTTATTCAAATATAAGGTTGCCAGTTTAAAATGACTTTGTCTGTTAATGATGTGAAACGTATTGCTGATCTTGCTTATATTGAGATTGATGAAGATGAAGCAAAAGCAACATTGATCCAGTTATCCGGCATTTTCGATCTTATTGAAACCATGCAAGCAGTTGATACATCGGCAGTAGAACCCATGTCTCATGCCCAAAGTATTGTACAACGTTTGCGAGAAGATAAGGTAACCGAAACCGATCAGCACGAATTATGTCAATCGATAGCGCCACAAGTTGAAGCCGGCCTCTATCTGGTTCCACAAGTTATTGAGTAACTTGAAGAGTTATTGTTACAAGGATAAGGTAAACCGAAGGAACTACCTTAAAATTTAAGATAATAATTATACGCAACATTTAATATTTTTCTATTAGTACAAATGCTATGTTTGATGCCAGTCTTAAACAGCTTTCCATTCAGCTTGCCGAAAAAAAAATTTCAAGTACTGAACTGACCACTGAATTTCTTAAACGTATCAAAAATCTTAACTCTGAATACAATGCTTTTATTACAGTTAATGAAGAAATCAGCCTTGCTCAGGCTCAAGCTGCAGACAAGATGATCGCCTCGGGGCAAGCCAGTTCATTGACTGGTATACCCATTGCTCAGAAAGATATTTTTTGTGCCAAAGGATGGTTGACAACTTGCGGCTCAAAAATGCTATCAAATTTTATCTCGCCGTATGATGCGGGTGTCATTGAGCGTTTTAATCAAGTGGGTGCTGTCAATATTGGCAAGACCAATATGGATGAGTTTGCCATGGGGTCGAGTAATGAAACGTCATTTTATGGGCTCGTGAGAAATCCATGGGATGTTTCAGCAGTGCCCGGTGGCAGCTCAGGTGGAGCAGCTTGCGCAGTCGCGGCAAGACTGGCACCTGCGGCAACCGGCACTGATACCGGAGGCTCCATTCGTCAGCCGGCTGCATTGTGCGGCATCTCGGGAATTAAACCGACTTATGGTCTGGTTTCCCGCTATGGCATGATTGCCTTTGCATCCAGCTTGGATCAGGGCGGTCCCATGGCCAAATCGGCAGAAGACCTGGCACTGATGCTGAATGTGATGGTTGGGTTTGATCCGCGTGACTCAACCAGTTTGCAACGTGATGCCGAAGATTATGCACGGGATTTACAAGAACCATTATCTGGATTGCGTATTGGTCTGCCCAAGGAATATTTTGCCGAAGGTATGAGCAAGGATGTCGAGAGTGCGATAGAAAAAGCGCTGGATCAATACCGTAAACTGGGTGCTATAACGGTTGAAGTTTCGTTGCCTAATGCAGCTCTGTCGATCCCTGTTTATTATGTATTGGCGCCTGCTGAAGCATCCAGTAATTTATCCCGTTTTGATGGCGTTCGCTATGGCCATCGCGCCAAGTCGTATAGCGATCTGGGCGATATGTATCGAAAAACTCGCGCTGAAGGTTTTGGCGCAGAAGTCAAGCGGCGTATTCTGATTGGAACTTACGTTTTATCGCATGGTTATTACGATGCTTATTATATTAAGGCACAGAAGCTGCGTCGTTTGATCGCACAGGATTTTACTGAAGCCTACAAACAATGTGACATTATCATGGGACCAACGACGCCCACCGTCGCATTTAATCTGGGAGAGAAAAGCGGTGATCCTATTCAGATGTATTTGTCGGACATCTATACCAGTGCGGCAAATCTGACTGGATTACCGGCTATGTCGATTCCAATCGGTTTTGGTGATAAAAACCGGCCAGTCGGTTTGCATGTCATTGGTAATTATTTTATGGAAGCACAAATGCTGAATGTGGCGCATCAATATCAACAGGTAACCGATTGGCATTTAAAGTCACCCGTTTAAACAAATCATTCATTCCTCAAAATATATCATCTTGTCGGAAAACACATCATGCAGTGGGAAATTGTCATCGGTCTTGAAGTACATGCTCAACTTTCAACGCAATCAAAAATTTTCTCGGGTGCTTCCACCGCCTATGGCGCATCGCCGAATACTCAAGCGTGTGTGATAGATCTGGCGCTACCGGGTGTTTTGCCTGTGCTAAATAAAGGTGCCGTTGAACGGGCGATTAAACTGGGTCTGTCAGTAGGTGCAAAAATTAATTCGCCCTCCATTTTTGCCCGCAAAAATTACTTTTATCCTGACTTGCCTAAAGGCTATCAAATCAGTCAATACGAATTGCCGGTTGTGCAAGGCGGCAATATTCAGATTCAAGTGGACGGCACTGAAAAGAACATCCGTCTGACACGCGCACACTTGGAAGAAGATGCCGGCAAGTCACTGCATGAAGATTTTCATGGCATGAGCGGCATTGACCTGAACCGGGCAGGCACTCCGTTGCTGGAGATCGTCTCGGAACCGGATATGCGCAGCAGCGCGGAAGCAGTAGCTTATGCCAAAACGTTGCATTCACTGGTGCGCTGGATCAGTATTTGCGATGGCAACATGCAGGAAGGTTCGTTCCGCTGTGATGCGAATGTATCGGTACGTCCCCATGGATCAGAAACGCTCGGTACACGCTGTGAAATCAAGAATCTGAATTCATTCCGTTTCCTGGAAAAGGCCATCGATTTTGAGGCCAGAAGGCAAATTGAAATCCTCGAAGATGGCGGCACCATCCGGCAGGAAACCCGCCTGTATGATGCCAACAAAGACGAAACTCGCACCATGCGCAGCAAGGAGGATGCCAATGACTACCGCTATTTCCCCGATCCGGATTTATTGCCACTGGAAATATCCCAAGCATGGATTAACCAGTTAAAAGAAACATTACCTGAATTACCCGAAGCCCGGCGTAATCGCTATATCACTGAATTTGGTTTGTCGGCTTATGATGCCGGGGTTTTGACCAGCACCCGCGAACTGGCCGATTTTTTTGAAAGCACAGTCAAACAGCTGCCCGCACAAGCCAAACTGTGCGCCAACTGGATCATGGGTGAGATCAGCGGGCAATTGAATAAAGAAGGCATTGAAATTACCGCCTGTCCTATCAATCCAGACCAACTGGCTGCGCTGTTATTGCGCATCAGTGACGGCACCATTTCCGGCAAAGCTGCTAAAACAGTTTTCGAGAGCATGTGGCATGGCGAACTGAATCAAAATGTCGATGCCATCATTGCAGTCAAAGGGTTGAAGCAAATCTCCGATGATAATACCATTGAGAAGCTGGTGGATGAAGTGCTTGTCGCCAATGAACAGCAAGTGACTGATTATCGCAATGGTAAGGAGAAAGCCTTTAATTCACTGGTTGGTCAAATTATGAAAGCTACCCAAGGCAAAGCTAATCCGGCGCAAGTAAACGCTATTCTGAAGAAAAAACTGGCAGGATAAAGCTGTGCCTGGGAACTGATGATTACTAGTCCGGATATTTCATGAATTCGCACGATGATCGCAGGATATTGGTTTCACAAGGTATTTTTCGAAGAAGCGGTGTAGTTATTCATACACTCGACTGAGGATTCGGGGTAAGCAGCAAAACCGCAAAGCGGCTGCTCGAAAAAATTCCTTGTGGAATCAAGAGTCAAGTGAGAGCGTGTGCAATTCATGAAATATCCGGGCTAGGTTTATCGGTTAGAACATACCGTGAGTATGAGGCAGAGGCTTTTCATTGCTCAAGTGTTACTAAAATAATAAAAAAGGAAAGTGTTAAATGAGTGCTATTTGGTTTAAAGATTACACTACTGATTATCTGGAAGGTTTGCGTAATGCCAATATGGGTGAACATATCGGTATTCAGTTTACTGAATTGGGGGTAAATTTCCTGAAGGCACGTATGCCTGTCGATAAGCGGACAACTCAGCCATTTGGAATCCTGCATGGTGGGGCAAGTTGTGTCTTGTCTGAAACACTGGGTAGTGTATCAGGCTGGATGACGATTGATCCTGGAAAGTATCGTGCAGTTGGGCTTGAGCTTAACATCAATCACATTCGCGCTGTTACCAAAGGTCATGTGATTGGTACTTGTACGCCGCTACATACCGGGCGTCGTACACAAGTATGGCAAACGGATATTACTGAAGAGACAACAGGCAAACGGGTGGCAATTTCAAGATTAACGCTGGCTATTATTGAGCAGGGCACACTCAGTGCCCAAAAGGAACATGTGATAGTCGATAGAGCATCGTGAGTTTTTTTCAGGCAATTTAAAAAGCCCCCATGCCCAAGGTAGCGAGGACTTTTTGTTAGATGGTTAAATTGGGTTTGAAATGCCTTTTTAAACTGAAATGCTAACCGTAATCTTAGGTATTCTTGTTCTTGTTTACATCTGCTACTTTTTCATCAGTATTTATAACTTCAGCTGAATTTTCCTGAACACTGGCATCTTTTTCAGTAGATACTTCGTTATCTTCAGTTGGGGCTATGGCTTCAGAGAAATCTTTTTCTTTACCTTTACTATTCCACATGAAATAAGCTGCTCCCAGTGTAACCACCACAACCGGCAAAGCAATAAATGACAACAGTGCATATTCAACCGTCATGTCCGTTCCTTGGGGAGGCGGGCTACTTACGATCACGTAAGTATGCGTCAAGGCAACTGCGTAAACAGGAAACAATGCAGCTATGTAACGATTAGTAATTAACGGACGTACCGTCAGCATGTTCAGGATATTTGAAGCATAATATCCAATGAAATAAATAAAAATATAAAAGAAAATAGCGCCCATGGGTTTCTCTGTATTTATCCGGTTTATAGAGGTTATAAAAAATTAGACTTTACAAAAAGGTTGAAAATCATAGGAGTTATGATACACAGATAGCCATAAAAAATGTACTAATAATTAAAGTTTCTGAGTTCATAGAACAACAATAACTCATTGGTATTTCAGTGCAAAGTAGTAATGGTCGCGGGAGGAATGCCGGTCACCCGACAGCCTACCTCCCAGCTCCTGCGCAAGTAACTTCCCGACATGCTCAGTGTCTCAGACCGCGCAGGATCACAGCATGGCTCGCGTTTTGCGCCCTGCTGTATGTGGCATTCCACCAAGGGGAGCGGCGTCGGGCATCCCGGATTTGAAATTTCGCGGCTCAATGGCTGGCCTGTCGTTTCCCCTGTCAACGCTTCGCTGCCCACCTCGCGATGAACAACGCATGACTCGGGGTCAAGACGGTTCGCTACTCCTTTCTTGTATTGGACTTTCACCAACTATCACTTGCCAGTTTGTGCTGGCGCACTCCCCTTTTGTCAAACCCTGATCATTTTCAAATCGGCGTCAGCAGGGATTGCACCATCCAAGAAACAAAAACGGGAGACTGAGCCCCCGTTCTGGATTAATCTAAGTCTAATTTAAACTGCCGATTCTTTTCTGCGACGCGCCATGAAACCTAGTAAGCCTAAACCAGCCAATAACATGGCGTAGATTTCTGGCTCTGGAACCGCACTGATTAATACATCATCAACACCGATAATATCACAGTTGGTACAGTAATCAGCTCCGGTGCCGGTGTTGATTGTTACTGATGTGATAAACTTACCGGAATCTATCCAACTGGCAAACGACATGCCACCGCTACTCAATCCGCCATTTGGAATAAATACTTCTTGTGAGCTACCGTCGCTGAAGGTGATCGATTCTGTCAACTGCGTTCCACTGAAGTATGCCCCGAAAGCCGAAATTGGCGTAGAAAAGCTAAAGGTCGCAGTCCCGCCATACAGAGACAGGTACATCGAACCGCCAGGCGTAGTGTTATCGCCGCATAAGGCAAAGCCGCATGAGGAACCGCTGATGATTGAGCCGCCGGAGACACCGACACCGGAAGGAAGTGCCGTCTCAAAGTCGATCGTGGTGACCGGCCCAATTGCACTCAGGAAAGATGCTTGCGCTGCCGCTGAGTTTGGTCCGATCGGCGTGGCCTGGCTAACATCGAGGCCGGTATAGGTCACGAGCGCAGCGCTTGCCGACTTAACTGTTAACATGAGTCCTGCTATGCACAAGGCAGATACTAAATGCTTTTTCATATCATTATCCTCTTACTAAGAAACTCAGCATTTTCGGATAACCTTAAAATTATATGCTATTGATTTTAATAAGTTTCATCAGAGTTTATTAGTGATTTTTCGGTGCTAACCGGAAGTCAATGTAACATTATGTTTTTGAAAGTATTAGTAATCAGAACAAATTAACCCTGGTTATCTAAGTTTTAATATAGACAAAGTTGCTGTATTTCGACAGCCTCCTAGGCATAGGGCCGGCTATTTCGATGGTAGCGCCCGGCCTAGGTTCTGTTGACATTTGGTAAAAGTGCTTGTCTTATCAAAAAGTTATGGCTTTGCTCTAAACCATTAAGGAGTTGTTTCTAAATACTTATTTTTGAAATGTCAACAGAGCCTAACAAAGATCAATAAAATTTTTCTCTGAGTGTTTTTATGGGATATCATCTAGTAATTTTTACACCTCAAACACCATGAAATGGCTTGATCTCCCATCTGTAGAAGCTGCTCTGGGCATTGTACAACTGCCTGGATCGAAGAGTATCTCCAATCGGATTCTTTTACTTGCTGCATTAGCTGAAGGCACAACACAGATTCACGACCTGTTAGCTTCTGATGACACGGCGCGCATGCTGGATGCACTTACAAAACTGGGTATCCCTGTTACACAAACGGATAAAAACGATTACTGTATCACTGGAGGGAAAGGCACATTTCCAGTTGCAGAAGCTGATTTAATTCTCGGCAATGCAGGCACCGCTTTTCGACCTTTGGCCGCTGTATTATCTTTGATGAATGGACATTATCGACTATCCGGTGCGCCACGCATGCATGAACGGCCCATTGCAGATCTGATTGATGCATTACGTCAAGTAGGGGCAAACATCACTTACTTGGGCAAACCAGGTTTTCCACCTTTGGAAATCAGACCAGCCGTCTCACCTGTCAATAGCGACATTAACCACATTACCGTAAAAGGTGATGTTTCCAGCCAATTTCTGACTGGATTACTCATGGCGCTGCCACTCAGCGGAAAAAAATCCATCATCAATGTATCCGGTACTTTAATTTCACAACCCTATATAGCGCTAACACTCGCACAAATGCAACGTTTTGGCGTACAAGCCGAACAGGCTGACTGGCAACAATTTATTTTACCGGCCCAACAAAGTTATCGCAGTCCAGGCCATATTATCGTCGAAGGTGACGCATCCTCAGCTTCATATTTTCTGGCGGCGGGTGCTATTGGAGGTGGCCCGGTGCGCGTCCAGGGAGTCGGTTGCGATAGTGCTCAAGGCGATGTTCGTTTTGCCGCAGCGCTGGAAATGATGGGAGCACAAATAACGATGGGTGAGAACTGGATTGAAGCCAGTGGAGTAGAATTAAATCATACCAGAAAATTTCTGCGCGCCATCGATCTGGATTGTAATCATATTCCCGATGCTGCCATGACACTTGCGGTTACCGCATTATTTGCAGAAGGCGTTACAACCCTCCGCAACATTGCCAGCTGGCGTTTGAAAGAAACAGACCGCCTTGCAGCCATGTCCAATGAGTTGCGTAAATTAGGCGCGACGGTCGAAGAAGGAGCGGATTACTTGCGCATCACCCCGCCCATCAATGGTTTGATCCCACATGCAGCGATTGATACCTATGATGATCATCGCATGGCCATGTGTTTTTCACTCGCATCTCTAGGAGCACCTGTACGCATCAATGACCCTGACTGTGTATCAAAAACGTTTCCCGGTTATTTTGAAATATTTTCACAAATAGTCCATCCTGAAAAAAAATAATTTTTATCTAGCCATCTTTTTGACTAATATTCACCGCGTTTACGCCGGTGAGGATATTCCGCCCTCGCCGGAGGATGACAATACCATGGATTATTTCCTGGGCAAGCGCCCTACCGGCGCAACCACCGATTCCAAGGTGGATTTGGGCATGATCGTGCGCGATATTGATGAGTTGATGATACTCAACGATGAAGCGCACCATATCCACGATGCGGGGCTGGCATGGTTTCAGTCGATTCAGGATATTCACAACCGGTTGTTACAGAAGGGGGATGCCTTGAGCCTGCAACTGGATGTAACGGCCACGCCCAAGCATAACAATGGCGCGATCTTCGTGCAGACCGTGGCCGATTATCCGCTGGTGGAGGCGATCTGGCAGAGTGTGGTCAAGCATCCGGTGCTGCCCGATGCCGCCAGCCGCGCCAGGCTCTCGGAGCGGCAAAGCGCAAAATATACCGAGAAATACGCCGACTATATCGACCTGGGTGTAATCGAGTGGCGCAAGGCCTTTGAGGAACACCAGAGGATGGGAAAGAAAGCCATCCTGTTTGTGATGACGGATGACACCAAAAACTGCGATGACGTAGCGGAGTATTTAGAAGGGCGCTATCCGGAATTGAAAGATGCGGTATTGGTCATTCACACCAAAAACAATGGGGATATTTCCGAAGCATCAACCGGTAAAGCCAAGAAAGAACTGGAAGCACTGCGCAAGCAATCCAATGCGATTGATGACGCGGGCAAGCCCGTACAAGGCGATTGTGTCGGTGTTGATGCTCAAGGAAGACTGGGATGTGAAGAACGTCACGACCATAGTCGGATTGCGGGCCTATACGGCCCAAAGCAATATCCTGCCTGAGCAGACGCTGGGGCGTGGTTTGCGCAAGATGTAGCCGGGCGGTGTTGAAGAGTATGTCAGTGTGGTGGGTACCGATGCCTTTATGGATTTTGTTGAGTCGATACCCCCCTGTGTCAGACTAGTTGTCGCCTCTAAAATTAATTATTTAAAGAGGAGTCAATCGTG
>CXWL01011478.1_pt1 | contig 17570 bp, 20 predicted proteins | sample 590931 | NCBI WGS metagenome assembly CXWL01 (sample SAMEA3498368, study PRJEB10139) | groundwater metagenome | biome: water well; material: biofilm material | place: Germany | collected 2015-04-27 | reverse complement strand
CACCACCATTGCGACGTCGGAGAGTGTTCTGGACGGCATCATGCTGTTCGAGTCATCGAGCCGAAACGTAAAGGGCAAGTCTTTCTTCGTCGCGCGCATGATCGCCACCGGCATCGGTGGGCCATTCGTCTCACGGGCAAACACAAATAACGTGTCCGTTGCGGACCCCTTGCCGGCAAGGCTCGGCGCAATACTGACTTTGCCGCTGACCGCAAGCGACTGTCCGGATGACTTGGCCGACGCTGCCGGTTCCGCATATCCAGTTTCCATTGAAATAATCAGCATGCCGCAGAGCAGCAGACTACACCTCAGCCAAAATTTGTTGACCATGTGCATACTCCCCGTTTGTAAAAACACATCACTACGCTCTTGAGTAAACTTATCGATTAGCGAACAACGCGCATATATCTCAGCATACATCGGAATATGTCAAGTGGGCTTGTGCAATAAATCTAGTGGCTTACTGCAATAAACAGAGCACCCTAACGATATGTGACGGATCAGCGGCAGGAGTTATTGCAGCATGCAAGGCGATGAAAGAGAGCGGCCTATGGACTTCTCGGCGTTATGGTCTTTCACGGTCGATGACGACCGTGATCCCATCCACCCCTGATTGTATCGGCTGACTCGTCCCCTCTAGATCTCCTCTCTGGGGCATGGCCTGGCCCGACTTCGATAGACGGGCGACAATCACCACAGGGCCAGCGCTGGAAAGTTTTCTGGAGGGCATCGGGCTAGTCGAGTCATCAAGCTGAAATGTAAACGGCAAATCTTTCCTCATCGCCCGCACGATCGACACCGGCATGGGTGGGCCGCTCGTCTCGCGGGCAAACACAAATAATGTGTCCGTGGGAGAGGCTTTACCCGCCAAGTCCGGCGCCATTGTCACCGTGCCCCGGATCGTACGCGGCTGCCCGGCTTGCCCAGTTGGCTTTACAGGAGCCTGCGCTTCTGCAAATGCAGGCATCGCCTTTTGACCGTCGCCAAGCTGACTCTGAGCTTCTGCAATGGCCGCCATCAGCTGCTGCGTCATCTCCGGATCTACGTCCGCAGGAAGGTTTGCACGAGCTTGCTCCCAGTCCTTGGCCGCCCGAGCAAAATCCTTGCGGTTGAACGCCACGGTCCCTGACAACATCAACGCTTTCACATTACGCGGATCGAGCTTCAGTGCCTGTTGAATCAGGACCTCGGGCTTCCCTTCCAACTTGCGGCCATGGACGACACCCAAGGTATCCGCATAGTCGGCAAGTAACTGGGCGTCATCAGGAATCAGTGTTACAGCTCTCTCGTAAATCGAAGCGGCCTCGGCGTAGCGCCCCAGCCCCACGTATGAGCGCGCGAGCAACCCCCATCCCACACCATCATTCGGATTCTGCTCCATTTTCTGCTTGAGCCGCTCGACCAATCCTTCCAGCGCGTCAGCGGACGAATGNNTGCCAGTAGAGCGCCACACTGAAGGTCGGCACAATAATGGCCAGGGCGAACGCTACCGGGCGACTATTGACCTGCCGCGGGGCCTTTGTAGGCGTCGTCTCAGTCGTGCCTGTTTCTTCCAAAAGACGGCGTTCGAGCTCACGCCGTGCCTGCTGATACAATTCGTCCGTGAGCACACCGTTTGCCCGGTCCTGCTCGAGTTCTGCAAATTGCTGTCGGAAAATAGATAAGGTCTTCTCCTGCTCTCCCGTTACAACCTTGTTGGTACGCCTGACCAACGGCCACAACAGAAGACCGAGAATGAGAAGAGTCATACCCGAGACGATACACCAGAATAGGATGGTCACGGACGACGAGCTCCTTCGGAAAGTAGTTGCGTCACACGATTGTGCTCGGCTTCCGATAACGTCACATCAGTCATTTTCTTCTGTCTCCGACGCAGCGCAAATACNNTTCTGACACACCAGGCAACGCAGCTCGACCGCAAGCGCTTTCAATCGCGCCTCCGCCTGCGGATTCGCCGCAAGCGGCGGGGCCTCGTACGCCGTCGCAAAATTGGGAAAGAGCAGTAGGAGTACCCAGAGCCATCTCATTGCTTCTGAAGCTCCCTGACCAGGGGAAGAATTTTTGTTTTCAAGATGTCTTCGCGCAGCGGACCGATTTGCTTGTAGCGAATGACGCCCTGCTTATCGATTACGTAAGTTTCCGGCACACCATAGACACCATAATCAATACCGACTCGCCCTGGCTCATCCACGGCAACGATCTGATAGGGATTGCCCCAATCCTTCAACCACCCCAAGGCCTCGTTCCGTTGATCCTTATAATCCATGCCATAAATGGGCACCTCCCCTGATTCTGCAAGATGGATGAGCACCGGATGCTCGTCTTTACACCCCCCGCACCACGAGGCCCAGAAGTTGAGCAACCAGACCTGGCCCTTCAGATCATTCGATGAAATGACTTTCCCTGGATCATGAAGCTGTGGCAGTGAAAACTGAGGCGCCGCCTTTCCGACCAACGGAGATGGCAATTCACGCGGGTTGAGCGTGAGCCCCACGGCCAGAAAGCCGACGACCACAATGAAGAGCCCGAACGGGATAAGAAACCGGTTCATGAGACGGTCGGGCGCGCTATCTGGGCCGTAGCCGGCACCGCGGCCTCTTTCCGCCGCCACGCCAGCCGATAGCGCCGATCACTGACGGCCAGGACGCCGCCTGAGGCCATGACGAGACAGCCCCCCCAGATCCAGTCGATGAAGGGTTTATGGTAGAGCCGCACACTCCAGGCGCCACCCTCAAGTGGCTCGCCCAACGACACATACAAATCGCGCAGTAACCCGGGAGAAATTGCCGCCTCGGTCATCGTCTGGTTCTGAACAAAATAGCGGCGCTTTTCGGGATACATCACCGTCACCTCACCGCCATCCTTCGTCACGCGAAACGTCCCCCGCGCCGCAATATAGTTCGGGCCCTTAACCTGCTCTGTCCCGTCAAAGTGGAACATATAGCCACCGAGGGTGGCCGTCTCCCCGACATTCATACGTACATCCTGCTCCACTTCGAAGCCCTTCACCATGGTCACGCCCACGATAAATAGCGCCACGCCCGCGTGGGCCACTACCATACCCCAATAGGCGCGGGGCAGCAGAGCCACCCGGCCCCCGATGCTGCCACCGCCCTCCGCCTGAAGCAGCCGTTCCCGTAAATCCACCACGATCGTCGCCAGAATCCAGAAAGCCATCAGGAGGCCAAGACTGACGAGGGGCGTCCATTGGCCCATGAGCCACGGCACCACCACGGCGGTCCCCAGACTGACACCGAAGGCCCAGCGCAGGCGAATGGCCAAGGCCGGCAGGCTTGCTTGCTTCCATTGAGCCAGCGGCCCGATCCCCATCAAAAAGATGGCGGGAGTCATCAGGGGAAGAAAGACTGTGTCGAAGTACGGCGGGCCGACCGAGATTTTGCCGAGATCCAATGCATCCAAAAACAAGGGGTACAACGTCCCCAGAAGCACTGAGCCCAAGGCCGCGACCAACAACACATTATTCGCCAGCAACATTCCTTCACGCGAGATTAGAGCGAAGCTCCCACCCAGCCCGACTCGAGGCGCCCGCCAGGCGTACAGAACCAGAGAGCCGCCGATTACCACGGCTAAAAATATGAGAATGAACAAGCCGCGCTTCGGGTCGGTGGCGAACGCATGCACTGATGTCAAGACGCCGGAGCGAACTAAAAAGGTTCCGAGCAGACTGAGCGAAAATGCCATAATAGCGAGCAGCACGCTCCAGGCTTTGAAACTACCCCGCTTATCGGTAACCGCCAGCGAGTGCATCAACGCAGTACCGGCAAGCCAGGGCATGAAAGAAGCATTTTCGACCGGATCCCAAAACCACCAGCCACCCCAACCCAACTCGTAATAGGCCCAGCCACTCCCCATCGCGACACCCACGGTCATAAAGCACCAGGCCACCGTCGTCCAGGGGCGTGACCAGCGCGCCCAAGCCGCATCCAGCGTGCCTCCCAGGAGCGCAGCGATCGCAAAAGAAAATGCGACGGAGAATCCTACGTATCCCATGTAGAGCATGGGCGGGTGGATGACCATTCCTGGATCCTGTAAGAGCGGATTTAAATCCCGCCCGTCGAGGGCCGCCGGGATCAACCGCTCAAACGGATTGGAGACGGTCAGCATGAATAGAAGAAATCCCACACTGACGAGGCCCATGACCCCCAAGATACGCGCGCGCATCGCCTCCGGCAGATGCTTGGAGAAAAACGAAACCGCGACCATCCAGATGCTGAGGATGAACATCCAGAGCAGCAACGAGCCCTCGTGCGCGCCCCAGATGGCTGCAAGCCGATAGTGCAACGGCAGCTGCGAGTTCGAGGTAGCAGCCACATAAAGCACGGAGAAGTCTTTGACCGCAAAGGCGTACCCCAAACAACAAAAAGCCGACAGAACCAGGAGGAATTGCGCGCGTGCCGCCGGCTTGGCGATAGCCATCAGCGAGGAGTTTCTTACTGCGGCGCCATAGATGGGCAGGACTCCCTGCACCACCGCCACGCAGAGCGCAAGAATTAAAGCGTAATGACCGATCTCTGGAATCATGTAGGCTCCTAACGTGGATTGACAACCAGCGTGCTGCTGCTCTGTGCCCCTGCGGTCTTGGCCTTGGCGAGTGCGTCCGCCGCTTCCGGCGGCATGTAGTTTTCATCGTGCTTCGCCAGCACTTCGCTCGCGAAGAAACCGCCATCGGCCCTAAGTTGCCCTTGCGCCACGACACCCTTGCCCTCTTTAAAGAGGTCCGGCAGGATTCCCTTGAACGTCACCGGCACGCGTTTCGCCATATCCGTTACGACGAAGTGCACGGTCAACCCATCTCCCTCGCGCGTAAGGCTGCCGGCTTCCACCATCCCGCCGATACGGAAGCTGCGGCCCTGGGGCACATCGCCATTGGCGGCTTGCGTCGGCGTATAAAAGAACACAAGATTACTTTGGAATGCATTCAACACCAAGGCCGCCGCCACAGCCAGCGCCACAAGCCCCAGGCCGATGAGGACAAACCGTTTCTGTCGAGGTTTCATCGTCTCCGTTTCCTCCTACGCCCCATCATGGCTCCCGGCCGCAGCCGCAGACCGCCGCCACAGCAGAAGGACTTCCCCCCCCATACACAAAGCCGCGGCCCCAAACGAAGTCCACACATAAAGGCCATACCCGCCCATCGCGAAAAAATCAGACAGACTCCCCCACTGCATCAGCGCGCCTCCGCGACATCTGCCATCGAAGCCTGCTTGCCCCACGACGGCAGTCGTTCTCGATCGGCAATCACACAGCGTACCCGAGCCAGCGTTACCGCGATGCTGTACATCCAGAAGCCGAACATCATCACCAACATGGCCGTCACCATCGTCCCCGCCATCGTCGGCGCCGCCGTAATGCTGACAGAAGCCCCTTGGTGCAACGTATTCCACCACTTCACGGAAAAGTAGATGATCGGCACATTGACCACCCCCACGAGCGCCAAGACGGCGCTGGCGCGATCCGCGCGGCGCAGGTCGTCGATCGACGAGCGTAACAGGATGATCCCGATATATTGAAACAGCAGAATCAACTCCGACGTCAACCGAGCATCCCACACCCACCAGGCTCCCCAAGTGGGTTTTCCCCACATCGACCCCGTAAACAGCGCGAGGAACGTAAACATCGCCCCGGTGGGAGCGATTGCCTGCGCCATCATGAAGGAGAGGCGCGCATTGAGCCCTAATCCAAGACCCGCCCAGATAGCCATGATGACGTAGAGAAACATGGACATCCAGGCTGCCGGCACATGCACGAAAATAATGCGGTACGCATCGCCTTGCGTCACATCGGTCGGCGCCACGAAAAATCCCACGTACAGGCCGACCCCGATCAACCCCAGCGCAAAGGCCGCAAACCACGGGATCATCCGCCCGGCTAACGGGTATAAGGCCTGCGGCGATGAATACTTAAACCAGTTAATGCCTGTGGCGCTCATAATTGATGTCTTATTCCAATGCAATGCGTAATGCAACCGCAGTGGCCCATGGCGCAAACGCAAATGAAAACAGGAAGCAGGCTCCGAGTAACGACAGATTTGCCTCGCTGCCGATTCCGGCCAAAGTATTCGTGACGGCGCCGGCCCCAAAGATCAGCACCGGAATAAAAAGGGGAAGCACGAGCAGTGCAACCAGCAAACCGCTCCCGCGCAACCCTAGTGTTAACGCAGCGCCTATCGCTCCAATCATACTCAACGTCGGCGTACCAAGCAAGAGCGATAACGTTAACACCCACAACGAGTCCCCGCTCAGGCCGAACTGCAAGCCGAGAAGAGGCGAAAGCAGGACCACCGGCAGACCCGAGATCACCCAGTGAGCGAACACCTTACCGACGACCAGCACCGCCAAAGGCTGAGGGATTAACAGCGTCTGCTCCAATACACCATCGAGATAATCGGCTGTAAATAGACGCCCGAGTGATAACAGACAGGCTAGCAGGGCCGTGACCCAGAGCACGCCGGAGGCGATCACCCTCAGCACCGCGGGCTCCGGTCCGACGCCCAACGGAAAGAGGCTCGCAACGATGACGACAAAGAACACCGACATCGCCACATCCGAACGATGCCGCATGGCCAGCAGAAGATCCCGCCGGACGACCCCGCGCAACGCCTCACTCATGCTGGGCTGGCTCATCAAGTCAGCCTCAGTTGTTGAACAAAATCGGGAGGGATGGCAATGTCCTGATGCGTAGCGACGACCACCATGCCACCGTGATTCAGATGCGCATGCAGGCGCTGGGTCAAATAATTTGTGGCCGTTACATCGAGCGAAGCGAACGGCTCATCCAAGAGCCATAACGGACGTGTTGAAAGCCAGAGACGTGCCAAGGCCACGCGGCGCTTTTGTCCTTGCGATAGCACCCTCGTCGGCAAGCGATGAACCGGTCGTACGAGGCCGACTGCCTCCAATGCTTTTTGCACGATTGCGCCGGAGCTTTCCTCGCCGGCCAGGCAGGCGGAGACCGTAAGGTTTTCGACCGGGGTTAGCTCATCCTTGATTCCGTTGAGATGCCCGACATAGGTCAGCTGTGCGCTATAGAGTTCCTTAAGCCGGCGGATATCTTTCCCCTGCCAGAGGATTGTCCCTCCATCCGGAGACAGTAGACCGCATAGCATACGAAGAAAGCTGGTTTTTCCGCTGCCGTTCTCGCCAACCACAGCCAGTAGAGTTCCGGGCTTGACCGTCACGCTGACGTCGGAGAACAACTGTCGTTCCCCGCGACTACCACTCAGTGCAACGGTTTGGAACATATTGAGAGAGATCCTGCCGGGACGAAAAAAAATGAATTACCGCAATGCCGAATAGTACTGAAATCTGCTGTCTGCAGGGATAATTTCGACATCGCCCGGCACGTCAACAGACATGGCGGTTGGTGACGCAGCACTCCACCCGCATGATCAATCTCACGGTATGTCAAATTGGGGCCTCACGAAAGGGAGCAACCGCCTGCTCCGCAATTGTCGCCCATTCGATACCGGCAAGTCAAAGATGGTTGGTCCCGGTTTGGCATGAGCGCCCACTGACGAACCTATTTAGGGACCCCTGCTAAGCACTCAAGACTCACTTACTCCGGCCTTTCCTCCTGCAAACAAGACCGCCACGCTTGGCAACAATACCCGAGTCACAAACACCATGCGAAGACTGCCCGTTGCTGCGCCGCCTTGATGCCGATAACTACGGCTTCCACCTGACAGCCGGGACAGGCCAACCCACAAGAAACATGGTCGGAGTTTTTCGCTTGCCTTGAATCGGGCAAAGGGGGGTAGAATCTTGCCCCGACTTAATGGCATCATAGTAGCATGCCTCATATGGCATGTCGTAAATCACGTCCAGAAATGGGATTGCTGAGCTGCAAGAAACAGCGAGGCATCGTACGGTCAAAAACAGGAGGATCCGGCATACTATGACGATAAGGCAAGTGACAGCGGCAGGCTTTATGGTGCTCATTCTTCTTGCCGCACTGTATCATCCTGAAATCGCTGCTGCGCATGGGACAACAAGTGGAGAAGACGACCCCTGCTTGCGCAAGGTAGGTGAACGCGTAGTGCATTTCAGCGCTTATCAGCCCCAATACGAACTGAAAGGACAGTACTGCACCGATATTCCTAAGGAAGGAGACACCTTCCTCGTCATAGACCTCGTAGACCCGGCATTACGCACCGAGCCGGTCGGGATGCGAGTCATGAAGGGGAACGGCTCCAACGACAAGGAAGATCAGATCGTGGCAGACATCCGTCCGAGCACCCACCCGGACGGAGTGCTCAGGGGCGAAGCCAGGCTGGACGAGGGTATCTACACAGTCACCATTTCGTCGGAGAAGCAGAATTTGATGCGGCACCCGCAGTATCTCTTGCGGGTACATATGGTCGATTACCAAAAGCTTGTGCGTACCGTGGCAACACCATTGCTCGGCGTGCTGCTGGTGGCCTTCCTCGGGTACAAGCTCATACGGTCGAAGTGGCTGCGAAATCGGTGGGCAGCTCTCCGTTCGTAGGAAGCCGGACGTTCTCGCCCGGCGAACACATGTTTTAATATTCGACAGGGAGGATAATGACAATGGCTGTTCAATTGCTGAAATCTCTCGGCTTGTGCCTCTTGATGCTGGCAATCGGGGTGCCATTCTTCTCTACACAGGCCCAAGCCCATGGAGGGCTGGCACTGGCAGAAGATATGTGCAGACTCACGATCGGCCCGTATAACATGCACTTTACCGGCTATCAGCCTGATGCCACACGCAATAAGGAGTTCTGCGAGGACATTCCGGCTACCGGTCGCACGGTCGTGGTGCTTGATTATATGGAAGATGCCCTGCGCCCGTTGCCCACCGAGGTTCGGATCATCAAAGATACGGGGTCGGAGCAAGACCTTCAGGCCATCACGGTCCTTCACCTGCCACCCAAAGTCTACCCCGCCGGCTCGGTTAACTTCGAACATAACTTTGACCAGCCAGGAAAATTCGTTGGTCTGGTTACAGTGGGAGATAAGCATGTATCTCGATTCCCGTTCTCGGTAGGAGAAACAAAGATATGGCTACCTCCCACCTACTTTTTGATCGCGCTCGCAGGGGTCGCTGTCGTTGGAGTGATCGTCTTCGCTATGCGCGGGCGCGGCAAAACTGCCAGCAACACTGTTTCATAGACGTCCGGCCATAGGTCCACGACGCCGACGCGGGTGAGTTTCCGGTTCAATGAGAACATTGGGGCAACGACGGAAGATTAACGCAAGAAGGATACTGACGATGTCTTTGCGATTACTACTGAAACCGGTGGTTATGTGTTGCTGGATGCTGGCGATCGGAATTCCTCTCAGCGCACAAGCCCAGCACTTTCACGAATTGGACAAAAACTTCTGCATACTTAAGTTCGGGCCCTACGGCATGCATCTTACTGAATATCAGCCCGATATCTCGGACCGACAAGAACTTTGCGGAGATATTCCATCGACCGGCCGAACGGTGGTAGTGCTCGACTTTATCGAAGGAGACCTTCGCTCGTTGCCCGTCGAGGTCCGGGTCATCAAGGACACGGGTTCGGAACAGGATCTACAGGCCATTACTGTCATTCATGTACCGGCCAAGGTCTACCCTGGGGGGTTCATTAATTTCGAACATAGCTTCGACCAGCCTGGCAAATTCATTGGCGTCGTCACCGTCGGCGGCAAGGAAGAACATATCGCGCGATTCCCGATCTCAGTAGGAGAGGGCGGAGTGGTTTCTCACCTCATGCATTACATGATGGTCATAATCCCCGTCGCAGTGATTGGCGGCGGAGCAGCGATTTTCTTTGTCCTGCGCGGTCGTCGTAAGTCCTCGGCTAGCGCCGTTTCTTAAGCCGTCGACTGCTGGGTATGCGAGCAACAGTCAATGACGAAAAGGAGATCCGATGAAATCGTGGGCGGCTCAAAGACTCAAGCGCGCAGTAGTGGGCGCAGCAATGGCGATGACATTGTGCGTCAGCGCCGGGACGGCGCTGGCGCATTCGATGCTGGTCAAGGCAGAGCCGCCACGCCGGGCTGTCCTGGCCCAGGCACCGGCGCAGGTGCAACTCTGGTTCAACGAGGAAATTGAAGGCGACTATGCATCGCTGGTGGTGCTCGACGCCGAGAAGCGTCCCGTAACCGAGATCAAACCCACGCTTGCTCCCGACGACCGGAAATCCATTGTCCTGCCGTTGCCGGAGTTGATATCCGGAAAATATTCAGTGAAGTTTCGGGTGCTATCGGTAGACGGCCATGTGGTGGAGTCGTACTTCGACTTCACTGTAAAGGGTAAAGCGCAAAAGAAATGATCGAGATCATCGGCGCGCTGTTCCGCTGGCTGCAGCTTGCGTCCAACATGATCCTGATCGGCGGTTGCGTCTTTCTTGCGATCGCTTGGCAGGCGCGAACCGCGTTCAATACCCCATGGTTCGCCCGCTTGGAGCGGGCCTTGCCGTGGCTGGCGGTCGCGCTTCTGCTGGGATTACTCGGTCTGCTGGCCACGACTACAGCGCAGGCCACGGGTGTGGCCGAGAATGCCTGGCGTCCGAATTCCTGGCTGGAACTCCTCCAAAAAACCCGAATAGGACTCATCTGGAAAGTGCGCGCTGCCCTTGCACTTCTCGTGTTCGGAGTGGCCCTTTACATCCGGTTCTCACATCGAGCCCGCTGGCAGTATGGGCTGAATGCGACGGTCGCGGTGCTCACACTGGCTGCCGGAACGCTCGCCAGCCATTCCGCAGCTGATGAACTGTCCGTAGTCTCGGTACTGCCTTACGCCCTGCACACCGTTCTGGCGAGCGTCTGGTTCGGCGGCCTGCCGGCTTTTCTCACAGTTTTGTTTGCCGCCACGGGAAAACAGCCGCGCAAGACAACGGATCAGCTTGGTATCCAGCCCCTAAAACATTTCTCGAAGATGGCGTTGCCCGTGATGATAGCGGTGGTGGCCACGGGCATCATCGTCACCGATCGCATGGTGGACACGAGCTATGCCTCGCTGTTCGCGACAAATTACGGCTGGCTTCTCAACACAAAGCTCGCGCTGCTTACGGTGATTCTCATGATCGCCGCGCGCGCACGCCTCGTCTGGCTGCCGTCGCTAAGCCAGAATGAGGATGTGGCTGTGGATGGCGGACGCAAGCTTCGAAAATGGGTCACGCTCGAAGTCCTGCTCGCATCAGCGTTGGTGTTGGCAGCAACCCTATTGGCGAATGCCGTGCCGGCCAAACATACCGTCATTGAAGATTGGCCCTTTCCGTTCCGCTTCTCCATCGACGCCACCTGGGGCGACTTGAGCGTAATGGTCCGTACAGGGATCGGGGTGATACTGCTGATCCTTGCAGGTGGATCGGTCTTGCTCGGTCGGCGGAAACACTGGGGAACGAGGTGGCGCATAGCCATCCCGCCCTCGCTGGCTGCCTGTGCGCTGGCCATAGCGCTACCCTCCCTAGCCACTCAAGCTTTTCCGGAGACCTACCGCAAAACGCCTGTCCCATTCGATTCAATTTCCGTCACCAACGGCGCGGCTCTATTCGCCGCAAACTGTGTGCCCTGCCACGGCCCCCAAGCCAAGGGCAATGGCGTACTAGCCAAGACCTTCCCGATACCGCCAGTAGACCTGCTCACGGAGCCGCACACGGCCAAGCACACGGCAGGGGATTTCTTCCACTGGCTGAGCTACGGTATTCCCGGTACGGGCATGCCGGCGTTTGCAGACAAACTCTCGGAAGAGGACCGTTGGGATCTGGTGAACTTTCTCCATGCCACCTCCCGCGGCTATCAGGCTCGCCTCATTAACCCTTATGTCGCCCCCAATCAGCCCTATATGGCCCCGCAGAACTTCTCTTACTCGGCGCATGACGGGACGAGTGGTACGTTGAAGGACTTTCGCCGGAAGAAAACGGTACTGCTGGTCCTGTTTTCGTGGCCTGAATCGCACGCGAGGCTCGATCAGTTGCGGCTGGCGTACGCCACGCTAGGTGACGGCAACACGGTGGTACTGGCCGCATCGGTGAATGATCTCAACCCCGAAGATCTTGCGACGATCACAGCCGATATGCCGTTCCCGGTAGTAACGCAGGGCGCTCAGGAGATCGCGCGTAGCTACACCCTATTTCGTAGAACCCTCAGCAATCCCGATCTGGCAGGCGAGGGGACAACACCGAAGCACATGGAGCTCCTGATCGACCGTTACGGCTATCTGCGGGCACGCTGGATTCCTGCCGTGGACGGTCCAGGATGGGCTGACATCGGAGAATTAACGCGGCAGATCGAGCAACTCAACCGGGAAAAGGAGATCAAACCGCCGCCAGACGACCATGTCCATTGAGCCTCCACAGTAAAAGCCATGAGGTATGGGTGCGGAGTGCCAACACGCGCTCCGGTGAGCAAGAGGGACACGCTGAGAAGAATGAAATGGCGCTACTCGTTGTCCTGCTCAACAGAGACCATTTACGGACATGAGATTTCCCCGGACATAGAAGTCGCTGCACAGACATACAGGTGAGCTTGACATTTCGTGCCTTCTAGCATACGTTTCACCAAAGTTTGACTATGCATTTAACTCCAGTAGACAGTGAGTCTCGTGCCGCAGGGTGGTGGAGGACTTTGTGCGAGCTCTAGCCCAATTCGAACAGCGCTTTGCCACAGAAGATGCGTGCCGTGCCTACCTGGCTCGCCTGCGATGGCCGACCGGATTTCGTTGCCCCCAGTGCAAGACCAACGGCAGTTGGACAACCACTCGAAACCTCATGATGTGCCGTGGCTGCGGACACCAAGCTTCGGTCACTGCTGGAACGATCTTCCATCGAACACGCATTCCTTTACAGGACTGGTTCCGAGCCATATGGTGGATGACCGATCAGAAACATAGACTCAGCGCTTTGGGACTGCAGCGCCTGCTAGGCCTTGGAAGTTATCGGACGGCGTGGTTGTGGCTACAGAAACTCCGGCGTGCAATGATCCAGCCTAGTTGTGACCGATTGGGGGGCCAAGTAGAAGTAGATAAGACATATTTGGGCGTCGTTGACTCGAGAGGAAGCCGTCGAAAGCTGGGGAACAAGATCCTCGTTGCCATCGCAGCACAAATTGACGGGAAGGGTATTGGACGCATCCATCTGCGTCGAATCCCTGCCGCCTCCGCAAGCCCGCTCGTCGCCTTCGTGGCGCAAGCAGTTAAACCGGGATCGGTGGTCATTACTGACGGATGTGACATCTATACTGGCTTGACACAAAAAGGGTTCAATTACCGGCCGCGCGCGATCAGCGCTGGCGGCAAACCGTCGCCGATCGTACTACCCCGCGTATACCGCGTGGCCTCCCTATTCAAACGTTGGCTGATTGGTACCCATCAGGGAGCCCTATCCCGTGAGCAGTTGGATACTTATCTTGAAGAGTTCACCATTCTGTTCAATCGCCGCACATCCAAATACCGATGGAAGCAATTCTCCAGACTCGTGGCACAAGCTGTTTCGGTCGAGCCCGTCTACTTCCCCAAATTGATTGCAGGATCCAGCTAATGTTCCCTCTAATCCTACAGCTAATTGAACTGGAGTTAAGTGCATAAATCTTCGCACGTTTTTTGCACGCGTTATCGGGCTTACTTCTCCAATATTATGCTTGACATGGAGAAACTGCATCCGCTAATCTCCGCCACGAAAACATATGGTGGCCACGTTTCGCCGGGGAATGTTTCTCCGGATTAAAAAATAGGGGGGTGGGTCTCATTACTCAGTGGGTTTCAATTTCATTTAACAGGTTCTCATTATTTAAAAGGAGGTCAGTGTATGGCTAGTACAACGTTCGGAGGGAGCGACCGTGGCTATGACATGTCGCTCTGGTACGATTCGAGGCCCCTTAAGATCGGCTGGTTCGCCATGCTGGCGGCCGTCGGGTCCGAGGTCATCTTCCAGCGCGTCTTTGGGTATTCCCACGGCTTGGACTCCATGACCCCGGAGTTCGAGAATGTGTGGATGGGCTTGTGGCGGTTTAACGTGATCTCCAACATCATCTTCTCGGCGGCCACGCTGGGCTGGATCTGGANNAAGCGGTATTTCTATTGGATGATGTGGCTCGCAATCTATGTATTCGGCGTCTACTGGGCCGGGTCGTACACCTTGGAGCAGGATGCCTCGTGGCACCAGGTGATCATCCGCGACACCAGCTTCACCGCCAGCCATATCATTGCGTTCTACTTCACGTTCCCGCTCTACATCACCTGCGGTGTGGCGAGCTATCTGTACGCCATGACCCGGCTGCCGCAGTTCAGCAAGGCCGTGTCGTTCCCGTTGGTGGGGGCGATCGTGGGCCCGATGATGATTCTCCCGAACGTAGGCCTCAACGAGTGGGGGCATGCGTTCTGGTTCGTCGATGAACTGTTTGCGGCGCCCTTGCACTGGGGCTTTGTGACCCTGGGTTGGTGCGGGTTGTTCGGAGGGACGGGCGGCGTGGCAGCGCAGATTGTGGCGCGCATGTCCAACCTGTGCGACGTGGTCTGGAACAACGAGAGCAAGAGCTGCTTGCATGTGATTCCGTACTAAGTCGTGCCATTCACTTCGGTGGGCTGGCCCTATGCTCCAGGCTCCGAAGAACTGGGCCAGCCAAACGATCAGCTTGAATATGGGAGAGGACAGATGTTTAGAATGACCGAGGAGGAGACACATGGCACTGTTTAGAACCGCTGAAATTATAAAAGCCAGCAAGCTGCCGCCGGAAGGCGTCAAGTTGTCAAGAATGATAGACGCGGTGTACTTTCTTCCGATTGCGTATCTGGGAGTATTCGCGACCTTTCATATGCACTTCGATCTGCTTGCGGGAGACTGGGATTTCTGGATCGATTGGAAAGACCGGCAGTTCTGGGTAACGGTAACTCCTATTGTAGAGGTTATGTACCCAGGTGCGATCATGTACTATTTCTGGACATTCTACCGGCAACCGTTCGGTGCGACATTGAGCATCACGGGACTCCTTGTCGGTAAGTGGATTACGATCGTATTTGCGTGGTACTGGTGGGCGAACTTCCCCGCAAACTTCGTGATGCCTGCCACCATGGTCTCCAGCGCTCTGATCCTCGATTGCACACTGCTGCTGACTCGCAGCTGGATGCTCACGGCAATATTCGGCGTATGGGCCTTCGCAATGATGTTTTATCCCACGCAGTACGCTCTCTTTGGATATAGCAAGCAACCGATGGTCGTGGACGGACAGCTGCTCTCGCTGGCCGATTACATGGGCTTCACCTATGTCCGCACCGGAACGCCTGAGTACATCCGGATCATCGAAGTGGGTTCGCTCCGTACATTCGGCGGACACACAGTTTGGATCTCCGCGTTCTTCTCGGCCTTCGTCTCCATGTTGGTCTTCACCATCTGGTGGCAAATCGGCCATTTCGTCGGGCAAGCATTTTTCTGGGTTAAAGGCAAACGTGGCGTTATGTCACGCATGAACGATGTCATGATCGTCGGCACCGATGAGTTTGCGCAGAGACACGGCACGCCTGACGGGGTTGCTCCTAAATTGACAGCGGCGGGCTCATTTGCAGAAGGGAAATCATGAACGCAAAAAACATATTTAAAATGTGCGTGATCGGCTCGCTTGGGATGGCGACACTGGGGCTAACCCTGGCGTTCAATGCCTCTATTGCTGCCGCCCACGGGGAACGTTCGCAGGAACCGTTCCTACGTATGCGTACAGCCCAGTGGTACGACACAAAGTGGAATCCGCAGAAAACCGCAGTTAACGATGAAGCAATGCTGTCTGGCAAGATTCATATCGCGGAAGACTGGCCGCGAGCCGTCGTCAAGCCAAACCGTACCTTCATCAACGTGGGCAGCCCGAGTTCGGTGTTCACGCGACTCAGTTCAAAAGTCAACGGAACCCCGATGTTCACATCAGGCCCAATGGAGCTCGGTGGGGACTACGAATACGTCATCAAGTTGAGGGGCCGTTTGCCTGGTCATCACCACATCCACCCAATGTTGGCCGTCAACGGGGCCGGTCCTGTTGCAGGTCCAGGGGGCTGGATGGATATCACAGGTAACTACAAGGACTTCACCAACCCGGCAAAATTGCTGGTAGGTGGAACCATCGATACGGAAACCGCAGGTTTGGCAGCCGGTCTCTTCTGGCATGTCCTCTGGGGTGGTCTCGGATTCGCATGGATCGGCTGGTTCATGATCAGACCGATGTTCCTCATCCGCGCAAGAGTGCTGGCACAAGAGGGTGGAGACGCTCTCCTTAACGACCCGGTCGACCGTGTTGTGGCCTTTGGTATGTTAGGAGTGACGCTCTCTTTGATCGCAGTCGGTTTCTTCACGACTGACCATTCGTACCCATACACCGTGCCTCTCCAGGCTGGTGAACCGAAGATCAAGGCAACGCACCTGAAGTCAGACCTCACCATGAAGGTACTCGCAGCTGACTACGATGTTCCTGGTCGCGCCTTGCGTATGACGCTCCAGGTCACCAACAGCGGTGAGACGCCACTCCGGATCGGAGAATTCACAACAGCAGGGATCAGGTTCCTGAACAAGGTTGGCGTGGCCAACAACTTGGATCCAACCTATCCGGCTGAAATCATGGCGCAAGATGGCTTGCACATGGAAGATGAGTCCCCAATCAATCCTGGCGAGACCAAAGAGGTCAAGCTTGACTCAAGGGACTCGCTCTGGGAAGTCCAGAGATTGATGGACATGGTCAACGATCCGGAGCAGCGCTTCGGTGGATTGGTGATGTCTTGGGACGAGTCTGGCAATCGCCACATCAACAGCATTGCCGGCGCCATCATCCCAGTCTTCACGAGGGCTGCTGGTTGATCTAGCGTTCTAGTAGATACGTGAGTAAGGCCGACCCGCCCCCGTCGCACGATGGGATGGCGGGTCGGCTTTTTAACGACTAGCAAGGGAAACATCAGCTGAATTACAGGGTCGAGGAGCCATGAAAATTGATGCAGCAAGCTGAACTGAGGCCATAGATACAGCGATTGGGCTTGGTTCCCCATCTACTCAGTCTCACATCAATATATGCTTCTCTCGATGAATTTTCAGAGTATCGGCTCGCCGCATGCCCAATCAATGCGAGGACAGACCACCAAGAAAGCGGTGCAGATCCAAATCTGGATCGCCCTGCTTGCGATGTTGCTGCTGAAATTCCTGCAGCTGCAGTCCACCCGGCCGTGGAGTCTCTCGAACCTTGCGGCCCTGCTTCGCTTCAATCTATTGACCGATCGAGATCTCTGGATTTGGCTCAATGCGCCCTTTGGATGTCCGGCCATCACCCCGATACCGATGCAAGCGACACTCTTTGCCACATGATCTAGGACAGCAGCCGAGGCAACCTCATCCGAAATCCTGAGCTCCAGCCGTCTCATACACAGCATTGACGCAGGGAGGATCCTGAAGGAGAGAATATTTTTGACAGCAGTGGGCTTGACTCTTAACCGGACACTACGATATACACAGACAAAAATTGGCTCTGCTATTCTTTTCCTCACACACAGACGAAGTGCCAGTGAGACCCTCACATAGAAAAGACCAGTTGCACATTTGCCTGGAGCAGTTCGCCCAACCATTTCAGAGAGGAGTTCAA
>CXWL01009485.1_pt1 | contig 17571 bp, 18 predicted proteins | sample 590931 | NCBI WGS metagenome assembly CXWL01 (sample SAMEA3498368, study PRJEB10139) | groundwater metagenome | biome: water well; material: biofilm material | place: Germany | collected 2015-04-27 | reverse complement strand
CCGATAGATGCCGCGAGGGCCATGGGCTGGCAGGGAGCGCCAAGGAAGCCGAGTGCGATTACACGCAGGCGCCCTTCTTCAATGTGCTGGCCGCCTTCTGGATCCAGTTCATGACCCACGATTGGTTCGCCCATGTGGAAGAGGGCCACAATCGGCCGGATTGGATGCCTCTCGGTTGTGTCACGCAACTGGTCAAGAACGTCGAGCAGCCGCTGACCGGTGACGCGATTAAGCAGTTGGGTTGCCGGCCCGACGACAAGATCGATGCAGCCTTGATCGCCGACAGCACGGAGCCACGGGCATTTACGAAGGATGGCAAGACGTACCTCACGCGAGCGCCGAAGACGACCGCCAATCACGTCACTGCCTGGTGGGATGCCTCGCAGCTCTATGGATACGACGAGCGCTCCGGTAAACGTGTGAAGCGCGACCCCAAGGACTCAGCCAAGTTGTGGCTCATGCCGGTTGAAGCGGAAGGCAAACCAGGATATCTGCCGATCTTTGAATCGGGTGATCCGATCAACCAGGAATGGTCCGGCCAGGAGGCCACGGCTTTCCCCGACAACTGGTCCATCGGGCTGAGCTTCTACCATAATGTCTTTGCCCGCGAGCACAACGCGTTCGTCGAGGCATTCCGCAAGCAGGCCGAGCTCACGCCCGAGAGCGACAGCGGTCTGCGAAATCCCGCCNNGTGATTGCGGCGGAGATTGCCAAGATCCACACCATCGAATGGACCACGCAGTTGCTCTACAACGAGCCGATGAACCGGGGCATGCATGCCAACTGGAGCGGGGTCTTTGAGAAGCAGGAGCTGGTGGCGGATGCGCTGCAGGAAGTCGTGCGCCGCCTCGGCGATTCGGAGGATGCCAGGAAGGCGAACAGTCTCTACGCGGCGCTGGCAGCCGGGCCCGGCATCTTCGGCCTGGGCAACCGGGTCTATGAGGGCCTGCCGCTCGTAGGCCTGATCGATCCCGGCAAAGTCGACCGCTGGGATCTGAAGAACGACGACCACATCAACGGGGGCGTGAACCATTTCGGCTCCCCCTTCAACTTCCCCGAGGAGTTCATCACGGTGTACCGGCTGCATCCGCTGTTGCCGGACCTGATCGACTACCGGGAGTGGAACAGGGAGCCGAACGTCGTCCGGCAGAAGGTGCCGGTGATCGAGACCTTCCGGGGCAAGGCCACCGGGGCGATGCGCGAGAAGGGCCTCGCCAATTGGGCGCTCAGCATGGGCCGCCAGAGGCTGGGGGCATTGACCCTGCAGAACCATCCGCAGTTTCTGCAGAACCTCACAATGAATCGCCTGCAGTCTCCCACCAGACAGATCGACGTGGCCGCGCTCGATCTCATCAGGGATCGGGAGCGGGGCGTCCCGCGCTACAACGAGTTCCGCCGGCAATATGGTCTCATGCAGTTGACCAGCTTCAACGACTTCGTGGACCAGCGCGAAAAGGATGCAAAGAAGCGGAGCGAGCAAGAGCAGCTCGTGAAGACCTTGCGCGACGTCTACGGGCAGCACCGGTGCGATGCATCTAAGAGGATCACTGACGCCCGGGTGAACGACGACGGCTCACCGATCAACGATTGTCTGGGCCATCCGAACGGCAGCCTGATCGACAACATCGAGGATATCGACACGGTGGTGGGATGGCTGGCGGAGTTCCGGCGTCCGCATGGCTTCGCCATTTCCGAAACCCAGTTCGTCGTGTTCATCCTCAACGCTTCGCGCCGCCTCTTCAGCGACCGGTTCTTCACGTCCAGTTTTCGCCCGGAGTTCTACACGACGCTTGGCGTCGATTGGGTCATGCACAATGGACCGGGTCCGGAGCAGATGGAAGCGGGAAAGCCTAACGGCCACACACAGCCGGTCTCTCCCATGAAACGCGTACTACTCAGGACGATGCCGGAACTGGCGGTCGAGCTTCAGGGCGTCGTGAACGTGTTCGATCCCTGGGCCAGGGACCGCGGGGACTATTACAGCCTGGATTGGAAGCCCAGGGCTGGGGCAACAGGGGATGAGGCGTTCGGGAGCGGTCAGGTGCCCTCCTTGCTCGCAGAGCCCCCACGATAAAGCTGTGGTCGCTCGATGCGCGCAGTAGAGGGCAGCCTCGACCGCTCCCTTCAGTGGATGTTGGGGGAGAGGATGAGGGCGGCTTGGTCGTCCTCTTGCTCGCGGAACGCGCTAGCTGGTTTCTCTTGTTTATTTCGTTTCTTTGGTTTCTCTGGTTCAGGCAACCAGATAAACGAGATCAACCAGACAAACCAGACCAACCAAACAGACCAGATGAACGAACTCTCGTTCGCCGCGCAGGGGCTCGTTGTTCTCACATCCCGCGTCATTCGTTCTAATCCTGCCATCGGCTATACGCTATCAGCCATCGGCTCCGATTTTGACCACGAGCTATCGCTCCCGTCGGATCGTCTTGTCTCCTGCCGCCGGCTTGGAGAATTCGAATTTCAAGGCATTGACCCTGGCCAGGTAGATGCTCACGTCGTGGTCGCCGCACCGTTGGCTGGGAGTCAGCCGGAACCCGCGTGAGGCATAGGCATGGCCGGCTCCGGCTCCACAGAGGTGAATCAAGGCCGCGAGATCCTGCTTCTGTCGAAGAGTGACCCTGCCGTCCAGCCTGGTGCCGATCGCTTTGGCGACCGCGCGATCGAGCGAGGCCGAGGTCACTTCGATGGCATGGCTCGGCAGGACGCGGGTGTAGAGGCTGTTGAACCAACAGGAGTTCAGATCGTTCCAGGGGCCGTCCTCGACGACCACGTGGTCGTGGATGCAGTAGCGCGTCGCCTCGCGGAAGGTCCCGTCGGTGATCTGGTACATGCCGACCGCGCTCGACGCAGGCTGGTACCACTCAAACGGATTCCACGAAAGATGCCAGCGCCAGTAGGTCCGCGCCACCGGATTGCCCGCTCCCTCCGTCTGCGCCAACGCCGCCAGCAGCTCGGCGGTGATGACTGAGGTCGCATGTTCGCGGAAGAGCGAGCCGTATTCCTTCCAGGTTTCGATGGGACGTTTGTTGAGGGCCCGGTCCAGGGGAAAGAGGACTTCGCTCGGCTTGTTGAACGCGTGATAGGCCCAGTTGACGCCGAGCCAGAGGAGGAGAAGGAGGACTGCAATCATGACGGCCCGCATCGTCGGCGGCGACTTGAGCACGGCTTTCATCACGCGACGAAAATTATTCCACCGTGCGAGCAGAAACCGCCAGAAGGCTCTGACCGGCTTACGCCGGCCGCGCCTGGTTCGGCGGCGGGGACGTTTGGGGGAGTGGCGATTGGGGCGAGAGGACATGGGGGACAATATACCCGATTGGAGAGGGAGAGCGGGGCCTGGCACTCACCTCCGGAGGTGGGATGCCGTCGCGGTTCGCGCACCGACCTCCCTGACCGATCCTTCCGGGCTGCACCGGGCGGAAACCTTCTGGAATTCCCGCCGCCACGGTCTGGCGACCGTGTGCGTTGGTCAGTTCCAGCTTTCCTTCCCGGTTCCGCCTCGGTGGATCCCTCGGTCCTCCGGTCAGGTGCGCAATCCGCGATGGCATCCCCGGTGAGTGCCACCTGCGAAGAAGATTATCGGGATATTGAGAGGAGGAGAGGGAAACGAGCAAGCTTGGAAGGAGGGGGGAGGGAGCGGCCAGGTGCCCTTCTTGCTCGCAGAACGCGCACGATAAGAATGTGCTCGTCCGATGCGCGCAGTAAAGGGCAGCCTTGGCCACTCCCTTGAAGTGAGGTGGAGGGAATTGACAGGCCTCCCGTCTCGCTGAATGCGAGGCAGAAGGCAGCCCTCGCTATTGCGATGAGTTGACACTCACCGACAGCGAGTCGTAGCCTGTGGCCAAATTCTCGTTGGCAACCAGCCGAAAAGTAGAATATCCCCGTTTTGGTTCCAATGCGGAGGATGGGCCATGACAAAGAAAAAATCCGAATCATCAGCGCGCGGCAAGCGAGCCGGCGCGAGCGCCAGGCCTATGCCCGACTCACAGATTGATTTCTCGGACATCCCGGAGTCCACAGAGGACGAGCTCCGGGGCGCACGCCGGGTTGGGCGGCCATCCAGTGGAATGGCGAAGCAGCTCATCGCGATCCGCCTCTCGCCGCATCTCTTGAGCCAGTTGCGGAAAATTGCGGCCAAGGACAAGAAGCCCTATCAAACGCTCATTCATGAGTTGTTGGAAAAAGCGGCGTCCCGCGCCGCATGATTCGGCCTCTCCTCTTGCCTCGCGCAGCCTTGTTTTTCTTGTTTATGTGGTTGTTTGGTTGCTCTCGTTCAGACAACCAAACAAACTAGATCAACCAGAAAAACCAGACTAACCAAACAGACCAGATGAACCAGAGCAACATTCCCCGCCTCACGTTCGTTCAATCGCCTACCGATTGACGACAGACGGTTGCCGCCCCAGATCCCTCCACTCAGCACCCAGGACTCAGCAGTCCATCCCTCTCCCCGCAGGCTGTTCAGAAAGGCCGTCCAGCAAGGCCGCAGTAAGCGGAGGGGCGAGTCGTACTCTCGGCAGTACGTTGAGCCTCTCCGCGCCGCGAGAACGCCGCTGGCGGCCTTTATCAACGGCCTGCTAGCAGGGCTGCGAGCTGGGGTAGCCAGGGAAGCAAGGCCACACCGAGGCAGATCGACAGGGCCACGATTGAGGCGACGAGATCTTCGTCCAGGCCTGTTTCCGCCGCGAAGATCACTGCCGTCACAGCCGAGGGCATTGCGGCGACCAGGATCACGACCGCCCGTTCCAGACCGGTGAGATCCAGCAGCCAGGCGATAGTCCACCCCAACAACAGGCCGCCTCCCATCCGCAGCGCCACACCCAGCAGGGTGAGGGACCAGGTTCTCCGTACCGCTTCGAAACTGATCGAGAGCCCGAGGACCAGGCTCGCGAGCGGGGTCGTCGTGAGATGGATCGGCGTCAAGATCGTCTGGAGCCAGGAGGGCAGATGGAGCCCGGCTCCTTTCATGGCCAGCATGATGGTCATTGCCCAGAAGGGAGGAGACTTGAGTAGTCGTGTCAGCGAGGAGCCCGCCGATGGTGAGGCGGTGCCATGCCATGCGGCCAGCGCATAGAGTGCCGTGAGGGTGAGCATGGTTTGGCCCAGGTCGAAGAGAATCGCCTGCGCGAGCCCTTCCTCGCCGAACGTCGCCAGTACCACGGGATAGGCAAAGTACACCGAGTTGATGCAGCCGATGGCGAGGAGGAATCCGCCCTGCGTCGGGCGGGCGAGATGCAGCAATCTGGCGATTGGCCAGGAGGCGAGCACCAGCGGGAGCGAGACGAGGCAGGCAGCCAGCGGCACTTTCCAGGCCGTCGGCGCGAAGGCGACGCGATCGAGCGACAGGAGAATCGTGGCCGGCAGACTGACGGAAAACACGAACAGGCCTAGCCGTTCTGCATGGTGCTTCGTCAGGATGCCGGAGAGGCGCAGCAATGCGCCGACGACGAAGAGGATGAGGAAGGCTTGGAGGGAGGGGGGCATGGGGGGAGAGAGTAGCAGAAAATTAAGAGCGGGTCCTGTCACTGACCAGCCCAACCGGCTTCGCACCCCGCCCGGTGTAGGGACCCCGCTGCAGGCGGTTGGGCGCCCTGGTCAGTGCCACCCGCGAAGAAAATTTTGCAGCAGTGTGGGAGAGAGGGAAACGAGCAAGCTTGGAAGGAGCATTGATATCAGGACGGTTCCGTCTCGGTGGATACCTCGGTCCTCCGGTGAGGCGCGCAACCTGCGACGGCATCCCCCTGGTGAGTGCCACTTGGGGAAAAAGTAGGGGGATAGTGGGAGGAGGAGAGCGGGCAGCCTGAAGGTCTCCTGTGCTCGTGCAACGCGCGGCCTGAGAATCCCTCGTTGGACGCGCGTATGTGAGGATAGATCCGATGAGGATTGGAAATTAGAATGTCCCCATTTGTTATCCACGCAAGCCAGCCAACTTGAGTAGAATAGCAAGGTTTCTACGGCCTGGTTATTATCGCTGGTCCATGTAATACTCAATTCTTCCCAGAGCCCGACTCACTTGATTTCGCTAGTCTTCCTGCCCCGCATTAAAAGGTGCACAGTGCGAAGACCATCCGGTTCCTCAAAAAAGTCTCACCTCGAACAGCTGAAGAATATGATACGCGGAAGTAGCATCCCGCTCGCAGTAGTTTCCGATGCTCGGAATAGCATTCGCATCTCGGATATGCGAATCCTATCGCATTGGCTACATTGTGTACGTCCTAGAGGCCGCGGTGTTTTCCAAGGTCAAAACCCTAGACGGATTTCGGATCTTGGGCAGCAGCAAATTCTTGCTAAAACCTCTGTCGAGCGAGAGATCATTTGGGCGAGTGAGTTTCTTAAATACCATACAACTCGAATCAAGGCGTTTCTGCCGATGGCCCAAGCCTATGAAACGCAGCTACTTGCGAGCAATTACTCTGCTTGCAAGATCCTGCTAGACGAGATCGCAGCTCGATTTGGTATATCGCTTTGGGAAATTGAAAACAGAATCGCCCTTTTGCAATTGGAAGAAGGACTCGAAAAACAAAAACACTATGCCACTGACCTTAGAAGCGCGCGCCATCAAAATGATTTCATATCATTCATTATTTTCAGGGTGAGCCACCGAAACGAAGACTCAGCAACGTCTGGACGATTCGCGTCAAATTTATCCGATCAACTTGAAGGGTGGCGAACAGACTCTGATCTGCAAGCGTACCTGCTCTTCAGGCTTGCAAATAAGCCCGGGAAGGATGAAGTGGCCATCGGCAGCATCCTAAGATACGAGGCAATTTTCCCCGTCATTGATTATTATGAGACATTCATAAGACTGGCCCAAATCACATTCTCCATGAAAAAGGAAGGGTCTGTTAGTCATACATTTCTCAATGAACTCGGCGAGTTAGGCCCACTAGTAAACGACGTACGCATTTCTCGGGTTCTCTTTTGTGCTGGTGTTCCAGGTCAGTGGCTAGACAACACTTTCCCTTGCGATCTCTCTGCGCGCGATGCTCTTATCAAGGGAGAATATTCTCTGGCCGTTGAGCTGGCGAGACGCGCTCAAGAAAATCAGCCGCTCAATATTGAGAACTGGATTACCGAAGGACAAGCGAAGGCTGAATTGGGCGCTTTCGGAGAAGAGAGTGCCCAGAGTTTATCTGAAAGAATTGGCAATTTCGTTCACGCTATCATAGCGAGAACGGAAAACATTAGAGATGCTGAGATCGGCCTTGGTAAAATCTGCTTAAACTTTCGACTCTTAGGTTTTGTGTCTGAACTAGAGTCATTTCTGTATCGCGAGCTGTCCGTTGATCCTCTTCCTTACGGACCATTGGGACTGCGCGCGTTCTTCAATTCGCAATTTCTTGATCCCGCAGCGCTTCGATACCTTCCTGCTTCAAGCCAAGGCGATAGCTACATGCGTGCCCTTTTGGATGCCTATAGCATGAGGCCGTCGATCGCCCTTGAGATAATGAGGGTAGGAAGGACCATCCCGAATATCGATGTCGGCTTGGAGCCTCCAAGCCGACTCCCCATTGCAATCGAAACCATTCTTGCACAATTCGAATGCTCCCTTGCGCGAAATGAGTTCGATGAGGCTCTGGAGCTAGCTCGGAGATATAGCGGAGGGGGAAGGACAAGACTTTGTAGGTCAGCCGCCAGGGTCGAATGCCATTGTTTGCTCAAACTTGAGAGGAACGAGGAAGTACTAGACCAGATTGCAAAACTATGCATTTTTGATCCCGTGTTGCATCAAATGCTGCCGATCCGGCAGGCCGCAGTATTTTTGGATAAAGGTGCACGCAAGCGATTGTCGGCAAAACTTTCGACTCCAATTGTACTCGACCTGTATTCCCGTGGAGTTGATGACAAGCTGAATAAACCTAGAGCGTACGCATATGAAGACTTTCTCAACTCTCATAAGATGAAACGGCCTTCTGAGCTAAGGGAATGCTACGAAAATTTCGACCTAGGTTTGATCGTCTATTATCTGCGTTTTATCTGTGTCCAGGTGGTCATGCAATCGTCGTCTGTATACTCGGGCACACGCGATGTCGAAGAAGAGAGACTCGCGGTTCTCTCATTGCTCCTATCGATAGATCCAGAGAACGGGAATGAATATAGAACGGAGATTAGTGACATAACTCGGAATCAGATGATTCGTCAGGGTGTTCGGCAGGTAGAGCAGAGTAAAATATTTGCAAATATGGCTCTAATTCGAAAGTGGGCGAACAGTAATCTGAAAGAGAGCTTCAATCGCTACCAGGCACTGGTAAAGGCAGGCATTGGTGGTGATTACCCAGCATTTGAGGATGCTTTTAGGAAAATTCGCTTGGGAGGGGCCCTCCCGAAGGAGCTCCTTGAAGTTCCAAAGAATGAAGCTATGGACCTATTGGTCCAACTGATCCAGGCATTGTTTCATGAGTGTACGAGCAATCCTGAACATGGGTTAGATTCCTATCTGAGCATGCGGATTCGACATGGCACACTCTCCGGGCATTTACGAAGCCCTCTTGAGCTTGGGAGGATCATCACGCAACGGGAATCGGGCTCACATGATTACAAGCCCAACTCATACTGGCTTAGCGCATTGTCGCATATGGACCATAGTACTCGTGGTGCCATTGACGAAAGACTCGCTCAATTTTCTATGGAGTATGATGGCTTTATCGATCGAATTGCAAAAGAACTAATTCAAATACGCAGTAGTGAAAAGGTGCAGGGGCTCTTTGAAGTTCATCTAACATCTGTCGGAGCATGGCTCCTTGTTACTGAGACAAAAGAAGCTACCACGTTTGATCAATTCCTAGATATGTGCATTGAGCTTTTTTGGGCTAGCGTTGAGGAGCAGTGTCTTAAAAATGTCCGAGACATTATCGATAATCAATTAAAGAAGGAAGTTAATGCTCTATTTGACGGTCTGGCAGATGATATAGAGAGGCTTTCCGGAAGTTATTCAACTACCTACCTAAATAGTGCAATCCGAACCGCGCAAACTGGAGCTCAGCAAGCTCTTGATCGTGTGAAAGCTTGGTTTCAGCTTTCACATTCTCTCTTAACGTCCGAGCTCTCATTCAACGACCTTGTTGATATCGGGTTAGAGTGCGTCAAGACGATTCATCGAGACTTCGATCCTGAAATTATACGTGACATCCAGGAGTTGCCGCTTATCGCGAGTATTACGCTAGTTTCAGATATTTTCAGTAATATATTTGAAAACATTTGGCAACACTCTGGTATACCGCGCCGCCCAAAAGTCAAAATCACGGTTACTAACGTGTCGGACCGTCTAAGGATAATAATCGAGAATGAAGTGAGCCCAAGCACCCGCACGGACGCAGTGGAAGCCAAGGTTAACCGAATAAAACACTCAATTTTGGATGGCGCCTATAAGACTGCTGTGAGTTCAGAGGGAGGGACGGGATTTATCAAGCTGCGAAAGATCATAGGGAGTACTGAGTCTGCTCAACCTGTTCTCGATTTTGGATTCAGAGATGAGGGACAGTTCTTTGTTGATCTCGATATCCATGTGATGGAGATAAGAGATGAAACTACTTCTCGTAGAGGATGACGAAAATAAGGGGATTAAGCTTAGTGGCTTTATTAAGGACGCATTCCCGGGCGTCAACCTTCAGCTCGAACGATCTCTTCAAAGTGGCTTGAGGAGAATTCGGAATGAACTTCCGGATCTTGTCCTGCTAGATATGACCTTGCCAAACTATGATATTGGGCCAGATGAGCCAGGAGGTGACCCTCACAGTTTTGCGGGTAGAGACTTTCTTGACCAAATGGATCGGCTCGATATCGTGCTTCCTGTAATAGTTATTACTCAATACGAGACATTTGGTAGGCCCCCAAAGTCTCTGTCTCAACTTGACGAAGAGTTGCGTGCAGATTACCCGTCTTCATATTGTGGCGCAGTCTACTATCATGCCTCAATTCACGAATGGAAAGACCAGCTCAAGCGACTTGTGGAAAGCTCGATGAATATCCGTGGGAGTGATTCAGAAAGCCATGCTTAAAATACTTGTGATTGAAGATGATGCCGAGAAGTTAAGAAGAATAATGAAATGCCTGAAGGACGGGCACGACGAGAGCGTCGATTCCATTGATGATGCCCGCGATGCATCTGCGGCGAAACGTCTCATGCGAGAGCAACGCTATGATTTGGTTGTTCTAGATATCGCTCTGCCTCAGAGTTCAGACCAATCTCCAACGCCTGAGGGGGGATTGTCGCTCTTAGAAGATGTACTGAATCATGAGGTCTATAAGACTCCCCGGCACATTGTTGGATTAACAGCCTATACGGATATCCTTGTGGCCGCAGCGCCGCTCTTCACTGAGAATCTATTGCACCTAATATATTATGACCCAACTTCTGATGAGTGGATTGAACAGCTGCAACGTAAGCTGAGGCACGTAGAGTTGGCAGAGCGAAGCAGTCCGGAGAGTCTGGAATATTCAACGCATCTTTGTGTTTTAACGGCCCTCCAAGATCCTGAGTTGACTGCCCTCCTCAACCTGAAGGAATGGTCATGGACAAGGTTTGAACTCCCCAATGATGGAACCATCTACTATCGTGGACATTTCGATCGCGGAGGTAAAATCTGCGAGGTTATCGCGGCGACTGCGGCGAGGATGGGCATGACATCGGCAGCAATTCTGTCCATGAAGATGATTGCTGCGTTTCGTCCGAAGTATCTTGCTATTACCGGAATCCTTGCTGGAATGCGTGGCCAGTGTGAACCCGGAGATATTGTGGCTGCAGATCTAGGATGGGACTATGGGAGTGGTAAATTACGTATTGAAAACGGGAAGACGGGGTTTGCGCAAGCGCCGTACCAGATCGCCTTAGACTCGTCTATCCTTTGTAGGCTTCACTTGCTAAAAAGTGACGCTACGGCGATAAGCCAGATCCGTTCGGCGTGGCAGGGACCAGCCTCGCGCTCTAATTTGCAAGTGCATATTGGGCCAGTTGCGTCAGGGGCTGCGGTGCTTACTGGTCGCGAGTTGATGGAGGAGGTGCAACAGCAGCATCGAAAGGTGATTGGAGTTGAGATGGAGACATACGGCGTGCTTGCGGCAGCTTCAGAGTGTCCCTTGCCTCGACCACGTGCTTTTTCGATAAAGTCAGTTAGCGATTTTGGGGAAAAAGACAAGAGCGACAATTGTCGAGATTACGCAGCTTTTACTAGCGCACATGCTTTTAAGATATTTGCTGAGCGATATCTGTAGTGTTTGTCGAATCTCCGGGGGAAGGGGAAATGGCAGGCTACTTATTCGATACGCCTCGGGGAAAAACAAAGTGGTTGGACGAAGAAAAGCGGCCAGGCTACTTAATCGGAAGGCCTCGTCCTTAAAGCCTGCTACTTCTGTGATGATCGATGTGTTCCTGCCGCCATCGGCCCGCCTTCGGTCGGTTCTCCGCACAGCCTGAAACAGCAGTGGCTCTGGCTAATCCTGTCTGGATGGGCTCGTTGACAGGTTGATGTGCCGGCGGTAGCCTACGGCTATTTTCTCCTCCTGGGAGGTTGCCATGGCTACTGTTTCAGAGATTGCGCCGGATTTGTTTCGGATTTCGACCTTCGTGCCGGATTTCAATTTGCAATTCAATCAGTTCCTGGTGCGCGACGCTGAACCGTTGCTGTTCCACACTGGCCCGCGCGGGATGTTTGCTGCGGTGCGTGACGCGGTGGCGACGGTGCTGGATCCCCGGACGGTGAGATGGATCGGGTTCAGCCATGTGGAAGCCGACGAGTGCGGGTCGTTGCCGGAGTGGCAAGCCCTGGCCCCGCAGTCTACGGCTGTCTGCAGTCTGGTGGGCAAGCTGGTGAGCGTCGATGATTGTATGGCGACGCGGCCTGCCTTGGGGATGCAGGACGGGGAGGTGCTGATTACTGGAAAATATCGCTTCCGATTTCTCCATACGCCGCATGTGCCCCATTGCTGGGAGGCGGGCCTGCTGTTCGAGGAGACGCAGCGGACGCTCTTGTGTTCGGATCTCTTTCACCAGGCCGGCGATGTCGAGGCATCCACGCAGGCCGATGTGTTGGGCCGATGCCGGCAGGTGCTGGTCGAGTATCAGCAGGGCCCCTTGGCCAACTATATGCCCTATTCCACGCTCACGGATCCGACACTTCAGCGCCTGGCGGCTCTGCAACCGAAAACTTTGGCGACGATGCATGGCTCGGCCTTCGTCGGCGACGGCGCCCGCGCGCTCCGTGATCTGGCTGTCGTGCTCAAAGAAGTGCTGGGCCCGAAATCGTAGGATCTGTTCGCTCGGCTCGTTTACGCTCGGCTTTGCGCGGCTAACGTTCTTCTTCCAGGCGCGTTCTCGTCCATGATGGGTTTCGACGGCAGTCCAAGACGGCGTGCACGCGCACGATGTCTCCGTTCACATTGTAGTAGATGGCGAAGGGGAAGCGTTTGGATAGGCAACGGTGGTAGGTAAACACGAGAGGATGAATCCCTGCGTAGATCAGCAAGGAGTCAATGTCGGCAAAGAGACAGTCGAGGAAATATCCGCCGAGGCCTGGTTCTCTTGCTTCGTAGAATTGAGAACCGTGAATGAGATCGTCCTGGGCTTTATCCAGGATCTGGATTTTCACGACAGCCGTTTGCGAATGTCCGCTTTGGCTATTTCCCAGTCGGAGAACGTGGATCGTCCCTGGGCAATATTCTGGCGACGCTCTTCAAGGACATCTTTGTGCCAGGCAGGCGACTCAATGGCGTCCGGAATCTTGCTGAGGTCCTCCCAGAGGGATTCCATCACTGCAAGCTTTTCCAGGAGCGTCATGTCTTTGAGGGGAAGGTGAATAGACATGGGCAAAGTATACTCCAAGCCAGAAAAGATTCAAATCCCTTGAGCCGTTGCGTGATTGCTCCTGGGAGTAAGAAAAAGGGATAGCAACTGAATCGGATGGCCTTCGCCCTGCCAGTCAGCTACTTCAGCGATGATGGATGCCTTTCTTGCGGGAGATGTCTCCATCGAGTTCTAGGATGAGCGTGGCATGACCTTCTGACGAAAGAGATACAGTTCCGTGACCGCATGGTCTGTTCCGCCACAGCCCCGTTTCACGAACGCGTGGCTCAGTTAGACAATTCGATGAGTGCGTGAGGGGCTGCCGTGATTCCCAGTGACAAGAGCGGGTATGGGCTCAAGCGAGGCGAAGGTCAGACGATCGACTTTCGCGGCACGAAGATGACGGTGAAAGTCCCTGGCGCGGAGCTGGGTGAATCCTACTCGCTGATTGAAATGATCCATCCGCCGAACGTCGGCCCCGCGTCGCACATCCACCCGACCGGCGCCGAAGCGTTTTATGTGCTGGACGGCGCCTACACGATTCATAGCGGCGGGGAGATCTATCAGGCTGCTCCCGGCGACTTTGTCTACATTCCGAAAGGGGTTCCGCATCTGTATCAGTCCGGCGCGAGCGGCGGGACGGTGCTGGTACTGTCGCCTGCGGGACTCGAACGGTATTTCACCGAAGTCTCGGACTTGCTCCGGGTCGGCACCATCACCTGGGACCTGGAGCAATCGATCGCCAAGCAGTACGGCCAGGAATTCCTCGATAGGCTCAAACACTGGGGACAGTGATCTGCCTCTATGATCGTCCCTCGACGGCAGGGAGCACTCGATGGCTCAACGATATAGCGAACTCTCCGACGCCCATATCCAATTCATTGCCAAGCAGAAGATATTTTTTGTCGGGACTGCCACGGCGGACAGTCGCATCAATATCTCTCCCAAGGGCATGGATTCCCTGCGGGTGCTCAGCAACAGGCGAATTGCCTGGCTCAACGTCACCGGGAGCGGCAATGAAACGTCGGCCCATGTTCAACAGCAGCCGCGCATGACGGTGATGTTCTGTGCCTTTGACGGTCCGCCCCTCATCCTGCGGCTCTATGGCACCGCGAGAGTCGTTCATCCGCGCGATCCCGAGTGGCGCGAGCTCTTTTCCTTGTTTCCTCCGCTCCCTGGCGCGAGGCAGATTTTCGATGTGACGATCGACCTCGTGCAAACGTCTTGCGGGATGGCGGTTCCCTATTTGTCGTACACCGGCGACCGGGAGCTGCTGAACGAGTGGGCCGCCAAGAAAGGCGAGGAGGGGTTGAAGCAGTACCGGGAGGAGAAGAATCAAGTCAGTCTCGACGGCATTCCGACACACATCGTGACCAAGAGCGGCGAAGAATAACGGGATCAGGACCCTTCTTGCTCTCTCCAGTCGCAATGGTGCCTGGACCCACTTCGCTTCCATATGAGCTACGGCTCCTGTTCCTGCTACGCGCTACATTCGCGCCTGGCTGGTCTGAGTTCGCTGCGTTCGGATTTCCCGCCTGTCTCGATTCCAATATGCATCCTTCGATTGACGATTGACTGGAATGGCGGAGAATGGGGTTTCGTGTTGGGTGCGAGCGCGTGCGCTCATGCCAGAGAGTTGGGAGGGAACTCCATGCCGGTCGGTCCATCGATCATTGGTGCGATCACATTTACGGGGATTAAACTCGCTGGGTATGGGTATGCCGGAGCCCGTCTCAATGACGTGTACCGGAATATCGGCACCGTGGCTCCCTGGAAATTCGGCGCGGTCCGGACTGCCCTCGGTCTTGTCGTCGGAATGGCCTTTGCGGCTTCCATGGCCTATTCGGGTATCACGCATTCCATGTTGCTATGGTATCTGCTGCTGGTTCCGATCCGCTTTCTTGAATGGCTTGGCACGATCTGGTTGTTCTACGAACGAAAGGCGGTGCTCCCCGATTGGCGGCGGCTATCGAAGTACTCGCTCGTGGGGTCTGGCTGGTCCTATGTGCTCGACATTCCCGCAGCCCTGTCCATGATTGTCGTTCCTGGCGGAATGTGGATTTGTTGAAGGAATCGTGGTCGGATTCGAAGCATGGACCTTCCGACGAACCACCTCAATCTCGTGGTGGTTAGACAATTCTGCGCAAGTGCGCTTTTCTGCGAACCATCGTTTGCTGCTCGGCCTTCAGCCAGTACTCAAGATCGTGACCATTCTGATAGCCACCGTCACAGTACAGTTGATAGGCAAGAGACCGGATCTCATCTTCCATCGATTCAGGGGCAGTGGATGGCGCTCCCGTTATTTTTCGCTGCTTTGCCATGATGCCTCCTTCTTTTTGCATAAATTGGAGTAAATAGTGGTATTCAAACTATAGCACCTGCTTGCATGGTCGCAAGTCGATGGGCTTTGGGGGCGATGTCAGTTAAAGTTCTAGGTTCGAAGTTTCTGTGACCTCGAACCGTCGTTCGTCAGACCTGCCCCACTTTTTCCGCAAGTCTCGCGTGTCTCGCACGAAGAAGGACCTCCGGCTCCTGTTCCTGCCATCAGCCATACGCCATACGCTCTTCGGAGGCTCTGCCGTCTACCCCCTCCGCTGCTTCTGTTGCGACTGTTGCCCTGGGCTCGTATGATAGGGGGCATGGCTACGGCACCTGTCACGCGCATCACGTCGAAGACGCCCACACCCTACGAGCTGACCTCGATTCATCGCGATACCCACGATACAAAGACGTTTTGCTTTGCCTTGCCTGACGACGCCACGTTGGACCTGTTGCCTGGCGACCACCTCTACGTCCATACGACAATCGACGGGAAACCGGTGAAGCGGCCCTATACGCCATCGTCGATGCCCGGCGCCACGGGGTACTTCGATCTGACGGTAAAGCGGTACGAGACCGGCTTGGTGTCGAAGTATCTTCATGACCGGGAGTCAGGAGACCGAGTGATGATGAGCGGACCGAACTCCGGCGGCCATTGGGTGGACGGTATGGCAAAGAAGGTGGGGTTTGTGGCCGGAGGCTCAGGCATCACCCCGATGATTGCCATCATCCGATGGATTCTCGCCAGGAGTCTCCCTGTCGAATTATTTCTGGTCTATGCCAACAAGGCCGAGGCCGACATTATCTTCAAAGAGGAATGGGACGAGGATGTGCGCGAGCATGCGACGTTCCATTGCTATCATGTCTTAAATGAGCCGCCTGCAGGCTGGTCGCAAGGCCGGGGCCGTATTACCGAGGTTGTGCTGCGTGCGCAGCTGCCGCCGCCTGGCCCTGACACCGTGATCTTTCTCTGCGGTCCCCCGCCGATGGTCGATGCGGTGGAAACGACGCTCAACGCGATCGGCCATGCCGAGCAGGCGATCATTTTCCCGTAGCTCTCTCCGCCGATAGCGTGGACGTTTCACATAGAAAGACCCCATAGAGAGTCGCCTCTCCACAGAGGTCTTTGCAGACAGACTCTCGGCTGATTTACTCTGTCTTGGCTTTGAGTTCTTTCGCCTCGCCTTTGATGCGCTCTCCGGCTGCTTTGGTTTTCCCCTTCGCCCGTTCCATCGCACCCTTCACTTTGTTGCCTTTAGCCTCTTCAGTCAGGGCTTTCACTTCTCCTTTGGCCTTCTCAACGTTTGCGTTCGCTTTGCCCTTCATGTCTTCGACCGCGACTTTCATCTCATCGGCGTGAGCCACACCTTGAATGCCTACGCACACAAACAGAAACGCCATGGCGATGATCGTGAATGTACGCACGGGAACCTCCCTGGTAAGAGTGTGACGCATTGTCGTCTCGGGTGGCGCGTTGCACCACCATCGGTTGACTATCACAGTGTGCCTGATGAGACCGGACAAAGTCTGGTCAATATGGCTCAGTGGTGAAGCCTGCCATAGCGAGGCTGTGGACTCTAGGATGTTGGGAAACCCGGACATTTTTCTGCCTGGTGCCAGATTGCGGTGTCGGGAACGATTATCCCTTCGTCCCGGTATGAGGAGTCTGCCAGGATTCTCTTCAATTTTCCGGACGCGGATTCAAGTAGCCAGTGCAGAAGTTCAGAAGCCGGAAATTCATAAACCTGAAAAATCCGAGAAGCCATAGAAGGTTGAGAAGGCTGAAAAGCTGCAGAGGTCAGAACGGTCTCCCGTGTCCAATTTTTCTATCATGCCCGTGCCTGCCACAGCGTCTCTTCTACCAGCTCGATGCCAAGCCTCTGTGTGGAATTGCGTGGTTGCCCCTGCCGCGTGAGAGTCCCTCTTGTTTCATTCATGCCACGAGCGGTCACACAGGTATCTACTTTTGGTCACAGTGGAGTGATGCTAGACCGAGTGAGAGCGCGGCAGAGTTGAATGAAATTACAGGATGCCGGACATTTTCGATCCCCTCGGCCTTCGGTACTATTCTTGCTGATGCAGGCCTGACGTTCGACTCAGGGGCAGGAACGCGAGTCGATGAGAGCGCCCCTGTTCTGTGTACATGTTCGAGAGGTTTCACAATTAAGGAGGCATGGTCGATGAAGGTGTGGAGATTGGGACTGGGAATCTGTGGGTTGCTCTGGGCGACCAGTAGCGTCGGCCAGGTTTGGGCGGAGGAGGCTGTTGCGCCGGCTTCATCGGCTCAAGGCGATGCGGCGATTCAGCGGCTCTTTCCTCAGAGTTGGCCGATCTCGGTGCGGGGCTGGGTCGACGGAGGTTATACGTTCAACGGCTCGAGTCCGACGTCGCATTTCAACGGGCCCTACAATGCGGTGGATCGCGATAGACCGCAACTCAACCAATTGTATCTCGTGGTGGAGAAGACGTTGCGC
>CXWL01024494.1_pt1 | contig 17574 bp, 30 predicted proteins | sample 590931 | NCBI WGS metagenome assembly CXWL01 (sample SAMEA3498368, study PRJEB10139) | groundwater metagenome | biome: water well; material: biofilm material | place: Germany | collected 2015-04-27 | reverse complement strand
CTGCTGCGCAGCGGCGCGACCATCCAGGAGATCAACACGGTGCGCAAGCACCTGTCGCAGATCCAGGGCGGCCGGCTGGCCGCGGCCTGCAAGGCGCCGGTAGTCACGTTGATCATCTCGGATGTCACGGGCGACGATGCAACGCACATAGCGTCCGGCCCCTGTGCCCCGGACCCGACGACTTTCCAGGAGGCGGTGGACGTGCTCAACCGCTTCGACGTAAAGCCGCCGCGAGCGGTGCTGGAACACCTGATTCGCGGCCTGCGCGGCGAGCGCGAGGAGACGCCCAAGCCCGGCTCCGGGATATTCGATCACGTCCAGAGCAAGGTCATCGCGACCGCACGGCAGTCGTTGGAGGCGGCGGCGGCATTGTTTCGCGAGAACGGCATCGAGCCGGTGATCCTGGGCGATTCCATCACCGGCGAAGCGAAGGAAGTCGCCAAGGTCATGGCGGCCCTTGCGCGCGAGATCCGCAGGCATGGCTCGCCCTTCAAGCCGCCCGTGGTCCTGCTCTCGGGCGGCGAATGCACGGTGACGGTACGCGGTGCCGAGGGGCGCGGCGGGCGTTGCGGGGAGTTCCTGCTGGCGCTGGGCATGGAACTGTCGGGAACCGCGGAGGTGCACGCCATCGCCGCCGACACCGACGGCATCGACGGCTCGGAGGACAACGCGGGCGCGCTGCTGGCGCCGGATTCGCTCGCACGCGCCAGCGCGCTGGGAATCGATGCGAGGAAGTTCCTCGCCGCCAACGACAGCTACGGCGTTTTCTCGGCGCTGGGAGACCTGGTGGTCACCGGGCCGACGCGCACGAACGTGAACGACTACAGGGCGATCCTGATCAGCTAGCCTGGCGGACCAGGTACAGGAAGATCTGGGTCCGGGCGGTCATCAGCAGGGCCTCTTTTTCCGGCACGTCGAACTCCAGCGTCCGGTCGGCCCGCCAGGGCTCAAGCGGATAGTCGTGCGAATCGATGCGCGCGCCGGGGGCGAGCTCTGCACGCTGCTTGGGCGGCAACAGGGCCAGCAGCCGGGGCAGCAGGTACAGGGTCACGACGGTGGCGCCGCGCAGGTCGGTTTCGAAGATGTCGCCCTGCCTGAAGCTGACGCGGTCCGAGACGCCGGCTTTTTCGGCCGCTGCGCGCGCCAGGTCGACAAGCCGCGCCTCGCGTTCGACGCCCAGGCCGCGCGCGCCATGGCGCCGCGCCGCCTCTATCACGAGGCGCCCATCGCCTGATCCCAGGTCGGCCACCAGGTCGTCGCGGCCCACGCCCGCGAGTTCCAGCATCCGGCTGACCACGACATCCGGCGTCGGTACGAAAGGACCCCCATCGACGGGCTCCGCAACCTGGCCGCGGACGATGCGAGGCAGGGCAAAGGGTACAGCCAGCAATGCCGCCGACAGGCGGCGGACAGGAGAGGGAAGCTTGTCCATGCCGCCGGTACCTCAGCCCGGCTGCGGGTAGATGCCGCAGGCCACCGCCAGATCGCCCGCGCGCTCGATGTAGGTGGACTTGGTCATCACATCGTTGGTCACCGGATGCGCCCACTTGTAGTCCACCCAGCCCGCGCCCGAGCGCCGCGCGACATTGGTCATCTCGACCACGAACAGTTTTCCGTCCACATCCTTGCTCTGCGGGCCGTTGCCAAGCACGCGCGGATTGTTGCCGTGCGCGCAGAACTTCGCATCGTCGATGCCGATCGCCATCAGGTAGAGGTCGCGGTCGATGAATCGCCCCTTGCCGAGCCGGTTGATCTCGGCGAGCAGCTCGGCGCGGCCACGCGTCTTGAAGAGGTCCACCGCCTCCTTGACCAGCGCAACAGCCTCGTCCGCGTTGCCGTACTCCCGCGTGCCAAGATCGAACCTGGACGCCGCGCTCAGCAGCGCAACCGCGGTGGAGTTCAGGTTGGTCGCCGTGGCGCGCGTTTCCTGCACGACCTGCGCGCTGCGCTGGACCATGTCGTCGATGCGGCTGACGGCCTCGCTCGCGGCCTGGACGTCCGCGGTCTGCTGGTGGCTTTCCTCGCTGGATTTCTGCATCAGCCCCGCCACGCCCTGCACCGACTCGACGATCTCCGCCATGGTCGCGCCTGCGCCGTCCACCAGACTGGCGCCCGCGTCAATCTTGCCGACCGAATCCTCGATCAGCGCCTTGATCTCCCTGGCCGCCTCGGCCGAGCGGTTGGCGAGCGCGCGCACCTCGCTCGCGACCACCGCGAAGCCGCGCCCCTGCTCGCCCGCCCGCGCCGCCTCCACCGCGGCATTCAGGGCGAGGATGTTGGTCTGGAAAGCGATGCCGTTGATCACACCGATGATGTCGGCGATCTTGCGCGAGCTCTCGCTGATCGAGCCCATGGTGCGCACCACTTCGCCCATGATTTCGCCGCCGCGGCCGGCGCCCTGCGCCGCCGAGACCACCAGCTCGTTCGCCTGCGCCGCGCTGTCGGCGTTGCGGCGCACGGTCGCGGCAATCTCCTGCATGGTCGTGGCGATCTCGCGCAGCGCCTCGGACTGCTCGCGCGTGCGCAGCGCCAGGTCCGAGTTGTCGCGGTTCATCTGCGAAGCCGTCGCTGCGACCGTAGTGGTGCCGACCCGGATGTCGCCCACCAGCTTGAACAGCAGATCCCTCAGTTCAGCGATCGCCCGCAGCAGCTCGCCAAGCTCCCCGCTGGCCTCGCGGTCCAGTTCGCCTGTCAGGTCGCCCGAGGCGATGCGCTGGGCCGCGTTGGTTGCCTCGCGCAGCCTTCCTGCGGCGCCACGCACCAGCCAGGCGGTGCATAGCGCGCCAAATGCCAGCGCCCCCAGTGCGAGCACGATGATCAGGTTCCGCGCCGCCCCGTCCGTGCTGGAGGCCGCGGTCGCGGCGAGCGCGCCGACCAGCGCCAGGAGCATTCCGTTGCCGAGAAGGATCCGCACGCGCAGCGGGAGTCCCGCGAGGCCGCCGATGATCTGCCGTGACATTGAACGCTCCGTTCAGGCGAAAAAGTCCGGCGCCAGCCCTCCCAGGCGGCGCCTGCGGGAATGCTGCCTGCATTTGCGTGCGGAGCACAAGTGGGAAATAGCAACGCCGGCGGGAGCCGGCGTCGGGTGCTGCGGGAGGGGCGGAAAGACCTAGGCGGCCTTGGCCGCGTCCTTCACTTCGGGCTTCCTTTTTTCGCCCTTGGCTGGAGCATCCGCCAATTCGGGGCGGTCGAGCAGGCTCATCAGCGCCATCGGCGCATTGTCGCCCTTGCGGAAGCCGTTCTTGAGGATGCGCAGGTAGCCGCCGTTCCTTTTGGCATAACGCGGCCCGAGAACGCCGAAGAGCTTGGACACCGTGTCGCGGTCTCGCAGCCGGTCGTAGGCCAGGCGGCGGTTGGCGAGCGTCGGCTTCTTGCCCATGGTGATCATCGGCTCCACCACCCGGCGCAGTTCCTTCGCCTTGGGCAGCGTCGTCGTGATCTCCTCGTGCGTCAGCAGGGCGTTCGCCATGTTGCGGAACATGGCGAGCCGGTGGCTCGACGTGCGGTTGAGTTTGCGTAGTCCGGAACCGTGGCGCATGGCGCTATCCTGTCCTGTTCTCTCTTACGTCCTGTGGTGCTCGAGCCCGGCCGGCGGCCAGTTCTCCAGCTTCATGCCCAAGGTCAGGCCGCGCGAGGCGAGCACTTCCTTGATCTCGTTCAGCGACTTGCGGCCGAGGTTCGGCGTCTTGAGGAGCTCGGTCTCGGTGCGCTGGATCAGGTCGCCGATGTAGTAAATGTTCTCGGCCTTGAGGCAGTTCGCCGAGCGCACCGTCAGCTCCAGGTCGTCCACCGGGCGCAGCAGGATCGGGTCCACCGCGACCGCCTTCTTCTCCTCGGTCGGCAGGGCCGTGCCCTCGAGCTGCGCGAATACCGACAATTGATCGACCAGGATGCGGGCCGCGTAGCGCACCGCCTCTTCCGGCTCGATCGCGCCGTTGGTCTCGATGTCGAGGATCAGCTTGTCCAGGTCGGTGCGCTGTTCGACGCGCGCGGAATCGACCAGATATGAGACGCGGCGCACCGGGCTGAACGAGGCATCTAGCACGATGCGGCCGATGCCCTTGGTCTCTTCCGGCAGGTAGCGCATGTTGCCCGGCAGGTAGCCGCGGCCCGCTTCCACCTTGAGCTGCAGCTCGATCTTGCCGCCGGCCGACAGGTTGGCGATCACGTGCCCGGGGTTGACCACTTCCACGTCGTGCGACGGCTCGATGTCGCCCGCCGTGACCGGGCCCTCGCCCTTTTTCTTCAGCGTGAGGATCGCCTCGCTGCGGTTATGCAGGCGGAACACGACGCCCTTCAGGTTGAGCAGGATGTCCACGATGTCCTCGCGCACGCCGTCCAGCGTCGAGTACTCGTGCACCACGCCCGCGATTTGCACTTCCGTGGGCGCATAACCCGGCATCGACGACAGCAGAACGCGGCGCAGCGCGTTGCCCAGCGTGTGGCCATAGCCGCGCTCGAAGGGCTCCATCGTCACCTTGGCGTGCGACGGGGAGAGGTTCTGCACATCGACGATGCGCGGCTTCAGGAATCCGGTCTGGGGCATGTGGGTTTACCTTGTTACTTCGAATACAGTTCGATGATCAGGCTCTCGTTGATCGAGGAGGACATGTCGGCGCGCGCGGGAAGCGACTTGAACTTCCCCTTCAGCGCCTTGGCGTCGATCTCGATCCACTCGGGAACGCCGCGCGACTCAGCCGCCTCGGCCGAGGCCTTGATGCGGAGCTGCGCCTTCGCCTTCTCGGCGACTTCCACCACGTCGCCCGGGCTGACCTCGTAGGAGGGGATGTTCACCCGCTTGCCGTTCACGAGGACGCCGTTGTGGCGCACCACCTGGCGGGCTTCGCTGCGCGAGGCGCCGAAACCCATCCGGTAGGCGACGTTGTCGAGGCGCGACTCGAGGATCTGCAGCAGCCGCTCGCCGGTGACGCCCTTGGAACGCGACGCCTCGGCATAGGTCTTGCGGAACTGGCCCTCGAGCACACCGTAGATGCGGCGCGTCTTCTGCTTTTCGCGCAGCTGCTTGCCGTAGTCCGAAAGGCGCGCTCCGCTCTTCTGGCCGTGCTGGCCCGGGGCGTAGGCGCGACGCTCGATGGCGCACTTCGCGGTAAAGCACTTCTCGCCCTTGAGGAAGAGCTTTTCGCCCTCCCTGCGGCACTGGCGGCATTTCGCGTCGAGATTTCTGGCCATGCGTTCTCCTGATTCTTCTCGTTAAACCCGGCGGCGCTTCGGGGCGCGGCAGCCGTTGTGCGGTACGGGGGTGACGTCGGCGATCGAGCCGATCTTGAGGCCGAGCGCGTTCAGCGCGCGCACCGCGGATTCGCGGCCCGGTCCCGGCCCCTTGATGCGGACCTCGATGTTCTTGACGCCGCAATCCTGCGCCGCCCTGCCGGCGCGCTCGGCGGCCATCTGCGCGGCGAACGGCGTCGACTTGCGCGAGCCCTTGAAGCCGGCGTTGCCCGAGGTCGCCCAGGACAGGGTGTTGCCCTGCCGGTCGGTGATGGTGACGATGGTGTTGTTGAACGACGCGTGCACGTGGGCGATGCCCTCGGCGACGTTCTTCTTCACCTTCTTGCGCGCGCGCGCCGCAGCGGTCTGCTGCAGTTGCTGTCCGGACGGGGTCGCTTTGCTTGCCATGTGCGGTTGTTCCTGGTTCGTCTAGGCGGTTAGATCTTGCCGGCTGGCGCGTTCTGCTTCACGGCGGCCTTGCGCGGTCCCTTGCGCGTGCGGGCATTGGTGCGCGTACGCTGGCCGCGAACGGGCAGTCCCTTGCGATGGCGCGAGCCGCGGTAGCAGCCCAGGTCGATCAGGCGCTTGACCGACATCTGCATTTCACGGCGCAGGTCGCCTTCGACCGTCAGGCGCGTGATGCCTTCGCGCAGCCGGTCCATCTCGGCGTCGGTCAGGTCCTTGATCTTGCGGTTCGGCTCGATGCCGGCGGCGACGCAGATCGTGGTCGCGCGCGAGCGGCCGATGCCGTAGATCGCGGTCAGCGCGATGCCGGCGTGCTGGTGGTTCGGGATGTTGATGCCTGCAATTCGGGCCATGTCGGTTTTCTTCCGGGGAACCTGAAATTATATCAATAATGTCAAGGTGTTATCAACCTAAAATGACGCGAGCGTCATCCTTGACGTTGCTTGTGGCGCGGATCGGTGCAAATCACGCGCACCACCCGTTTGCGCCGCACGATCTTGCACTTGCGGCAGATTTTCTTTACTGAAGCCATGACTTTCATGTGCGTTTCCTTTCCTCTATCGGGCGGGCAGGCCGCCCTTGAAGCTCGCCTTCTTCAGCAGGCTTTCGTACTGGTGCGTCATGACGTAGGCCTGCACCTGGGCCATGAAATCCATCGTCACGACGACGATGATCAGGAGCGACGTGCCGCCAAAGTAGAACGGCACGTTCCAGCGCAGGATCAGGAACTCCGGCAACAGGCACACCACCGTGACGTAGACCGCGCCGGCCAGCGTGAGCCGCGTGAGGATCTTTTCCAGGTAGCGCGCGGTCTGCTCGCCAGGGCGGATGCCCGGGACAAAGGCGCCCGACTTCTTCAGGTTGTCCGCCGTCTCCTTCGGGTTGTACTGCAACGCCGTGTAGAAGAAGCAGAAGAACACGATCAGGGCGCCATACATGATCACGTAGATCGGCTGTCCCGGCGATAGCGTACCGGCCAGGTCGCGCAACCAGATGAAGCCTTCGGCCGAGCCGAACCAGCTCAGCAGGGTCGCCGGAAACAGGATCAGGGAGGAGGCGAAGATCGGCGGAATGACGCCCGACATGTTGAGCTTGAACGGCAGGTGCGAACTTTGCCCGCCATAGACGCGGTTGCCGACCTGGCGCTTGGCGTAGTTGACGAGGATCTTGCGCTGGCCGCGCTCGACGAAGCACACGAACGCGGTAACCACGACCACGGAAACCGCGATCAGAAGGGCGACAAGCGGATGCATCGCGCCGGTGCGCACCAGCTCGAGCGTTCCGGCGATCGCGCTCGGCAGGCCGGCGGCGATGCCGGCGAAGATGATGATCGAGATGCCGTTGCCCAGGCCGCGCTCGGTGACCTGCTCGCCCAGCCACATCAGGAACATCGTGCCGGTCACCAGCGTGGTCACCGTGGTGATGCGGAACATGAGACCCGGCTCGAGCACCAGGTTGGCCTGCGATTCCAGCGCGATCGAGATCCCGGTCGCCTGGAACAGGGCCAGCGCCACCGTGCCGTAGCGCGTGTACTGGGTGATCTTGCGCCGGCCGGTCTCGCCTTCCTTCTTCAGCTGCTCCAGCTGCGGGCTGACCGCGGTCATCAGCTGCATGATGATCGAGGCCGAGATATAGGGCATGATCCCCAGCGCAAAAATGGTGAAGCGCGACAGCGCGCCCCCGGAGAACATGTTGAACATGCCGAGGATCCCGCCCGACTGCCCCTTGAACAGCTCGGCCAGCACGTTCGGGTCGATGCCCGGCACCGGGATGTGCGCGCCGATGCGGAACACGAACAGCGCCCCCAGCAGAAACAACAGCCGTTTCTTCAGGTCGCCGTAACGGGCGGTCTTGCCTGCGCCGGGAAGTGCGGTTGCCAAGCGGGCTTATTCCTTTGCTTTCTTTTCTTTCGCGACCAGCTTCTTTTCCGGCGCGGGTTCCGCGGCCGGCTCCTCGTACTTGCCGCCCGCGGCCTCGATCGCCGCACGCGCGCCCTTGGTCGCCTTCACGCCTTTCAGCGTGATCTTGCGCTTCAGCTCGCCCGACAGGATGACCTTGGCGCTGAGCGACTCGCGCGGAACCACGCGTTCGGCCATCAGCGCCGCGAAATCGATATCGCTCGCCTTCATCTCTTGCAGGTCCGAGAGCCGCACTTCGGCCACGGTGCGGCGCGTCAGCGACTTGAAGCCGCGCTTCGGCAGCCGGCGATGCAGCGGCATCTGGCCGCCTTCGAAGCCGACCTTGTGGAAGCCGCCGGCGCGGGCCTTCTGTCCCTTGTGGCCGAGGCCGGCGGTCTTGCCCCAGCCCGAGCCCATGCCGCGCCCCACGCGATGGCGCTTCTGGCGCGATCCGGGAGCCGATTGCAGTGCGTTCAGTTTCATCCTAGCTCTCCAGCCTGACGAGGTAGGCGACACGGTCGATCATGCCGCGCACCTCGGGCGTGTCCACCAGCTCGACCACATGGTTCATGCGGCGCAGGCCCAGGCCACGCACGGTTGCGACGTGGCTGGTCTTGCAGCCCGCGGTGCTCTTGACGAGCTTCACTTTGATTTTCTTCGCCGCCATGGCTTATTCCTTGGAAAGGATCTCTTCGACCTTCTTGCCGCGCTTGGCGGCAATCTCGGCCGGAGTGTTCATGGCCTGCAGGCCCTGCAGCGTCGCTCGCACGACGTTGTAGGGATTGCTGGAACCGAAGCACTTGGCGAGCACGTTGGTGACGCCCATCACCTCGAAAACCGCGCGCATCGCGCCGCCGGCGATGATGCCCGTGCCCTCGGAGGCAGGCTGCATCAACACCTTCGCCGAGCCGTGCCGGCCGATGACGGCATGGTGCAGCGTGCCGCTCTTCAGCTTGATCTTGAACATCTTGCGGCGCGCCTCTTCCATCGCCTTTTGCACCGCGACCGGTACTTCGCGCGCCTTGCCCTTGCCCATGCCGATGCTGCCGTCGCCGTCGCCGACCACGGTGAGCGCCGCGAAGCCGAGCACGCGGCCGCCTTTCACCACCTTGGTGACGCGGTTGACCGCGATCATCTTCTCGCGCAGCCCGTCGCCGCGCTCTTCCTGCTGCTGCATCCGTCGTGCCTGCATTTTCGCCATTGCCAGTTCCTTAGAATTTTAGGCCGCCGGCCCGCGCAGCTTCGGCGAGCGCTTTCACGCGCCCGTGGTACCTGTAGCCGGCCCGGTCGAAAGCCACGCTCTCTATGCCCGCCGCCTTCGCCTTCTCCGCGATGCGCTGCCCAACGGCCTCGGCGGCCTTCTTCGTCGCGCCCGTCTTGATCTTGGCGCGCAGGTCCTTTTCCACGCTCGAGGCGCTGGCGAGCACTTTCTCGCCGCCGGGCGAAGTGATCTGCGCGTAGATATGCACGTTGGTACGGTGCACCGTGAGGCGCACCGCGCCGATTTCCCGGATCTTGAGGCGCGTCTGGCGCGAGCGGCGCAGCCGCGCGGAATTTTTGTCGATCATCGTGATAGGCCCTGGGTTGCGTTACTTCTTCTTCGTCTCTTTGAGCACGATCGCCTCGCCCGTGTAGCGAACACCCTTGCCCTTGTAGGGCTCGGGGGGCTTCACGTCGCGGATCTCGGCGGCGACCATGCCGACCAGCTGCTTGTCGATGCCGCTCACCACGATCTCGGTCTGCGTCGGCGTCGCCACCTTGATGCCCTTGGGCATCTGCTGCACCACCGGGTGCGAAAAGCCGAGCGACAGGTTGAGCTTGTCGCCCGCGGCTTGCGCGCGGTAGCCGACGCCCACCAGGGAAAGCTTCTTCTCCCAGCCCTTGGTGACGCCGGTCACCATGTTGGCCACCAGGGCCCGCATCGTGCCGGACATCGCGTTGGCGTGGTTCGAGTTGCCCAGCGCCTTGCACTTGAGCGACTCGCCATCCTTCTCGACGCCGACGTTCGGGTCCATCGGGCGCACGACTGTGCCCAGCGGTCCCTTCACCGAAATTTGCACCGGCGTGATGTTCACTTCGACGCCCTTGGGCACCGGAATGGGGTTCTTTGCAATGCGCGACATGGCCGGCTCCTTACGCGACGATGCAGAGGACTTCGCCGCCGACGCCGGTAGCGCGCGCCTTGCGGTCGGTCATCACGCCACGGGACGTGGAAACGATCGCCACGCCCAGGCCGTTCATGACGTTCGGCAGGCTGTCGCGGTCCTTGTAGACGCGCAGGCCGGGCTTGGAGATGCGCTCCAGCCGCTCGATCACCGGCCGGCCGGCGTAGTACTTCAGGCCGATGCGCAGTACCTTCTTGGCGCCGTCTTCGCGCACCGCGAAGTCCTCGACGTAGCCCTCGTCCTTCAGCACCTGGGCGATGGAAACCTTGAGTTTGGAGCAGGGCATGCTGGCCTCCACGTGCCCGACCATCTGGGCATTGCGGATTCGGGTCAGCATGTCTGCAATCGGATCGGTCATGCTCATCGCGCGCTCCTTACCAGCTCGCCTTGATCACGCCCGGCACCTCGCCGTGCAGTGCGAGCTCGCGCAGCTTGATGCGCCCGAGGCCGAACTTCTTGTACACGCCGCGCGGCCGCCCGGTCAGCGCACAGCGGTTGCGCAGGCGAACCGGCGACGAGTCGCGCGGCAGCCGCTGCAGCTTGGCGCGCGCGGCCTCGCGCTCCTCGTCCGAGGCTTTCACGTTGTGGATCACCTCGAATAGCGCGACGCGTTTCGCCTTGAATTTCTCGACGATCTGGCGGCGGTATTTGTCACGGTTTTTCACTGCGAGCTTGGCCATGTTGGTCAGCCTTTCTGTTCTTGCATGTTCGATTCCTGCTTAACCTGCGCCGACGGGGCCTGTCCCGGCTTCGCCTGCTCCACCCGGAACGGGAAACGGAACGCGGTAAGCAGCGCGCGCGCCTCGTCGTCGTTCTTCGCCGTGGTGTTGATGGCGATGTCCATTCCGCGGATCGCGTCAATCTTGTCGTACTCGATCTCCGGGAAAATGATCTGTTCCTTGACGCCCAGGCTGTAGCTGCCGCGGCCGTCGAAGGCGCGGTTGGAAACGCCCCTGAAGTCGCGGATCCGCGGGATGGCAATGTTCACCAGGCGGTCGAGGAATTCGTACATGCGCGCGCCGCGCAGGGTCACCATGCAGCCAACCGGGTATCCGGCGCGCACCTTGAAGTTCGCGATCGACTTGCGCGTCTTGGTCACCACCGGCTTCTGCCCGGCGATCCGGGTCATGTCGGCGACGGCGTGGTCGAGCACTTTCTTGTCGTTGACCGCTTCGCCGACGCCCATGTTGATGACGATCTTCTTGATGCGCGGCACCTGCATCACGGAGGTGTAGCTGAACTTCTTCATGAGGTCCGGCACGATTTTTTCGCGGTACTGCGTCGCCAGCCGCGCCGGCGGCGCGGGCTGCTGCGGGCCGGTTTCGACCGGCACGGCAACCGCCTTCTTCCCCTGCTGCTCCTTCTTGGGCGCCTTGGGCTGCTGCTGAACTTCCTGCTTCGGCTTTGCGTCTTTGTCTTTGTCCTTGGCCATGTCCGTTTTCCTAGGCGTCGACCTGTTCGCCGTTCGACTTGAACACGCGAACCTTGCGGCCGTCATCCAGCGACTTGAAGCCGACGCGGTCGGCCTTCTGGGTGGCGGGATTGAACAGCGCGATATTCGAGACGTGGATCGGCATGTCCTTGTCGACGATGCCGCCGGTCTGGTTCTTGGCCGGGTTGGGCCGCTGGTGCTTCTTGGCGCGGTTGACGCCCTCGACCACGACGTGCTCGGCATCCACGCGGCGCAGCACGGGGCCGCGCTTGCCCTTGTCGCGGCCCGAGATCACCACGACCTCGTCGCCTTTCCTGATCCTGTTCATGTGTATTCTTCCCTTACAGAACTTCGGGTGCGAGCGAAACGATCTTCATGAAGCGCTCGGTGCGCAGCTCGCGCGTCACCGGCCCGAAGATGCGCGTGCCGATCGGCTCGAGCTTGGCGGTCAGCAGTACCACCGCGTTGTTGTCGAAGCGCACGAGGGAGCCGTCGCCGCGGCGCACGCCCTTGGCGGTACGCACCACCACGGCGTCGTAGACCTCGCCTTTCTTCACGCGTCCGCGCGGCGCCGCATCCTTGATGCTCACCTTGATCACGTCGCCGATCGAGGCGTAGCGGCGCTTCGAGCCGCCCAGCACCTTGATGCACATGACGGCGCGCGCGCCGGTGTTGTCGGCGACGTCGAGCACTGACTGCATTTGAATCATGGCTGTTCCTTCTCCAACTTTCGGGTACTAGGGTGCGGGAGACGAGTCTCCTGCCAGAACCTACCCGGAGTCTTGGGCCCCGCTACTGGGGGAAGCTTTTAATTTTAAACGGCTTTCGACTTCTCTACAAGCCGCGTGACGGTCCAGGATTTTGTCTTCGAGATCGGCCGGCCCTCGGCAATCTCCACCAGGTCGCCTTCCTGGAACGTGCCCTCAGGCACATGCGCGTGGTACTTGCTCGATCGGGTGATGATTTTCCCGAACTGCGCGTGCTTCACGCGGCGCTCGATCTGCACCACGACGGTTTTTTGCATCTTGTTGCTGACCACGCGCCCGACCAGCTTGCGCTGATTCTTGGCATGCTCGGCCGGCTGGGGCGCACTTGCGGTACTGGCGGTAGCGTTCATTTTGCGGCTTTCTCTTTGATGACGGTACGCGCGCGCGCGATGTCGCGCCGCACCTTCTTGATCTGGCTGGTGTTGGCGAGCTGCTGCGTGGCGTGCTGCATGCGCAGGCCGAACTGCGCCTTGAGCAGGTCGTTCAGCTCCTTCTGCAGCTCATCGCCGTTCTTGGCGCGTAGTTCGTTGGCTTTCATGGGCGGTATCCCTTCTATCCCAGCATTCGGTGCACGGAAGTGGTGCGGAACGGCAGCTTGGCCGCCGCCAGCGCGAAAGCTTCCTTCGCGAGCACGGCATCGACGCCGTCCATCTCGAAAATGATTTTCCCCGGCTGGATTTCACAGACGAAGTATTCCGGGTTGCCCTTGCCGTTGCCCATGCGGACTTCGGCGGGCTTGCGCGAGATCGGCTTGTCCGGGAACACGCGGATCCAGACCCGGCCGCCGCGCTTGATGTGGCGCGACAGCGTGCGGCGCGCCGCCTCGAGCTGGCGCGCCGTCAGGCGGCCGCGCGTGGTCGCCTTCAGGCCGTATTCGCCGAAGGAGACCTTGTTGCCGCGCGTGGCAATGCCCGTATTGCGGCCCTTCTGCTGCTTGCGATATTTGGTACGTGAGGGTTGCAGCATGGCTTATTCCTTTTTCTCTCCGCCCTCGCCGTCCTTGACGATCTTCCTGGCCCGCTTGACGGTGGTCTTGGGAGCGGCAGCATCCGGTTTCTTCGCGGGCTTCTTTTCGCCATCGGCCTTGGCCCCTTCGGCCCTCTTCGCCGGGGGGCGTTTCGCGCCGACCTTCGGCGCAGGCTTCTTGGCGCGCTTGGGTTCGCTGGGCGCATCGGGCGGCACCGCAGCCGGCGCCGCCGTCGTTGCTGCGAGCGCGGCCTGCTCGCTCTTCGGCATGACCTCACCCTTGTACACCCACACCTTGATCCCGATCACGCCATAGCTGGTCTTCGCCGCGCCCATGCCGAAATCGATATCGGCGCGCAGCGTGTGCAGGGGCACCCGGCCTTCGCGATACCACTCGGTGCGCGCGATCTCGTGCCCGTTGAGGCGGCCCGCGCTCATGATCTTCACGCCCTGCGCGCCCAGGCGCATGGCGTTCTGCATCGCACGCTTCATCGCGCGGCGGAACATGATGCGCTTCTCCAGCTGCTGCGCGATCGAATCGGCGATCAGCTGCGCATCCGTTTCAGGCTTGCGGATTTCCTCGATGTTCACGTGCACCTGCTGCACGCCCATGATGCGGCGCAGTTCGGCCTTGAGCGCCTCGATTTCCTCGCCCTTCTTGCCGATCACCACGCCCGGGCGCGCCGAGAAGATGGTGATGCGCGCGTCCTTGGCGGGGCGCTCGATGAGGATGCGGCCGACCGAGGCATGCGCGAGCTTCTTCTTGAGGAACGAACGAACCTTGATGTCCTCGGCCAGCATCGGCGCGAAGCTGCGATTGTTCGCGTACCACTTGGAGCTCCAGTTGCGGTTGACCGCGAGCCGGAAGCCGGTCGGATTGATCTTTTGTCCCATATCTTTTCCTAGTCTCCGACCGTGAGGTAGATGTGGCAGGAATGCCGCAGCACCCTGGTGCCGCGCCCCTTGGCGCGCGCATGGAAGCGCCTCTGGAAAGAACCCCGCTCGACGTGGATCGTCTTCACCTTGAGCGCGTCGATGTCCGCGCCGTCGTTGTGCTCGGCATTGGCGATCGCCGATTCCAGCAGCTTCTTGATCAGGGCCGCGCCCGCCTTGGGCGAGAACGCGAGGATGTTGATCGCCTGGTCCACTTTCTTGCCGCGCACCAGGTCCGCCACGAGGCGGCCCTTCTGCGCCGAAAGGTGGGCACCGCGCAATGAGGCTTTGGTTTCCATGAATGCTCCTTACGTCCGCATTTCTACTTTTTGGCCGGCGCNNGCCGGGGCGCCCGCGCCGATGCCGCCGCCCGCAGGCGGTGCCTTGCCCGCAGCGGCCGCTTCCGCGGTGCGCTTGCCGGCCGCCGAGTGGCTCTTGAAGATGCGCGTCAGCGCGAACTCGCCGAGCTTGTGCCCGACCATGTTCTCGGTGACGTACACCGGAATGTGCTGCTTGCCGTTGTGCACGGCGAGCGTCAGGCCGACGAAGTCCGGCATCACCGTCGAGCGGCGCGACCAGGTCTTGATCGGGCGCTTGTCGCTGGTGCCGCGCGCCTTGTCGACCTTCTGCATCAGGTGGTAGTCCACGAAGGGACCCTTCTTGATTGAGCGAGCCATGGCCTATCCCCTATTTCGTACGCCGGTCGCGGACGATCATCACCTGCGTCCGCTTGTTGCGCCGGGTCTTGAAACCCTTGGTCTGCACGCCCCAGGGCGAAACCGGGGGGCGCCCGGATGAAGTGCGGCCTTCGCCGCCGCCGTGCGGGTGGTCGATCGGGTTCATCGCCACGCCGCGCACCGTCGGCTTGATGCCGCGCCAGCGCTTGCGGCCGGCCTTGCCGATCGATTCCAGGTTGTGCTCGTCGCTGCCGACTTCGCCGATGGTGGCGCGGCATTCGACATGCACCTTGCGGATCTCGCCCGAGCGCAGCCGCAACTGCGCGTAGGAACCTTCCCGTGCCAGCAGCTGCGCCGACGTGCCAGCCGAGCGGGCCATCTGCGCGCCCTTGCCCGGGAGCAGCTCGATGCAGTGCACCGTGGTGCCGACCGGAATGCTCTTGAGCGGCAGCGTGTTGCCGGGCTTGATCGGCGCTTCCGCGCCGGAGACCAGCTGCGCACCCGCACCCACGCCCTTCGGAGCGATGATGTAGCGGCGCTCGCCGTCGGCGTAGAGCAGCAGCGCAAGGTGCGCGCTGCGGTTCGGGTCGTAATCGAGGCGCTCGACCGTGGCCTGGATGCCATCCTTGTCGCGGCGGAAATCCACGACCCGGTAGTGATGCTTGTGGCCGCCGCCCTTGTGCCGCATCGTCACGCGACCGTGGTTATTCCGGCCGCTGCCGCGGACCTGGCTTTCGACCAGCGGCCAGTGAGGTTCGCCCTTGTGCAGATCGGGCGTCACCACCTTGACGAGCGCGCGCCGGCCTGGCGAGGTCGGTTTGACTTTCATCAATGGCATGGGTTACTCCGTCGCCGCAAAGTTGATTTCCTGGCCTTCGGCGAGCTTCACGTAGGCCTTCTTCCAGTTGTTCCGGCGGCCGATGAAGCGGCCGAAACGCTTTTTCTTGCCTTTCACGCGGCTGACCGTGACCGAGTCGACCTTGGTCTTGAACAGCAGCTCCACCGCGGCCTTGATCTCGGGCTTGGTGGCGGCATCCAGGACACGGAACACGTACTGCCGGTTCTTGTCGGCGACGCGCGTGCTCTTTTCCGAGACCACCGGCGCGAGCAGCACCTGCATCAACTGCTCCGCGCTAAAGCGACGCGCAAGAGGCGCGCGTTCTACTGCCTTCTTCACCGCGGTCATTTGAACATCTCCTCGAGCTTGGCCACCGCCTTCTTGGTCAGCAGCACGGTCGGGTAGCGCACCAGCGCCACGGGGTTGGCGTGCTGCGCGGCGATCACCTGGACGTTGTGCAGGTTGCGCGAGGACAGCGTCAGGTTGCTGTCCATCTCGTCGGTGATCACCAGCACCTGGTCGAAGCCCATCGATTTGACCTTCTGGGCGAGGAGCTTGGTCTTCGGGTGCTCGACCTTGAACTCGTCCACCACCCGGATGCGGTCTTCGCGCGCGAGCTGCGACAGGATCGACGCCATGCCAGCGCGGTACATCTTGCGGTTCACCTTCTGCGAGTAATTCTCTTCCCCGGTATTGGGGAAAATCTTGCCGCCGCCGCGCCACAGGGGGCTGGAGGTCATGCCGGCGCGCGCGCGTCCGGTGCCCTTCTGGCGCCAGGGCTTCTTGGTCGAATGGCGCACTTCGCCGCGGTCCTTCTGCTTGCTCGTGGCAAGGCGCGCGTTCGCCTCATAGGCGACCACGAGCTGGTGCACCAGCGTCTCGTTGAAGTCGCGGGCGAAAATCTCGTCCTTGGCGGCCATCGTGCTGCCGGCCGCGCCTTTGTCATTGATCAGCTTGAGTTCCATGATCAGCCCTTCGCCGCCGGTTTGCCGTCAGCCTTGCCCGGCGCGGCCTTCTGGGCCACAACCTTCTTCTGGCCCTTGATCGCCGGCCAGACAATGACGTCGCGCCCGGAGAATCCCGGCACCGAGCCCTTCACCAGCAGCAGCTGGCGCTCAGCGTCGATGCGCACGACCATCAGGTTCTGGATCGTGCGGCGCTTGTTGCCAAGGTGTCCCGCCATCTTCTTGCCTGGGAACACGCGGCCCGGATCCTGGCGCTGGCCGGTCGAGCCCTGGGTGCGCGTGGTGATCGAGTTGCCGTGGGTTTCGCGGTTCGACGAGAAATGGTGACGCTTGATGACCCCGGCGAAACCCTTGCCGAGCGTCGTGCCCTGCACGTCCACGGTCTGGCCGACCTTGAAGAGTTCGACGCCGATCTTGCCGCCCACCTTAAGCTCGCCGATTTCCTTCGGCTCGGCGCGGAATTCCTTGAGCGTGTGGCCGGCTTCGACTGCGGCCTTGGCAAGGTGCCCGGCCAGGGGCTTCTTCACGCGGCTCGCGCGGCGCTTGCCAAACGCGACCTGCACGGCCGAATAGCCGTCCTTGTCCGCGGTCTTGATCTGCGTGATCCGGTTGTCGGAGACGTCCAGCACGGTCACCGGCTGGGCGTCGCCCTCGTCGGTGAAGATGCGCATCATGCCGACCTTGCGGCCGACCAGTCCTATAGTCATGACTACTTCTCCATCTTTTATGTTTAACCCCCTTCATCCGGGGGCGCCGACTCCTGTTGGTCGGCCCTGCACTTAGTGTTTCGGTACTACCGAACTTTTATTTCTACGTCCACGCCAGCGGGAAGATCGAGCTTCATCAGCGCGTCCACCGTCTTGTCCGTCGGGTCGATGATGTCCATGAGGCGCAGGTGCGTGCGGATCTCGAGCTGTTCGCGCGAGGTCTTGTCGGCGTGCGGCGAGCGCAGCAGGTCGAAACGCGCCTTGCGCGTCGGCAGCGGCACCGGGCCGCGTACCACGGCGCCCGTGCGCTTGGCCGTATCGACGATCTCGAGCGCCGACTGGTCGATCAGCCGGTAGTCGAACGCCTTCAGGCGGATCCGGATGCGTTGAGATTCCATGATTATTCAATGACCTTGGCGACGACGCCGGCGCCCACGGTCTTGCCGCCCTCGCGGATGGCAAAGCGCAGGCCCTGCTCCATCGCGATCGGGGTGATCAGCGTCACCACCATCTTGATGTTGTCCCCCGGCAT
>CXWL01121312.1_pt1 | contig 17576 bp, 12 predicted proteins | sample 590931 | NCBI WGS metagenome assembly CXWL01 (sample SAMEA3498368, study PRJEB10139) | groundwater metagenome | biome: water well; material: biofilm material | place: Germany | collected 2015-04-27 | reverse complement strand
GACAGGCGCGCCGACGCCAGGTCGGCCGCGCTGGCCGCCGCCCCCGCGCTCGCGCTCGAGACGCCCGCGCGCAGCCGGCCCCACACGTCCGGCTCCCAGCTTGAACCAATGTTGACGCGGTAGCTGCTCTCGCTGTCGCGCTCCTTGCCGCCGCTGCGGTCGGCCGACAAGCCCAGGTTCACGCTGGGGAACAGGGAGGTACGTTGCTCCTGCACCGCCGCGCGCGCCGCCGCGTACGACGCTACCGCCGCAGCCACGTTCTGGTTTGACACCTCCACCTGGCTGGCCAATTGGTTGAGCACGGGATCGTTAAACAGCGTCCACCAGGGTCCCCGCTCCAGGGCGTCGGCCGGCGCCGCAGGCACCCAGCCGGCCGCTTCCTTGAAGGCGGCAGGGGCCGGCGTGGCGGGTACCTGGTAGGCCGGGCCAACGGCGCAGGCGCTGAGCAACAAGGACAGTAGAAACGGCAGGTGGCGAAGTTTAGGGCGCATGGGAACACTCATAGCTGGTTTGGGGTGGGCGCGTGGTCGGCGTGGTGGCCAAGTTCGCGGTCGGCAGGACTGCGGCGGCGCAGCTTGTCCATGACGATGTAGACCACCGGGGTGGTCAGCAATGTGAGCAGCTGGCTGGCCAGCAGGCCGCCGATGATGGCCACGCCGAGCGGACGGCGCAGTTCGGAGCCTTCGCCAAAGCCGATCGCCAGCGGCAAGGCGCCCAGCGCGGCGGCCAGGGTGGTCATCAGGATCGGCCGGAAGCGCAGCAGACAGGCTTCGCGTACGGCCTGCGTTGGCGACAGGCCGCGCGTGCGCTCGGCCTCCAACGCGAAGTCGATGATCAGGATTGCGTTCTTCTTGACGATGCCGATCAGCAGAAACACGCCGATCAGCGCGATGATCGAAAAATCCATCTTGAACAGCAGCAGCGCCAGCACCGCGCCCACGCCCGCCGACGGCAAGGTCGACAGGACCGTGATCGGATGGATCAGGCTTTCGTACAGGATGCCCAGCACGATGTAGATGACCACGATGGCGGCCAGAATCAGCAGCGGCTGCTCCTGGTTCGATTCCTCCGCGGCGCGCGCCGTGCCTTCGAAGCTGCCGCGCACATTGTTGGGCATGGCGATATCGGCTTCGGCCTGCTTGACGGCGGCCTTGGCCGCGTCCAGGTTGGCGCCCTCGCCCAGATTGAACGAGACTGTCGTGGTCAGCTCGCCGTCCTGGTGGTTGATCGAGGTCGGCGTCGCGCTCTCGGCAAAGCTGGCGATCGCCGACAGCGGCACCATCGTGGTGGCTGCGCTGCTAAGCGCCTGGCCGCTGGACGGATCGCGCGCCGCGGTGGTGTTCGAAACAGCGCCCGCCACCGAGGTGCCGCGCGAGGGCACGTAGATATCGGACAGCGCCTCGGGTGTTTGCGAATAGCGCTTGGCCACGCCCATGATGATGCTGTACTGATTGAGCTCGTCGTAGATGGTGGCTACCTGGCGCTGGCCAAAGGCGTTGTATAGCGCGTTGTCGACGTCGCGCGGATTGATGCCCAGCCGCGCCGCGCTGTCCTTGTCGATCTTGACAAACATCTCGACGCCGTTTTCTGCCTGGTCGGTGTCGACGTCGGCCAATTGCGGCTGGCGCTTCATGGCCTCGGCCAGCTTGCCTGCCCACAGCTTGAGGTCTTCGCGGTTGTCGCTTTTCAGGCTGTACTGGTAGGTGGAATTGGACTGGCGCCCGCCCATGCGCAAATCCTGCACCGGGTTCAGGAACATCGACACCCCCGTCACCTGCGCCAGTTGCGGACGCAGGCGCGCGATCACGGCCTGGCCGCCGTCCTCGCGTTCNNGCGCGGATGATGTCAACCAGCTGCTTGAGCTTTTGCTGCATGGCCTGAAATGAAATGCTCTGGTCGGCGCGGATGCCGCCATTGATCTGGCCCGTATCCTGCTGCGGAAAGAAACCCTTGGGCGCAAACGAGAACAGGTAGACGTTCAGGCCGATGACGAAAAAGAAGATCAGCATCACCAGCGCTTTGCTGCCCAGGGCCCAGTCCAGCGAATGCTCGTAGGCCTTGTGGATCTTGTCAAAGCCCCGTTCGGCCAGGCGCGCCAGGCGGCCCGGCTTGCGCTCGATGGCGCCAGGTTTGAGCAGCCAGGCGCACATCATCGGCGTGGTGGTGAGCGAAATGACCAGCGATATCATCACCGCCGCCGACAGCGTGACGGCAAACTCGCGGAACAGCCGCCCCACCTGGCCGCCCATGAACAGCAGCGGAATGAACACCGCCACCAGCGACACGCTGATTGAGAGCACCGTGAAGCCCACTTCGCGCGCACCCAGCAAGGCCGCCTGCATGCGGTCCATGCCCTGTTCGATATGGCGCGCGGTGTTTTCCAGCACCACGATGGCATCGTCGACGACAAAGCCGGTGGCCACCGTCAGCGCCATCAGGCTCAGGTTATTCAGGCTGAAGCCCAGCATGTACATCACGCCAAAGGTGCCCAGCAGCGACACCACCGTGGCCACCGCCGGGATGATGGTGGCGCGCACGCTGCGCAGGAACAGGCTGACCACCAGCACCACCAGCAGGATCGAAATGATCAGCGTGATTTCGATTTCGTGCAGCGAGGCGCGGATCGAGTTGGTGCTGTCGGAGGCCACCTCCAGCTTGATCTCCTTGGGTAGCTGCGCCTGCAGCGTGGGAATCAGGGCGCGCACGCCATCGACGGTCTCGATGACGTTGGCGCCCGGCTGGCGCGTGATCAGCACCACCACTGCCGGGTCGCCGTTGAACAGCCCCAGCGTGTTGATGTTTTCCACGCCATCGATGACTTCGGCCACGTCGTCCAGGCGCACGGCGGCGCCGTCGCGCCAGGCCACCACCAGGCCGCGGTAGTCGGCCGCGCTGCGTCCGGCGCTGGCGGTGCTGGCCTGCGAATAAATCTGCAATCGCATGCCATTGCCTTCGATCGCCCCTTTCGGGCGGTTGGCGTTGGTCGACTGGATCGCCGCGCGCACGTCTTCGGTGGATATGCCGTAGCGGTTGAGCGCATACGGCAGCAGCTCGACCCGCACCGCCGGCAGCGAGCCGCCGCCGATTTCGACGTCGCCCACGCCTTTGACCTGCGCCAGCTTCTGCTGCACCAGGTTGGACACCGATTCGTAGATCTGGCCGGGCGATTTGGTCTTGGAGGTCAGCGCCAGGATGATCACCGGCGCGTCCGACGGGTTGACCTTGCGGTAGGTGGGATTGCTGCGCAGGGTGGCCGGCAGATCGGCGCGGGCGGCGCTGATGGCAGCCTGCACTTCGCGCGCAGCGGCGTCGATCTTGCGATTGAGGTCGAACTGCAGGCTGACCCGGGTCGAGCCACTGCCGCTGTTGGAGGTCATTTCATTGACGCCCGAGATCACCCCCAGGCGCCGTTCCAGCGGCGTGGCCACGCTGGTCGACATGGTGTCGGGACTGGCGCCGGGCAAGGAGGCGCTGACCGTGATCGTCGGAAAATCCACCTGCGGCAGCGGCGACACCGGCAGCACGAAGAAGGCGCCGATGCCGGCCAGCGCAATGCCCAGCGTCAGCAGCACGGTGGCGATGGGACGTCGGACGAATGGCTCGGACAGGTTCACTTGATCGCCTCTTGCGGCGCACTGGCGCTACTGTGCCAGCGCCGCGCCAGGCGGTCGAAGCCCAGATAGATGACCGGCGTGGTAAACAGCGTGAGCAGCTGGCTGACAATCAGGCCGCCGAAAATGGCCAGGCCCAGCGGACGGCGCAATTCGGCGCCCTCGCCCCAGCCCAGCATCAGCGGCACGGCAGCAAACAGCGCGGCCAGCGTCGTCATCAGGATCGGCCGAAAGCGCAGCAGGGCCGCCTGCTGGATCGCTTCGCGCGGGGCCATGCCCTGCTCGCGCTCGGCCTCGATGGCGAAGTCGATCATCATGATCGCGTTCTTCTTGACGATGCCAATCAGGAGGATGATGCCGATGATGCCGATCACGCCCAGGTCCTGGCCGCTGATCATCAGCGCCAGCAAGGCGCCCACGCCGGCCGACGGCAGGGTCGACAAGATGGTCAGCGGGTGAATGTAACTCTCGTACAGCACGCCCAGCACGATGTAGACGCACACCACGGCTGCCAGGATCAGCCACAGCTGGTTGGAGAGCGAATTTTCATAGGCGCCGGCCGCGCCCAGGAAGCTCAGGCTGACCGACGCGGGCATGCCAATGGCCTTGGCGGCTGCGCTGATCGCGTCAACCGATTCGCCCAGCGACACGCCAGGCGCCGTGTCAAAGCCGATCGTGGTGGCCGGATACTGGGCCACATGGGTGATCTGCAGGGGCGCCTTCTGCTCGCTGATGGAGGCGACCGCCGCCAGCGGCGTAGTCTGGCCGGAGCCGGTCTTGATCGGCAACTGGCTCAGTGCGGCGATCGACATATTGGCGTCGCGCTGGGCTTCGAGGATGACTCGGTACTGGTTGGTTTCGGTGAAGATGGTCGAGACGATGCGCTGGCCGTAGGCGCTGTACAGCGCGTCGTCAATCGAGGCGGCCGTGATCGACAGGCGCGAAGCGGTGTCGCGGTCGATGCTGACAAAAGCGGCGGCGCCAGTGGCGCCCGCATCGGTCACCACATTGCGCAGCTGCTTGTCGTCCTGCAATCGCTTGACCAGCTTGCCCGCCCATTCGGTGACGGTGGCGCTGTCGGCGCCTTCGATCGAGGCCCGGTACTGGGTGGGCCCGGTCTCGGCGTCAATCGTCAAATCCTGCGTGGGCTGCAGGTACAGCGTGACGCCGGCCACGTTCGCGGCGCGTTTGCGCAAGCGCTCCATGATCGCGGCCTGGTCGCCGTCGCGGTCGTGCTTGAGGTTGATCAGCATGCGGCCGGTATGGAGCATCAGGTTATTGGCCGCATCCACGCCCACGTTCGAGCTGAGTGACTCGACCGCCGGGTCTTTCAGAATTTCGCGGGCCGCAGCCTGCTGCAGTTCGGCCATGCGGTCATACGAGATGGCCTGGCGCGTTTCCACGCGCGCTTGCAGCTGGCCCGTGTCCTGGGTTGGGAACAGGCCCTTGGGTATCCACAGATACAGCAGGACCGTGAGCAGCAAGGTCGCCAGCGCCACCAGCAGCGTCAAACCCTGGCGCGCCAGCACCCAGTTCAGCGCGTGGTCGTAGCGCACGATCACGCGGTCGAAAAAGGCCTGGGTTTTCTGTGCCAGGCGGCCCGGCTTTTCATCTTCGTGGCTGCGCAGCCAGCGCGCCGACATCATCGGCACCAGCGTCAGCGACACCACGCCCGAAATCAGGATCGTGATCGCCAGCGTGATGGCAAATTCGCGGAACAGCCGTCCCACTACGTCGCCCATGAACAGCAGCGGGATCAGTACCGCAATGAGCGACACCGTCAGCGAAATGATGGTAAAGCCGATCTGCTGTGCGCCCTTGATGGCGGCGGCCATCGGCGTCTCGCCCTTTTCGATGTAGCGCGCGATGTTTTCGATCATGACAATCGCGTCGTCGACGACAAAGCCGGTGGCAATCGTCAGCGCCATCAGGCTCAGGTTGTTCAGGCTGTAGCCCAGCATGTACATGGCGCCACAGGTGCCGATCAGGGAAATCGGCACGGCCAGGCTGGCAATCACGGTTGCGCGCAAGCTGTGGAGGAACGCAAAAATCACCAGCACCACCAGCAGCACGGCCAGCAGCAGTTCGAATTCCACGTGCATGACCGAGGCGCGAATGCCCGTGGTGCGGTCCGACAGCACGTCCAGCCGCACCGCGGCAGGCAGGCCGGCGGACAGCTCGGGCAGGCGCTCCTTGATGGCGTCGACGGTGGCGATCACGTTGGCGCCCGGCTGGCGCTGCACGTTGAGGATGATGGCNNCCGTTCTTGTAGCTGACGATCAGGTTTTCGTAGTCGGGCACGGCCAGCAGCTGGTCGTTGGCATTGATCGCGTAGGAGCGCGTGGGACCGTCGAAATTGCCCTTGGCGCTGTTGGCATTGGCGCCGGAAATGGCGCTGCGCAGCGTATCGAGGCCCAGGCCGTAGGACGCTAGCGCCCCTGTATCGGCCTGGATCCGTACCGCCGGGCGCTGACCGCCGCTGAGCGTGACCAGGCCAACGCCTGACACCTGGCTGATTTTCAGGGCCAGGCGCGTGTTGACCAGGTTTTGCACTTCGGTCAGCGGCAGCGTGTCGGAAGTGATCGCCAGCGTCAGCACCGGCGCGTCGGCCGGGTTGACCTTGGCGTACACGGGCGGCGCCGGCAGGTCGGCCGGCAGCAGCGAGCCGCCCGCGTTGATGGCGGCCTGGACTTCCTGTTCGGCCACGTCGAGCGTCTGGCCAAGGCCAAACTGCAGCGTCACGATCGACACGCCCGAGGCNNGTGCGCGCCATGACTTCGGGACTGGCGCCCGGGTACAGCGTCTGCACCTGGATGGTCGGAAAATCGACCTGCGGCAGCGCCGACAGCGGGAGGAACTTGAAGCCCACCAGCCCGGCCAGCACGATCGCCAGCATTAGCAGCGAGGTCGCTACCGGGCGGCGGATGAATGGCGCCGAGGGATTCATTTCTGCTCCGCGCCTTCACGCTGGCGGCGCGGCCGCTCGCCGGCGGCGGGCGCGGCGCCGTCAGCGGCTGCGCGTTCGCGCCTGCCACCCTCGCCGCGCCGTCCGCCGCCGCCACCGCCAGCCTGCGGCTTGTCGCCCGGCAGCGTGACCTTGGCGCCATCCTTGAGGCGGTCGGCGCCCTCGGTGATCACCTGCTCGCCCGCCTTCAGGCCGGTCTTGATTTCGACCTTGTCGACCGTGGCCTGCCCGCGCGTGACTGGCCGCACGGCCACCGTGCGCTCCTTCGGGTCGAGCACATACACGAAGTCGCCGGTACTGCTGTTGCGCAGCGCCGTGACCGGCACCATGACGGCGCCCTTGATGGTACGCAGTTCAAGGCGCAAGTTGACGAACTGGCTGGGGAACAGCGCCTGGTCGGCGTTGGCGAAGCGCGCCTTGGCGCGCACGGTGCCGGTCTGGACGTCCACCTGATTGTCGAGCGCGGCGAATTTTCCGCTCGCCAGCGGCACGGTGCGGGTGCGGTCGAAGGCGGTCGCTGGCAGCGGCGCCTCGCCACGCAGGCTGGCCTGCAGGTCGGGCACGCGGTCCTGCGGCACGGCAAATTCAACGTCGATCGGCGAGAGCTGGGTGATGACGGCAATGCCGGCCGCGTCGCCGCTGCCGACCAGATTGCCCATGTCGATCACGCGCAGGCCCACGCGTCCGCTGATGGGCGCCTTGACCTGGGTGTAGCTCAGATTGAGTTTCGCGATGCCTTCGGCGGCGCGGTCGGTCATCGTGGTGCCTTCGAGCTGCTTGACCAGCGCGGCCTGGGTGTCAACTTCCTGGCGCGCGATCGAGTCCTGCGCCAGCAGCGTGCGAAAGCGTTCGAGCGTCACCCGCGCGCTGGCCAGCTGCGCCTCATTGCGCTGGCGCGTGCCGGACGCCTGCAACAGCGCCATCTCGAACGAGCGTGGGTCGATCGTGGCCAGCACCTGGCCGGCCTTGACCAGCTGGCCTTCGCTGAAATGCACTTTTTGCAGGATGCCCGACACTTGCGGGCGCACCGTGGCGGTGGCCGCCGCAGTAACGGTGCCCAGCGCCTCGACGTTGACGGGAATGTCGGCCAGTTCGGCCGTGGCCACGCCGACCGTGGTTGCCAGGCCGCCGCGCCCGCCCCGGCCACCACCGCCACCACCACCGCCCGGTCCCTGCGCCGCGCCAGGACCGCCGCCCGCCTCTTTCGGCTGGTGCGTCAGATACCAGGCGAGCCCGCCCAGCCCCGCCATGACCAGCACGGCTATGAGGCTGCCGATAATCTTGCTGCGGCGCGTGCGCGGCGGTTTGGTGGTGAGGGCGGCGTCCATGAGGTTCCTTGTCTATATGGCAACGATAGTTGTGAAGACTGTAGCATGGAGGCTGAAATTAATATGTTTCACACCGTACATAACAGCGGGAACTTTTTGCACGCGGAGCGCAAGCGCGCGGGACAGATGATGTCGCCTCATAGTGAGGCACAATTGAAAACGGGCGCATGATTGCCATGCGCCCGTAGGACCTGCGATTTTGTCAGCTACATAAGGTTACAAAGCTGATACAAAAATCCTTATGGCAGCTCGCACATGCAGTGCGTGATGGTCTGGAAGGGATTGCGCTTGTCGCTCATGTCGGTCAGCCAGGCCATGTCCTTGCCGACCTGGGCCACGGAACCTGGCGGCAAGCCGTTCGGCAGCAAGCCCAGCTTGACCTGGATGTTCAGCGCTTGCGAAGCGCTGGCGCCAAACATTTCCAGGAAATGCTCGAAGGCCGTACCGTCACGCTCGACATAGGCAACCCGGTACTCCTTATCCAGTTTGCCCAGCTTGGCGGCCGACTTGAGTGCGTCGCCATAGCTGCCGATGGTGTCAACCAGACCCCGCTCCTGCGCCTGCAGGCCGGTCCAGACGCGGCCCTGTCCCACTTCGTCGATCTTCGGCTGGGTGGTCTTGCGCGCCTGCGCGGCCTTGGTGGTGAAGTCCGCGTAGATGCGCGTGACGTTACTTTGCAGCAGTTGCGCGACCCGGGGGTCGAGCGGACGCAGCGGGTTGTAGGCGTCGGCCAGCCAGGTCGTGGTGTGGCCAGCCGTATGCACGCCCAGCTTGTCGGCCACCTTGTCGGCGGTCGGAATCAGGGCGAACACACCGATCGAACCGGTGATGGTGGAGCGGTCAGCCATGACTTCGTCGGCCGCCATCGAGATCCAATAGCCGCCCGATGCTGCCAGATTGCCCATCGAAATGACCACCGGTTTGCCGGCTGCGCGCGTCAGTTCCAGCTCGCGCCGGATCAGTTCGGAGCCGTACGGGCTGCCGCCTGGGGAGTTGACACGCAGCACGACCGCCTTGATGGCGTCGTCTTCACGGGCCTTGCGGATCATGTTCGCGGTCGACAGGCCGCCAATGGCGCCCGGACTGGCGATGCCGTCCGAAATTTCGCCTTCTGCCACGACCACGCCGACTGCGTCGCCGAACATCTTGGGCGTCTGGCGCAGCAGGTAGTCGTGGAAGCTGACCTGGCGGAAGGTCTTGTTTTCATCGTCCTTGACGCCGCGCTTGATCATCATGGCGCGGATTTCGTCGCGCGTCTTGAGCCCGTCGACGAGCTTGGTGGTCAGCGCCAGCTTGCCAATGTCGCCCTGCGCCTCTTCCATCAGCTTGGGCAGGTTGTCGATAGTTTGCATGACCGTGCCGGCCGCCAGTTTGCGGTTCTTTTCGATGTCGGCGGTGTAGCCGGCCCACAGCGCGTCGTACAGATAGGCTTCGGCTTCGGTGGCAGCCGGCGACGGACCGTTGCTGATGAATGGCTCGGCCGCGCTCTTGTAGGCGCCCACCTTGAGCAGGTTGACGGTCACGCCCAGCTTGTCGAGCGCGTCGCGGTAGTAATTGCGGTGGCCGCCGAAACCACGGATCAGCAAGGTGCCCATGGGATGCATGTACACCTCGGTCGCGTGCGAGGCCAGCAGGTAGCGCTTCTGGTCATAGCTGCCGCCCCAGGCGACGACGGGCTTGCCGGCCGCCTTGACGCGGTCGAGCGCGGCGCCCACTTCGTGCAGCGAGGCCAGGCCGGCGCCATTGAGGTCGTCAAGCATGAGGACCACGCTGCCAATGTTCTTATCCTTGGCGGCGGCGTCGAGCACGGTCAGCACGTCACGCAGCTGGACCGATTTTTCCTGTTCGCCGCTGATGTTCGACACCAGCGCATCGCGTACGGTTCCGCTGTGCTGCTCGACCAGTTCGCCTTTCAGGTCCAGCACCAGCGCCGTCTTGGCCAGAATGGGCTTGGCGCCGCCGCCGAACATGGCCGACAGGATGATGATCAGGATCAGCAGGAACAGCAAATTGAGCACGACCCGGCGCGTGGCGTCGAGCGTTCGCCACAGCGCGCCAAAACCGCGGCGCAGGGTGGACAGGGGTTTGAAAGACATCGAAACTCCGGCAAATAAAAGGGTTATCAGGACCAAACGCTTACTGTAAGCGAAATCGGTGCAATGATGGTCTAAATGATCACGCCATGGCGGACCGGTGCGACGGACACCGGATATATGCGCTCGAAAGCAGGCAAATCAAGTCTCCTGGCCCTGCAGGCGGCGAAACGGGCCGATGCAGGCGTCGAGCGACTCGGCTGCGCACATGACAAACAGCGCGCCGGACGGGTGAAAATGGACGAAATGCGTGGCCGTGGTGCCGATTTTCATGATCTGGCCGATGCAGTCTTTTTTTCCATTGTCTTTGACCAGGCGGTCGTCGAGCCGATAAAAGCCCTTGGCGCTGGGCTTGGCATGGATGGTGAATTCGCTTTGGGAGATTTCGTCGGCGCTGGTGACCAGTGTGGTGCCGTCGCCGCGGAAGCGGTAGATTTCGGAGCAGCTGCCGTCAGGCAGCGTCAGGCGCCAGATGCCGAGGATGGGATGGTCCGATGGCGGCGGCGCCGCCACGGCCTGCGTGGCGACGATGGCCAGGGACAACACGACTCCAGTGAGCGTTCGCATGGCGGACTCCTTGATGCCTGGTGGGTGTCTGGATTAGACACCGCTTCCAGGAGTCAGTTTGCCCGATATTTCAAGATCGTGCGCGAGGACGCTGTTACTCGGCCTTTGGCTTGGCCGGACGGCGTGGACGGGCCGGCTTTTTCGGCGCATCGACTGCCACCGGCTCCGGCGCCGCTTCCACTACCGCTGCTGCCTTGCGGGCGGCAGGTTTGCGGGCCGCACGCGGCTTGGCCTTGACCGGCTCAGGGACCGGTTCAGGTTCAGGCTCCGGGGCTGCCTGCACCACTTCAGGCACTGGCACCGGCACGTAGTCGTCCTCTTCCTCGTCGTCGCCCTGGGCCAGATGCATCTGGCGCTCGAGCTCGGCCTGGTTAGGCACCGGCTCGTAGGCTTCGGCCTTGCCGCGTCCATTGCGCCCGCCGCGGCGGCGGGTGTCGCCCTTGGCCTGCTTTTTAGGTGGCGGCGGCTGCAGTTCGAGTGGATCGACCGCTTCGCTTTCCTGCACTGCCGGCGCGGCGTCGTTGACCACCGCTTCGCTGCGGTAGCCACGGCCTCCGCGGCGGCGCGAATCGGATTTTGGCAGCTGGCGCGGCGGCGTGACTGCTTGCACCTCGGCCGGCGCGCTGTCCTGCTGCTCGCTCACCGGCTCGGCCACGACCGTGCTGACCGACGGATTGCTGCTGCGGTAAACATAGGCGCCGGATTTTTCATCGCGCCCGAATTCGAGCATGCCGCGGTTCTGCGCTTCTTCCAGCAGATTGCCGAAGGTGCGAAAGCCATAATAGGTTTCGTTGAAGTCGGGACGGCGGCGCTTGAGGGTGTCCTTGAGCAGCGACGCCCAGATCTTGCCGCTGTCGCCGCGCTCGGAGACCAGCGCGTCGAACATCTCGACCACCAGCTCGATCGCCTTGGCCTTGCGCTCTTCCAGTTCTTCCTTGCGGCGGTTGCCTTCGTCGGTGCCGCCGGCGGCCGCAGGACGGCGCGTCTCCGGCTTTTTGCGCTCGTCGCGCTTGGCCGCGGCGCGTTTGACTTCGCGCACCAGGTCATCGTAAAAAATGAATTCGTCGCAGTTCGCCACCAGCAGGTCCGAGGTGGACTGCTTGACGCCGACGCCGATCACCTGCTTGGCGTTCTCGCGCAGCTTGGACACCAGCGGCGAAAAATCGGAGTCGCCGCTGATGATGACGAAGGTATTGACGTGCGACTTGGTGTAGCACAGGTCAAGCGCATCGACGACCAGGCGGATGTCGGCCGAGTTCTTGCCGGACTGGCGCACGTGCGGAATTTCGATCAGTTCGAAGTTCGCTTCGTGCATGGTGGCCTTGAAGCCCTTGTAGCGCTCCCAGTCGCAATAGGCCTTCTTGACCACGATGCTGCCCTTCAGCAGCAGACGTTCGAGGACCGGCTTGATGTCGAATTTTTCGTAGTTCGCGTCGCGCACGCCCAGTGCGACGTTCTCGAAGTCGCAAAACACGGCCATGCTGATATTGTCGTTCGATGATGCCATAATTGTTGTTCTCTGATGATGGTTGGTTCTGACTGGGTATCGATTATACGCAACAACCCAAAAAACCCCGTTTGCAGCCCCTGAAGGCCTTGACCGGGCACCAGCGCCATGGCATTCTTCGCTCCTCCCCAACCACTTCCACAGGAGATTTAAACATGCGTACATCTGCCATTGTTCTCCTGTCGGCTGCCTGATCCCGCACCTCGCTTTTTCGTTGTTGTACCGATAGAGCTTGCGTTAGCGCCGATCGCGCGCCGACCTCCGTTTTCCTTCGCCTGCGCGCCGTGCGTGCTGGTTTCGCTCGCGCATGCCGCGAGCTTCACGAATCCGGGAACATCCTCTTATCATGATCCATATCGATTTTGAATCGTTACGCAATATCGGCCTGACCCAGGCCATCGCCAGCCAGCTGCACGCTTTCGACCACGGCGCCCTGGTGCGCGTGACCCAGGTCCACCGCGACAGCATCGCCGTCCACGACGGCGCCCACGAAACGCCCGTGCGCGCGCCGCTCGCGTTTGGGCTGGCCGTCGGCGACTGGGTGGTGCTCGACGCGGGCGCAGTCACGGCCCGGCTTGACCCATTTACCAGCATCGCGCGCCGCACCGAGGACGGCCGGCGCCAGGCGCTGGCCAGCAATGTCGACACGGCGCTGCTGGTGATGGGACTGGACCACGATTTCAACCCGCGCCGCATGGAACGCTACCTGGCGCTGGTGCATGCGGCCGGCGTGGCGCCGGTGGTGGTGCTGACCAAGCGCGACATCGGCATCGACGCCGACGACAAGCTGCAGCAGGTGCAGCGCCGCTTTCCCGCGCACGTGCCCGTGTTTGCGGTCAACGCGCTGGGCGCCGAACCGGCAGACGTGCTGGCGCCGTGGCTGGCGCGCGCGCGGACGCTGATACTGCTCGGTTCATCTGGCGCCGGCAAATCGACGCTGACCAACACCCTGACTGGCGGCCAGCAGGCCACCGGCGGCGTGCGCGGCGACGACAGCCGCGGCAGGCACACCACCACGGCGCGCTCGCTGCACCAGTGCCCAGGCGGCGCCTGCATCATCGACACGCCGGGTTTGCGCGCGCTGCGCCTGGATGCGGACGAAGAGCAGCTCGAAGCGTCGTTCGACGACATCGAGGCGCTGGCGCGGGAATGCCAGTTCCGCGACTGCGCACACGAAGCCGAGCCGGGCTGCGCGGTGCGCGGCGCGGTCGACGCTGACCGCCTGCGCAATTACCACAAGCTGCTGCGCGAAGTGCGGCGCAGCGCTCAGACGCCGCTCGAGCGCATTGCCGACCGCGCCAAGTGGAAGGTGCTCATGAAGTCGGTCGCGGCGCGCGACCGCATCAAGCGCGAATAAGCCTTACGGAGCCACGCGCCGGTCGGTCCTGGCGCGTTCGATGTAGCGGTCCACATCTTCCTGCAGCAGCAAGCCCTGGTCGCGCAGCTCACGGGCGGCCAGCGCCACCGCCTTGGCGTAGGCCAAGCGGTTGGCGTAGCGCTGCCCGATCGGCTTGCGCGCGTCGCCCGCCTGCGCGGTGGCCGGGAACGGCACGTGCATCCCATTCAGGCCGCACAGCTGGCCTTCGGCAAAGCCCTTGCGGCGCAGATTCCAGCCGGTATAGGTGGCCAGCGGCACGGCAATATCGGGCAGGCGGATGCCGGCCAGGTCGTTGCCGTCGGCGTCGACCATGGGCACGTAGGCCTGGTAGCGCCGCATGGGATCGGGGCGCGCCACGGCGCCACTGTAGTCGACCACGGTCAGCGCGTTGAGCGCCAAGGGAAAAGCCACCGTCTGCAGATCGGGAAAACCCACCGATTCGCGGGTCGGCGCGGTCAGCATGCTGTCGGCGTGACGCGGGTAGCGGCTGGGCGGCGGCTCGGCGCCATTGCGCGCCCACTCGACCAGGTGGTCGAGCAGCACCCGAACCGCAGGTCCCTGGCGTGCCGGATTGCTGGGGTATTTGCAGATACCGGTCGCGGGTCGCTCGGCAGCCATGTGCTGGGTCGACGACATCAGGTAGGCGCGCACATCGCCCGGCAAGGCGATGTCCTTGCCGGCGCCGTTATCGACCACCAGCGAGGCGCGCCCCTGCCAGAATTCGACGCTGCTGTCGACGTGCATCAGCTTGGGGCAGCTGGCGGTCGCCAGGCAGCGCGCGAAGATGCCGTCGGTCTTGCCGCCGATCGGATCCTTGGTGACGGCATAGCTGAACGGGAACTGGTCGCCGTAGGTGATGTGGTCCAGGTGCTGGGTCGAGTAGCGGCCTGGCTGGGCAAAGCGCAGGTTGACAAAGCTCTTGCGGCTGCCGGCGATCAAGGGCATGGCGCCGTCAAATACCCTGGCGCCATCCGGCGCCCGGTTGAAGCCCTGCCAGATCATGTCGCGCAGCACGCGCCCGGATTGCGACACGCCGACGGCGACGGTGACGTCGGGCCGAATGTCGGCCAGCGGACTGTCCGGCGCCGATTTCAAAAACGTGGTGACGTCGCGCAGCGCGGCCATGCCCAGTCCCATCAGGGTGGGCTGGGTGGCCTGGTACTCGAAGCGGTAGATGGCGCCCGCGTCAAAGCCGGACGGACGCGTCAAGCTGATCGCGGACGGCCCGTCGAAGCGCCATGCGGCGGCCGGAATGAGGCCGGCGTCGGCGCCCACATACGAGCGCACCGTGAGCCGGGCGCGTGACTGGTCAAGCGTGGCCGCCGGATAGGACAGCTTGATCGTGCCGTCCTTGTCGGTGTTGTCGAACACGGCTTCCTCGAAGCTTGGCCCCGTGATCGGGGCGCCGTCCTGGGTGGCCACTGGCAGCTGCATGCCGGCTGCATTGCCGCTGGCGGCCAGCGGCAGATTGCCCTGCCAGCCGATCCAGGCCATGGTGTGGCCACGGCGCAGGGTAAAGCCGTTGCCCGCGTTGACTTTGCCGCCCTCCAAGCTGGCGTCGTTGGCCATCACGGGGAACAGCCAGCCGCCGCGGTTGGGCAGTTCGACCAGCAGCGCACGCGAGGCGCGCGCTGCCTCGCGCGGGCGCATGATCACGACGTCGGTCTTGTACGGCACCCAGGCGCCGGGCGCGCCTGCCTTGTCAATATCGGCAATCTGGGCGTTGGCCGGGTGGCGCGGGTTGATGCGCATGTGCGCCACCGCGACGATGGTTTCGTATTCGCCGCCGCCTTCGAACGGCGCGCCGGCAAACGCTGGCGAACGGCTGATGATCTCGAAGCGCTCGACGACGCTCGCTGGCAGGACGGGCGCGCGGGTCGTGGCGCACGAGGCAAGCAGCAGGACGGGGGCGAGGCAAAACAGGTGTCGCAGGCGGGTCAAGGAGCGCTCCTTAGTGTTTAGAGCAAGATTATGCACTGTCGTCGCCATGCGCGACGCATCAGAGTAGGCAGCGAGCAGGCATTCGCGCTAAAGTGTCGCCATCATGAAACCAGAACACCTGCAACTGCTGCTTACCCGCGAAATGCCCTACGGAAAATACAAAGGGACCTTCATCGCCGACCTTCCAGGCCACTACCTTGGCTGGTTCGCGCGCGAGGGGTTTCCGCGCGGAGAACTGGGAGAATTGCTGGCATTGATGTACGAACTCGACCACAACGCCCTGCGCGGCCTGCTCGATCCGCTGCGCCCTGCCCGCCGCCGCTAACGCCTAGCGCCGGCGCTTGTCCGGCATCGTCATCACGCGCAGGATGGTGTCGAGCGATACGCCGTGCGAGAGCAAATACCAGGTCGCCACCTCATGCCCCAGCGACCCCAGCGTAACCAGTCCCACGGCAACCTTGCCCGCCATGTCCTGCCGCTTGCGGCGGTCGGCGTAAGAGATGACGATCTCGCAGCGCATGCGCTTCACGCCGCGCTCCGCGCCCGCCCCGGCGTGACACTGGCGATCGTGCGCCGAAAAAACTCGACCAGCGCCGGCACGTGATGGTCAAAGGTGAACAGCGCCCTCTGGCGCCACACTTGCTCGCGCAGCGCCGCCATCGCCACCGGGTCGCGCAGCTGGCGCGCCAGGTCATCGATGCACGCGTAGAAAATGCCAATGCCAAGTTCGCGCGCCATCGACTGCGCTGCGACGATGGCGCCGTCATTGACACGCTGGATCATTGGCAGTCCGGCCGCCGCCAGCGTGGCCATGCGCGCCGGCAGATTCAAATCATCCCAGTTGGCACGCCGCAGTTCGCCCTGGTTGTCGCTGGTGAAGGCGTGCAGCCAGCCGGCGTCGTAGCGCGAGAATTCCTCCACCCAGCGCGACTGGTCGACATTGGCGTGCAGGTGCAGGTGTTCCGGCGCCAGCAAGCGCGCCTTGGCGATCCATTCACGCCATTGACCGTGCGTGAAGTCGCCATAAAAATGCAGATGAATGCCATGCTGCGCCAGCTCGGCCACGGTGTGCGGATGCAGGCCGATGGGCCGGCCCGGCACCACGGTATGCACGTCGCCGCCTTGCGCAAGCCGTGCGCTGGCAGGACGCGCGAACCAGTCCTTCTTGGGCAGGTCGCCGTCCAGCACATGGCAAGGACGCGAGTGCGACAAACCGGGCGCCACCGTGTCGAACCAGTCGCGCATTTCGGCGCTGGAAAATATGCGCCCGTCGGCACACTCGAACAAGTCCATCAGCTGCGGCCAGCTGCCCTTTTCCAGGCAGATGAACGGCCCCTCCTTGAAGTGCCAGACGAAGGGCACGCCGGGGGTAGCCATCAGCACCTCGTGGGCGAAGGGGACGGCCTGCCAGTTCAGCAGCGCGTAGATGACGTCGGGCTGCAGGCGCGCCACCTCGGCGCGCCAGTTTGCGTGATCAAGATCGGTCACGTGGCCAAACGGCAGCGGGCCGACCGTGTTGTACCAGTAGGGCTGCTGCATCCACAGGCCAAACAGCGTGTGGCCTTGCTCCTCCAGCGCCAGCACGCGGTCGGCGTTGTACGCCAGTTCGCCCACCAGCAGAATTTTCAGCGCGTCCTGCGCGGCAGGCGCCGCAGGCCGCGCGCGCATGGCCTGGTACTGCTCCCCTTCATTGATCGCATTGCCGGCCGTGGTGTGAAACGTGAGCGGCGTGCGCACCCGGTAGTGCTGGCGGAAGCGATTGATGCCGCCCTCGGGTTCGCGCATCAGCTTGTGGCGCTGGGCCGGATGGTCTACCCACTCGCAGCTGAGCGCGCCAGTTCCGATGAAGCGGCCCTGGCCGCGCAGGCGTTCCCAGAACAGGCGTTCGAGGTCGTCCGATTCGACCTGCGCGCGTTCCAGCCAGCGCAAATGGGTGCGCCGGTGCAGGCATTGCACCAGCTGCAGCCCGTGCCCGGCAACGGCGCCGTCGGCCTGGCGGCTGTAGTGGTGGCGCACGCTGGCATGGGCCAGCACGGCGCCAGGGTCGGCGGCCATGGCAGCGCACAGCTGCTGCAGATGGTCGCGGTAGATCACATCGTCACTGGGCAGGTAGGCCACCAGCGGCGCCCGGGCCCGCGCCAGCCCCTGGTTCAGGGCATGACCGAGCCCCTGGTTGTGCAGCAAGT
>CXWL01008929.1_pt1 | contig 17589 bp, 17 predicted proteins | sample 590931 | NCBI WGS metagenome assembly CXWL01 (sample SAMEA3498368, study PRJEB10139) | groundwater metagenome | biome: water well; material: biofilm material | place: Germany | collected 2015-04-27 | reverse complement strand
AGGAACTGCCATGGATACTCGAATAAAAATAATTGATGTGACCGGACCTGTCCGCGAACCTCACGAGCAGGTGTTTTCCTATGACTATTCTATCCAACGCGCCTCCTGGGCGACCGCCCAGGCTGTGCGCGTGAAGGTATCCATTCCAGATGAATTGGATGTGCTTCGTGGCAAGATTTTTGGAGCCGTCGCAGGAACGCCGGGTCAGCAACTCATAATTTCGAAATGCTTGTCGCGGCATATCGCGGACGAAAAAATCCGCATCGCCGAAGCAGACAGCATGTTGTCGGAGCGCCGCGACNNACTGGTTCATCTCTTTCCACGGCTCGATACCTGGGCGGCTGAACAGCGAGAGACCTTGCGGGCGGAAATTAAAACGCTGGTTGGACTGTAGCCAGGCAGTGTCTTCCGGGAAGGTTGAGGCTAAGGCCGAGGTTGAGGCAAAGATTGAGCGTGAAAATGGTGGCGAGTCGAACTGCCCCCTATTGGACAGGGGACGGGACAACAGAGCAGCCATCTGCTTGACGATTCTGAGGGTGGCTGGTACTGTGAGCGCACTTCACGAATAAAATGGATTGGCCTATGACCCACGCGGTCAAGACGGAACATTGTTATGTCCACAAAGATCTCGCGATCTGCGGAGGTGATCCCGTCATTGTGGGCACCCGCATCCCAGTACGCCTCGTCTACCAACGCACCCAAGCTGGTGATACGGTAGAGACGATCCGGCAGGCCTATCCTCATCTGACCCCTGCCCAGATCCACGATGCCCTCAGCTATGCCTATGATCATCTCGCAGAGATCGAACAGGAAATCCAGCGGGAAGACCAGGCCTACGAGCACGGAAAGACGCAGCCATCCCACTAATCTTCTTCCTCGATGAAAACATCGATGCCGCCTTGGCGCCGCAATTGCGGACACGGGGCATTGTCGCCCACAACGTCTATGATCTCCGTCAACAAGGGTGGTCTGATGACGCGCTGCTCCAGGCCAGTGCGGCCGACGGACGCGTCGTCGTCACGCACAACATTCGCGACTTCGTGGCACTGCATCAGACCTACCTAGCCCAGGGGCGTTCCCATGCAGGGATTGTGGTGACGCCGGTGCGCACCATCGGCACGCTGCTCACCCGCCTGACGACGCTCCATGAGACGACCACTGTTGAGGAGATGAGCAACACACTACGGTTTCTCTAAGTCCAACTCTCGCCGGAGTGATGGTTGGGGTCCTTGAACCCCGCACCCTCGACATTTTTATAGCGCCGATTCAGATAAACTTATGGCTTCTTTCCTTGCTCGACGCCAATTTGTGGGCCGATGTACTTCATAACGGTGCGGGCATCGTAAGCGTTAGGCACCCCCTCTGGCTTTGTCCCCTTGAAAGATTTGATGATAAGCGTTGAATTTGGATATACCACAGGCACAACGGTTGTTGGTGCGTAGGTGGTAGTTGTCCTTCCATATGCGGTAGAGCCATAGGTATTGATAGTCGTATTGCTCGTGCTGCCGCCGGGCATTGCCATAGCCATTGAGGTGGAGTTGTTTGCATCGCTGGCAATGACAAAATAATCGAACCCGTTTTCTGCAGTGAGTTCGGCTGCACGATAGAAGGCGTGCATTGAGGTAGTTTGCTGACTGGTGAGGCCGTTTGTGTCGACGCTGATTGAGAAAGTGTTCTCGTCGATTCGAGAGTCGGTGAAGCCACCGAGTATCCCATATTTCCCATACGGTGTGGCGCATGCCGACAGTGTGGCCATCATAAAAACTACCGCAAGTTTTTTCATTGTGCGATTTCCCCTTGCTAAACGCTAACGCTAGCCGACGCGCGTCCGTGGTCAACGCATTATTAGCTGTTGTTCGAATTCTTGTGCGTGTTAGGGGATGTGGCCACCTCACGCGCCGCGAAATGTTGGATGCAAGACTACTACCGTACGCCTCCATGTTCTCGGATGATACTCGCAACCCGGATATGGGACGGGGTTCGGGGTGGACCTGCAATGAGCCCCTCCTCCGCGTAGAACAGAGGGGTCTCACCGCGTGGGTTTCTCGCATTGACATCCGCACCGCGCTCGATGAGGAGGCTCGCGATGTCAGGATGGCCATAAAGAGCTGCTTCGTGCAGCGCGCTGCGGCCGTACGCCGTGCGAGCCTCAACATCTACACCAGTTTTGAGCAAGAAGCGCACCTCATCAAGGTCCCCACTTCGCACCGCGATGATGAGCAGGGGGCGACCGCCCACGGCCAAATTTACGTTCGCTCCCGCTTGCACAGCCTGAGAAGCGGCTGCCCAGTCGTCGCGCTCAAGCGCGCCAATAAGATTCGTCGTGGCGTTACTAGCCGTGACGAGTGGTTGAGCCACGAACACACCGAAGATAAGACCAATCGAGATGATTCCCGCTCCGAACACCACCGTTGCAGCCACGAACAACTTCGTCTTGGTCTTCATATCAGGGGCTCGCCGGTCGACTAGGGACTGTAAACCCTATTTGTAAACCATAATCATGTTCACGCGAGAAATCGAGAAGTAAGGGGCGGGAATCTTTGCCAGACAGCTCAATAGAAATTAAAATTCCCGACTCATTTATCTCGTCCTCTTTATCACAACCTGATCCAGTCTTCTTGTGGCTGCGGCTGGATCTCACCGATGTCGCGCCAAAACTGCGGAAGCAGATCGAAACTTCCGACTGCAAGGGGATAGTCTGCTGCCGGATTGTAGTAGATTGCCGACCGTCGCTGGCTTATCTCGATGTGCCCGTCGAGCTGCACCTGGCGCTTGACATAGGCTATGGCTGAGAGCGTCACAGGAAGTTGAGCAAAGGCCAGTCGCTCTCCCAACAGGCCCCTCGCAAGAAAGTGAAAGCAATTTGTGGGGTGGCCGCTCCAGAAGGCATAGTCGAATAGAACCAGCAGACAGGGCCGGCCCTCGCTGGCCGCATGTGCGATTTGGGCATCCTTCTCGTCAGTGACCTTCAGCAAAATCCGCTTTAACGTTGCGTGGTGATTAATGTCAACGCCACCTGTGGTTAGGAGACTTTCCCTTTCGGCTTCTGAAACATTCAGCGTTGAGACCTCAACGAAGAATTCCGCAGGAGCCGTGACCTTGAAATCGGGACGAGGCGCGTTGGCGGTAGGTATTGGACTGGCTTGCAGGCCTGCCCTTCGCATGAACTGGTACCACGATAGTTCATTAACCGCGCCCAAATGGTCGCTGGTCGTGAGACTCTCAAGGCGCCTCTTCAGTTCCCCTCGCTGCTTCTTGGACGCGAGCGGGAACTGTCCGAACCATAAGGCGAGAATCTCTAGATAGCGCCCGCCGTTGCCGTGCAGAGTGGCCATAACCACGTGCGCCCAGGAGTCACCCGGAGCATTATCTACCACACGCGCACGCCAGCCGTCGCCGAACACTCTCACGGCCTGGTCCATCATCCTCACGCTCTGGCGGCTAAAATTATGTCTGTTGCATCCTACCGTGCAGCAGCAAGGGGCCACCTCAGCCATCCGTTGTGGGCGAGTCTACTGCAAAGTCCAATGCTTATCTAGGTTCATCACCAGAATGGTCCGCCCAGCTTGCTGTTATTCCTTTGGAAAGTTGGCTTTCAGTGGTTCTCCTCTGCGCGTGTCCTCCCAATTTCCCATTTCATTTTCAAGGGTGGCCTGGTCGATCCTCGATTGCGCGCGTCGAACGAGCACATTCTTATCGTGCGCGTTCCGCGAGCAGGAGGACGACCAGGCTACCCCGTCCCTTTTTCAGCAGCCTGCTAAAAGATTTTTCGATACTGACGCGAATGCACCCCCGACTCATCGGCAAAACCGAGGGAGGCGCTGTCAGGGTTTCCGGTGTCGTTGAGATCGATTCGATAGTGCCCGCGGATGGCTTCCATCGCCGTTTCAAATGGCACGGCCTGGGGATACAGATTGCCCGGCGCATGGGCGCCGCGGGTCAGGGTGCGGATCACGTCCGCCTGCGCATATTGCACGTCGGACACAATATAGATGTCGGCGACGGCGTGGTCGCCCAGTTTGTGGCCTGGCGTCGTGGCGGGCAAGAGTTCCGTCAAGGTGCCGGCAAGCCGATCATTTTTAAACCGCTTCAAAAGTCCCGCAACTTGGCTATCGGTTGCCTCAGGCGGGACTGTAAGACTGATGGCATTCATGTCCAAAATAGTAGCCTGAACTTTGAAGAGCACCGGCGCCGCTTCAGGATCTTCGATGGTCGGTCCGGTTGGCCCCTCCGTTCCGGCTGCTTGTTTGTTCTTCGAACTGGGCACGATCAGAAACACAAACAACCAGAGCCCAATCAGCACAGCGAAGATGACGATCAGCGGGTGAATACCGGCGCGCTTGCCTTCTTGGTAGGGATTCTTGGATTCGTCACTCATGGCGCGGATCTTCGGTGACGGTGGCAGGATTCTGCTTCTTGGCTTCCTCCCACAACCGATCCATTTCTGCAAACGAGAGATTTGCAACCGTGCGGCCCAACGCGGTTGCCCGGCCCTCGATGAATTGAAACCGCTCGACGAATCGGTTGGCTGCCTGGCGCAGGGCATCCTCCGGGTTCACTTTGATGAAGCGGGCAAGGTTCACGAGTGAAAACAATACGTCGCCGAACTCTGCGACGATCTGCGCTTGTCGCGCTGTTGCCCCACCGACGTCAGATCCAGTCTGGCTCGACATGGGAGCCCGAATTGCCGCCCGGAGTTCCTGGATTTCTTCCTCGATCTTGCCGAGGACTTGATCGAACCCTTTGGCATCGTGCGTCCAATCGAAGCCGACGCGCGAGGCGCGGGCTTGAATTTGATAGGCTCTCAGAAGGGCCGGCAGCGTCTGCGGCACGCCGTCAAGCGCCGAGTCCGGTCGGCCGGAAGCTTGTCGCTCCGTCCGCTTGATATCTTCCCATCGCGCGACCACTTGGTCGGCGTTTGTTGGAGTCGTGTCACCTGCTCCATTGCCAAATACGTGGGGGTGCCGTCGAATCAATTTGTCGGTCAGCTGCGCAAGGACGTCCTCGATGGTAAAGCTGCCTGCCTCTGACGCGATTTGACTATGAAAGAGCACTTGCAGCAGCACATCGCCCAACTCCTCCGGTAGTTTCGTCCGATCCTGCCGGTCGAGAATCTCTAACACTTCGTAGGTTTCTTCGAGCAAATACGGTTTCAGCGACTCATGCGTTTGTTTGCGGTCCCAGGGACATCCGTCGGGCGCGCGCAATGCCGCCATCAAATCGACGAGAGTATGAAATCGTTCCGACATCGTTGCCCCCATAGTTGCACTAAGTTGGGCGCTCATTATACCCGGTTCTCGACAGGCTTCAATCGGCTAGCGGGCTGTGGAAAAACTATCATGGCACGGTGGAAACTCAATCGCCCACACGTATAGCACAACAGGAGGACAACGCGCAGGATTCTCAAAAGGCCGCTTAGCTCGACCCTTCCAATTCTCTATACTTTTCTTTAGGGGAGTGGCCAAGGCTGCCCTTTACTGCGCGCATCGAACGAGCACATTCTGATCGTGCGCGTTCTGCGAGCAANNTGTCGTAAGGGATCGGCGGGGCGGGAGCGGATCCGACCGTCCATCCGCCACTCCGCCTGCCTCATCGGGGGTACAACCCCATCAGGATGAGGCGCCCACCGATTCGCACCAGGGATCGGGAATTCCCGTCACATTTTCATCCTTTGTCATTTCACTCGGCAGCTCTTCCATGATGCTGATGGGGGAACAGCTGGATCCCCAGCAACCTCCGATACCGCTGAATCTACCGCAAGCGAAAGACATTATCGACTTGCTCTCGGTCCTGGAAGAAAAGACCAAAGGCAATCTCACGACGGAAGAACAAGCGGTGCTGCGGGATATGCTTTACGCCCTTCGGATGAAGTACGTGAGTTTGGCTGCCAAATAATCAGACCCCTGCCGCCTGACCTGTCTGTCGGCCACCATGGTTGATGCGACATGGAGAGACGCTCCCCTGAATCTGTGAACATGAGCATTCTTTTTCCCATACGTCGTGGCGCAGACTTTCGGGGATTCCGGATGTGAACGAGAACAAGAAGGACACAGACTCTCTTCCTGGGACACAGGTGAAGCGAGGTTTCGCAACCAGGGTCGCACCCTCGCTTGCTGGAACCGGTCGGCCTTCGCGGATGTCCATACTTGCTCCGGAACCGGAACGCGGCAAGATGCATTTGCGGCCGGTCTGGATCGTCCTCATTCTCCTGCTCCCCTGTCTGGCGCTGACCTTTTACTATTCCCAAATCGTAGCTCCCGTCGGCGAAGAAACAGATTCCTTTTTACCGACGACGAGCTACGCGTTCGTGCTCCTTCTACTCAACCTCGACTTGATCGGTTTTGTCGTCCTGCTGCTGTTGCTTTCCCGCAACCTGATCAAGGCCTATTTCGAGCGGCGGCACCGATTATTCGGATCGGGGTTCCGCACGAAGTTGGTGGCAGCCTTCATCGGGTTTTCGCTCATTCCGACAGTACTCCTTGCGCTGGTCGCGAGCGGCCTGGTGAACAAGGCGGTGGATGTGTGGTTCAGCGATGAGATTGAGCAGGTCATGCGGGATTCGTATGACGTGGCGAGAATGCAGCATGCCGGCCACATCACCCTGGCCGTGAACAGCGCTCGGGCCATCAGCCATGAAATCTACCGGGAGGACATGCTGCTGCCGGAGCAACGCGATCTGCTGGTGGCTGCGATGGCGCGCAAACGAGCTGAATTCGGCGTAGCGGGCATCGAAGTCTTTTCGGCCAAAATGGAAACCCTCACCAAAGCGTTGGACCCAGATGTGCCCTCGTCGGCTCTCGATCTCCCGATCGGCCAGCTGGTGCTTCAAGTCATCAATGGAAAGCAGGAAATCAATGCGGTGCAGGAGGCTCAAACCGGGCGCCTAGTCCGGGCTGCCGCCCCCATCGCAGCCAGCGGACGGGCCGGCGAGATCAGTGGCGTCGTGGTGGTCGAGGCCTATGTGCCTGAATCGCTGCTGGCAAAAATGGAGGGGATCGGCCATCAGTACGATGAGTATAAACAGACCAAGGCCATGAAAAATCCCATCAAGGCCGGGGCCTATCTGTTCGTCGCCGTCATCACGGTGCTCATCTTATTCGGAGCGACTTGGTTCGGGTTTTATGTCGCGCGCGGCATCACGGTGCCGATTCAACGGTTGGCTGAAGCGACGGAGGCCATTGCGCAGGGGGATCTCTCCGTCAGGATCGAGGCCAAGGCGACCGATGAAATCGGCACATTGATCGACTCGTTCAACCGTATGACATCGGATCTGCAAGGGAGCAAATCGGAGATCGAAGCGGCGAATATCTCTTTGCGCCATAGCAATCTTGAACTCGACCGCCGCCGAGCCTATATCGAAACAGTGGTCGAGACGATTGCCGCGGGCTTGCTCTCTATCGACAAAAACGGGTTGATCACGAATTTCAATCCGTCCGGTGAGCGGATTCTTGGGCTTGAGGCTGATCGGTTTCATGGCAGACCGGCCAACGAGGTATTCAAACAGTTTCGACTCGATCTGTTCCAGACAGTCTACGATCGAATGCTGACAGATCAGCGAGATACACTGGCCCTCGAAGGCCAGATGGAAATCGACGGCAGGTTTTTGATCATCGGACTTCATGGATCGCGAATGAAGGACGAAGCCAATATGGACCTCGGCATCGTGCTGGTGTTCGAAGATCTCACGGAGTTGATCAAGGCGCAAAAAGTGGCGGCATGGCAAGAGGTCGCGCGGCGGGTGGCCCACGAAATCAAGAACCCGTTGACACCCATCCAATTGTCTGCGCAACGTTTGCGGAAGAAGTTTTTCGAGAAGTCGCCGGATTTCGAAACGATTTTCGACGAAGCCACCAACGTGATTATCAACGAAGTGGCCAGTCTCAAACATATGGTCGACGAGTTTTCGAAGTTCGCCAGGCTGCCGACTCCACAGATGGCGCATCAGCAACTCCACGATGTGATCAACGAGGTCACGGCGCTCTATCGGGGGGCTCACAAGGATGTGGAACTGATCGTGGAGCTGGACGAAGACCTCCCATCGCTCAATTTCGACCGGGAGCAGCTCAAGCGCGTGATGGTCAATCTGTTGGACAATGCGATTCAGGCGATGCACCAAAAGGGGCGGGTGTGGCTCTCGACAAAGTACGATACCAAACGCAAGCTGGCCGTCGTGAGTGTGGCGGATGAGGGCTCGGGCATTGCCCCGGAAGACCAGGAAAAACTGTTTGTGCCATACTTCACTCGGAAAAAGACGGGTACGGGGCTGGGCCTGGCGATCGTGCGGCGCATCATTACCGATCACGAAGGACAGATTCATGCGAGCCAAAACCAGCCGAAAGGGGCCGTGTTCACGTTTGAATTGCCGGTCTAAGAAGAAGTGCTGAGAGGTGAGTGCTGAGAGGTAGGATGCGTACCGCCTCGCCGATCACAGCTCACGTTTTACGGGGGACTCATGTCTGCATCGATTTTAATTGTGGATGACGAAGAGTCGATTCTCACGTCCTTGAGCAGCATTTTGCAGGATGAGGGTCATGAGGTGGCGGTGGCCAAGAACGGTGTGGAGGCATTGCGCGCCTACACCATGGATCCGCCCGATCTCATGCTCCTCGACATCTGGATGCCGGAAATGGACGGCATGGAAACCCTGCGCCGAGTCCGCGAGCTGGCGCCGACAGCCCAAGTCATGATGATGTCGGGGCACGGCTCGATCGAAACGGCGGTCAAGGCGATCAAGCTGGGGGCCTATGACTACATTGAAAAACCCCTGTCGCTCGAGAATGTCACTCTGCGGGTCAAACATGCGTTGGAGCAACACCGCTTGGAGCAGGAGAATCGAACGCTCAGGACAACGGTCCATCGAAAGTTCGAATTGGTGGGACAATCGCCTGTGATGCAGCAGTTGAGGCGGCTAATCGAGACGGCCGGACCGACCAATAGTCGCGTGTTGATTGGGGGGGAAAACGGGACGGGTAAAGAACTGGTTGCGCGAGCGATCCATCTGCAAAGCGCCAGGACCAGCCGCCCATTTGTAGCGGTGAACTGTGCCGCGATCCCGGAGACCTTGATCGAGAGCGAGCTGTTCGGACACGAAAAGGGCTCGTTCACCGGCGCCACCTCGATGAAACGAGGGCAGTTTGAACAGGCAGACGGAGGCACCCTCTTTCTGGACGAAATCGCCGATATGAGCTTGAACACACAAGCAAAGGTATTGCGGGCCTTGCAGGAGCAGCAGTTCACCCGTGTCGGCGGGACCAAGCTACTCAAAGTAGACGTTCGTGTTTTAGCCGCATCCAACAAAGATCTGCTCAAGGAGATCGAGAAAGGCACGTTTCGGGAAGACCTTTTTTACCGGCTCAACGTGGTGCCGATAGTCGTCCCACCGCTCAGGGAGCGCAGGGACGACATCCCGCTCCTCATTCGCCACTTCATGAAAGTCCATGCGGAGGAGCAGGGATTGCGGATCAAAGAGGTTTCGGCGGAGGCGATGGCGCTCTTTCAGCAATATGACTGGCCGGGAAACATTCGAGAGTTACGAAACTTGATCGAACGATTGATGATTATGGTTCCGGGATCCGTCATCGAGGCGGCGCAAGCAGGCATCTCCTTACAAGCAAGGCCGGTTGGGCCGGCAACCCAGTCTGCAGGCCCCACCGTCAATCCGGTCTTTACCCAATCCTACGACTCGCTCCGGGACGCTCGCAACGCGTTTGAAAAGGATTATATCTCGCGAAAGTTACGTGAGCATCATTGGAATATTTCTCGCACGGCTGAAGAGCTGAAAATCGAACGCAGCCATCTCCATAGGAAAATAAAATTGCTGGATGTGGAGATGCGACCGGAGGCCTAGGATAGGCAACCTGGTCGTCCTCCTGCTCGCGGAACGCGCACGATAAGAATGTGCTCGTTCGACGCGCGCATTCGAGGATCGACCAAGCTGCCCTTGAAAATGAAATGGAAATTGGGAGGGCGCGCGCAGTGGGAGATCAATCAGCCTCCACCTCTGAAGGGATAACGAGCGAGCGTGGGAGGATCAATTCGACCGATGGTGGCCGCTCGTACGAACCGGAAAGGGCTGTAGTCGCGCTTCGTAATGCTGAACAATGAGAGCGCTACCCTTTGGAGGTTAAACAGCTGGAACAGACCGTATAGTGGAACTTGGCATTGGGGTGGGCCTGAATATAGACTTCGAGCGCTGCCTGCGATGCCTGGTCCGCCGAGGCTTTCTTGCAAGCAGGACAGACGGGAATAAGCTGTTGCAGGGCGGCCATGTCATGCAAGGCCAGGTCCAGTTCACGGATGGTTTTGGTCAGCTCCTGCTCCCAGTTCTTCCTTGCATCGATTTCTTTCTTCAGCTTCAACACCGACTTGATCCGCGCCAGCAATTCCACTTCCTCGAACGGTTTCTTGATGTAATCCGTCGCCCCAGCATCGAATGCCTCCTGTAAGACCTCCGGTTGGCTGCGCACAGTGATCATGATGATCGGAATATCGCGCAAGGCCTCCACCGCCTTGATACGACGGCAGGCTTCGATTCCATCGGTCTCCGGCATCCTCACGTCCATCACGATCAAATCAATCGCTTTCGCCTCGGCGCCGTCATGTTCCACATCGAGATATTTGAATGCATCATGGGCTGAGGAAGCAGAGTGGGTATCGCGATAGCCTGCGCCCCTCAGAATCTTATGGAGAAGCATCCGTGCGTCTGGGGAGTCGTCAACCAGGAGAATGTTCATGGGTTCTCTCCATTAGGGCCTGTCGGTCAACACCTTACGGCTTACCCGCCAGCACAGAGAGCCGGGATCGGCTGCTCTCCGTAATAGTCTTCCCGAAGTTTCGGATTAAGCCGTGGGATACACCCATGGTACGGGAAACGCGGGAGGTTGCAAGGGAAAGCTATTTCGATTCTCTTCGTTGACCGATCTGCCAGCGCTCCGCTAAGATGCGCACCCTATGACCACTTATCGAGATTCCGGAGTCAATATCGACGCGGGCGATGAGTTCGTGGACCGCATTTCACCGTTGGTGCGGTCTACCTTCCGCCCGGAAGTCATGACGGATCTTGGCGGATTCGGTGGTTTGTTTCGGCTGCAGGCCCATCGCTATGCCGAGCCGGTCCTTGTCTCCGGCACCGACGGAGTCGGAACAAAATTGAAGATCGCCTTTCTTACGGATCGCCACGACACCGTAGGGATCGATCTGGTGGCCATGTGTGTGAACGACATCGTGGTCAGCGGGGCCGAACCGCTGTTCTTCCTCGATTATTTCGCGACAGGAAAGCTTGCTATCCCTAAAGCTGAATCCGTGCTCAAGGGGATCGCCGAGGGTTGCCGCCAGGCCGGCTGCGCCTTGATCGGCGGGGAAACTGCGGAGATGCCTTCCTTCTATGCAGAAGGCGAGTATGACCTGGCAGGGTTCGCTGTCGGAGTGGTGGATCGACCCAAGATCATCGATGGCCGCAGCATCGTACCTGGCGATGTCCTGATTGGGTTGGCTTCGACCGGTCTTCATAGCAACGGTTATTCACTGGCGCGCCGTGTCTTGTTGGATCAGGCCAAGCTCAGCATGACCAGCCGCCTGCCTGAACTCGATCAGCCTCTTGGGGATGTTCTGCTGACGCCGACCAGAATCTACGCCAAACAGATTCTCACATTGATCCAGCAATATCCCATCAAGGGCATCGCCCATATCACCGGCGGCGGCATCACCGAAAATCTCCCGCGAGTCTTTCCACCCGGTGTGCGGGCACAGGTGCAGCGGAACGCCTGGTCCGTGCCGCCTATATTCCACGCGATCGCCCGGCTCGGACAGGTCGAGCGTGAGGAGATGTATCGCGTTTTCAACATGGGGATTGGGCTGATTCTGGTGGTGTCGGCCTCAGACGCACAGTCTGTCGTCTCGCAAGCAGCATCGATGGGCGATCCGGCTTGCCGGATTGGGACCATTGTGGAATCATCCGGCGAGGGACCGTTGGTGGAGTATGTCGATTAAGCGGACGGATGCGCTGCGAGTGGCCGTCTTGGCCTCCGGACGCGGGTCGAATCTTCAGGCGATCATCGACGCGATCGAAGCTGAAACCGTTCACGCGAAGATCGTGGCCGTCATCAGCAACAAGAAAGACTCCCCGGCGCTAGAACGAGCCCGCCGACATGGGCTCTCCGGCCTCTTCGTCGATCCCAAGCCGTATGCAGGCAGACCAGACAGTCGTGAAGCTTACGATCGAGAACTCCTCGATGTGCTGCTACAGCATGATGTGGAGTTGGTCTTACTGGCTGGGTACATGAAAATCGTGACGAAAATCCTGGTGGAAGCCTTTACCAATCGCATGATGAACATTCACCCCTCTCTGTTACCCTCGTTTCCAGGGTTGGAGGTACAGAGAAAGGCCATTGAGTGGGGCTGCAAACTTGCCGGCTGTACCGTTCACTTTGTGACTGAGGGTGTTGATGAAGGGCCGATCATTCTTCAAGCGGCCGTTCCGATTCTCGATGACGACAGCCCAGATACCCTGGCCGCTCGGATTCTCGCACAAGAACACAAGATCTACCCGCGAGCGGTCCACCTCTTTTCCGAAGGTTGCCTGCGGGTTGAAGGCCGGCGAGTGTTCATCCAGGCAGGGAACCCGGAAGGTGAATCGGTCATTAGCCAACCTTAGCACTACGCAACCGCACCATGGCAACCAGTTGCCTGTGCGGCCCATGCTGACGACACCCTCCCTGCCCACACAAGATTCTCAGCCGACATGGCAACCTATTGATTCAGGCAATCAGGAATGACTACCGTCTGGTTACCGGCATACCCTACACCTCGGCGACATAAAGCCCTATGAAAGGTTATTCCGAATAGCAGGATGCTGAAAAAGTACGCCGGCATCGTTCTCGCTTCGCTCAGAGGCTCAACGTACCGAACAGAGTCTCTCGGATGTCGGAATCACTTGAGGGACTTTTCCGTTCGCCAAGAATCATTCAAAGGGCGAACGGCCTCACGAAGTGCGGCAGGTACCTCCTCGCCTCTTCGCTTGCTGCGGCCTTGCTGGACGGCCTTTCTGAGCATCTTGAGGTTGTTGGGGTCGTCGCTCCGTCTGTCATATTTCAACGGCATTTTATGTGTACATCGAGTTTTTCCGAAGCCTGATAGACAGATATACCGCGCAGAGAATTGTATTTATTCATCGAAATGGTTGAAAGAAACGTAATGGATGGTACAGTAATGTAATTTTCGAGCACGAACTATCGAGGCTGGTGTGCTGAAAAATCTCACCCCTTGAGAAACCGGTATTGGTAGATGTAGTGATCGCGGCGGTATGAGGAGTGCCATGTCATCGAGCGTGAACAAGAGAGAGGAACCGTGATGGCAGGGTTCGTCATGCGGAAAAATCAGCGACTCAAGAAATTAGTGCCGGTGCGGTATCTTGGGGACAAACTTGCCGGCGAAGGAATTATCAGCGATCTTTCGCTGAGCGGAAGCTACGTAATCGGGAACGTACCGGTTCAAGTCGGAATGCACCTCTCACTGCAAATTTTCGTACCGGGAGACCAGGAACCCTTGATGATCGATCGTGCGGTAGTGAAATGGGTCAAGAAAGGTGAGTTCGGAGTAGACTTCGGCACCCCTGAGCCGAAGGTGGTGGAACAAATTACAAGAGTCATCTCTGCGCTTACCAAGCAACAATATGGCTCATCCGGCAATGGATCCGGGAGTCCGACAAACGCCTGAAGATGAAATAGGCAGGTTCGAGCGCAAGAAGAATACGAGTAATCATGAGATAGCCATCGCCCTGACCGCTGAGACAGCCGGAGACCGACAACTTCCCCCTCTATCCACTCCTTGAGTGTGTCGGACAAACTGCCAATACCAATTCTTAGTGTCAGCGAGACGAACATATACGGTCTCAGTAACGGACATGGCGAGAGCCATGTGGCTATTTCGGCGATATGAACGACGAAGTCGCCCTGGCGGATGCGCACCGGCAGAAGTTCTTGCGTGGATGTTAGTTCGAAGATGCGGGATACCCAGGAATCTGAGCGGACGGAAGGTTGAATGACGAGATGGCTTACAGTATAATTCAACGCTTGCAAAAACAAACAACAAGGTTCGTACGGCTTCAGATCATAAGTTATTGAGCGATTTGATATAAAGCCACTATCCGTGGGGGGCTAGCTCAGTTGGGAGAGCACTACGTTCGCAACGTAGGGGTCGGGGGTTCAACTCCCCTGCCCTCCACCAAAATTATTGTAAATGCCTAGGTATGTTATGCCCCGTCCGCCGTTAATGACTTGGCTTGGCAAACCACTTCCACTCCAGTTGGAGTCACCAGGTTTCTTGCGTGAAGGAAACATGGCTATACGCGGGATCCCTCGGCCTTCTTGAATTCATTCATCGCGTCCATGCAATTCGCGCCTCGCATGACTCCATCACGATTACCTTGGTAGCAAGACCGGCTAACTGCTGACCCTCTCAAGAGACTTACAGCGCAGCGGACTAACAAACCGCAGGTCGCTGCACCTGCTCGGCCTTTGTCTGGTGCTTCCCATAGTTGACCTTTCAACACAGCATTTAATAATGTCATTCAACTACTTCCCTTTGTACAGAATGGAGGCCTATAAAAATGAGACCAGGACGAGTATTGTGTGGTGCCTCCTGTTTGTTCTTTCTGGCCTCCATACAAGCCTGTAGTCAACCGCAGCAGGTGATTAAATCACCGTGCGCAGCGACAAATGCGACCATTCAAGTAAAACCGAGTGCCGATCTATCACTCACGTTTGGGAATGATGCAATCCAAACAGCTTTAGACACCATTGTACGGCATGTGGGCCAGAATGAAATTACGTCGACTACTGAATTGACAGGTTTGGGAACAGATGCGGCTGTTCGTACTGCAGAAGCCAACGGTAAAAATCTGAAGCCACATGACAAAGCGGTTCTAGAAGCATATTTGCGCGAAGATATCGTTCCCGCAATTAAACGGAGCCCCACATGCGTCTTTAAGGTGAGTGAGTCAACCAAGGGAGATGTCAGCATCGAAGATGTGTATCTCGAAAACATTGGGGACAAGCAAATAGTAAAAGTCAAAATTGCCAACACTGGACAAGTGGGGGCTCGCTTCATACACGTGGTTGTCCGGAACATTATTGACGGCATGAAACCCCTAAGTGGTCAGGCTGATATGGTCTTAAGTCTGGGCGAATGGCGTAATGTCAGTAACCCGCAGGCGACATTCCCAATGTCTGATATTGGATCTGGAAAGAAGAAGCTGACCGTCATTGTTCAGCTCAGTTACTCCAAAGAAGCTGGAAGTCAACCCTTCGTTTATCAGGCGGAGTGGGAATACGATCCTCTGTCTCAAACCTTTAAACAGTCTCCAATCAAATAGACTCCGCATCTGCTAGTCCTCTGCTACCACGCTGTTACCTGGACAAGACAAACCAGCCCCATCAGGCCTCATTTCATAAGCATCCTGGTTTGTGGTTTCTTGCGGGGTTAGGTTGCCTGAAGTTGGGTTATCGGAAATTCGTAAACCGCAGGTCAGATTTCTAAACTACCAGAGCAACTCCTTGAACTTCAACACGCAGAAGGGGATTCAACGACGGTTGGGTCGGCTGTCCTCCATCATAATGGCTACAAGTATCTAAGTGTTAATTTAATGGTGGTGCGACTTCGAATTACAACGATAACCCGTCTATTATTAATCCGATTCACTGGAGGCGCTCAATAGACCGCCAAGCAATACCTCGCTGAATGCCCAAGCCGGGGCCGATCTCCCCGATTACACTAATCGACATCGCAACCCAAGACATCGCCGAAGACCAGAACGACGGCGTCAGGCAGAACAACTTCTAACTCAACCATCCATGAAGTCGGGGTAGAATTAGGGCCATATTCCAAAGCCGGAATATTTCTGAAAGCCAGGCATTCTGAGAGGCCAGCTAGCAACTTTATGAAATATGGAAAAGACGAATTGCAATAAACACAAAGATCGCGGGAACTACCTTAATTGCGACGAGATACCGTCAGTCCAATCATACAAGCTATAGCGGAAAATCGGCAGCGATACGCAGACGGCTGAGGCCATGATGCCAACTGAATGTAGAAGCGGGAGAGAGGGCACAATGCTGGTTGAACCGTTTGGAGATTAAAAGCCTCGTCGACGCATTCCCCGACGGCGACACCTTCGAAATGCTGCCCACCCGACACTCTGAAGCCCTCGTTTGAGTAGCCACGCTCCTGATATTGGATTGACCAAGTCATCAAATCCCCCCTCCTTCTAAATCGAGGACATACCTCCGAGGTACTTCCTTCGGGGCTATCGCCAACCATAGAATCCTTGTATCGTTTGTCCCTTAGAGAAAGAGATGAGTGCCACAGCCAATAGGGAGACGATACATGACGAATTCACTCGATGTTGAGCGACGTGATCGGGACAGCGGACACGAAGATCGAGAACATGACCTTCACCGGGGCCACGGCGATCAACGGGGCGGGCACCGAGATGAGCAACACGCTGGTTGGCAACAGAGGGGTGAACGTGCTCACGGGGAGGAGAGGGACGACGAGTGTAATGGCGGACCCAGCTCGCATGTCCTCATAGGTGGGCCAGGCAACGATACCTATTATGTGCGTAAGGGCAATAGGATAGTGGAACAAGTCAATGCAGGTGTGGACCAGGTGTACAGTCGTATTTCCTGGACACTGGGCGAGAATATCGAGAACCTGACCCTCATCGGGCGCAAGGACATCAACGGAACCGGGAACGAATTGAACAATATGCTGGTCGGCAACAGAATGGCGAATGTGCTTACTGGCGGCGCAGGCCATGATACCTACGTGGTAGGCGCCGGCGACACCGTGGTGGAAGCCGCCAATGAGGGCACCGACCTCGTTCTGAGCGACGTGACCTGGACGTTGGGGGCCAACATCGAGAGGCTGACTCTCACGGGGACCGGGACCATCGATGGGACCGGCAACAGCCTGAATAACACCCTCGTCGGCAACAGCGCAGCAAACGTTCTCATGGGTGGCGCGGGCCACGACACCTATCGGGTCGGGGTGGGAGATACGGTGGTGGAGCAGGCCAATGAGGGCACCGACCTCGTCCTCAGCGATGTGACCTGGACCTTAGGCGCCAATACCGAGAAACTGACCCTCCTCGGGACCGGGACCATCAACGGGACCGGCAACAGTCTGAATAACACCCTCGTCGGCAACAGCGCGGCGAACGTCCTCACGGGCGGCGCGGGCCACGATACCTACGTGGTAGGCGCGGGCGATTCGGTGGTGGAACAAGCCAATGAGGGCACCGACCTCGTCCTCAGCAATGTGACCTGGACGTTGGACGCCAATCTCGAGAAGTTGTCCCTCACCGGGACGGACGTGATCGACGGCACCGGCAACAGCTTGAGCAACACCCTCACCGGCAACAGTGCGGCGAATGTGCTTACGGGCGGCGCGGGCCACGACTGGTTCGATGGTGGAGCCGGGTCTGACTTGCTAAAAGGCGGCACAGGCAACGACACCTATGTGGTGGGCGCGGGCGATACGGTGGTGGAACTTGCCAATGAAGGAACGGACCTCGTGCAGAGCAACATAACCTGG
>CXWL01118472.1_pt1 | contig 17591 bp, 17 predicted proteins | sample 590931 | NCBI WGS metagenome assembly CXWL01 (sample SAMEA3498368, study PRJEB10139) | groundwater metagenome | biome: water well; material: biofilm material | place: Germany | collected 2015-04-27 | reverse complement strand
AGCTGGAAGAGAAGATCAAGCAGGAGCAAGCACTGATAGCAAAGATCAGGGAAGAGACCCAGCGCGAACAGGAACGGGCGGAGAAAGCCAGGCTGGAAGGCGAAAGGCTGGAGAAAGCCAGGCTGGAGAAAGAAAGATTGGCCCAAGAGAAGGAAAGAATGGCCCAAGAGAAGGAAAGAATGGCCCAAGAAAAGGAAAGGGTGGCCATGGAGAAGGAAAGATTGGCCCAGGAAAAACTGGCTAAAGAAAAACTGACCGCCGCGCAAATGGCCGCCAATGCCGAGAAGCTCAAGCTGGAAAAAGAAAGAGCGGCCAAGGAAAAGGCTTTAGCGGAGAAGGAACGGGCAGCAGCAGCGGAGAAGGACCGGGCAGCAGCGGAGAAGGACCGGGCAGCAGCGGAGAAGGCACGGTTGGAACTTGAAAAAGCCGAGCAAGCCAGGCTGGCAAAAGAGAAGGCGTTCAGAGCAGAGCAGGAACAAGCCCTGGCGAAACTGAAAGCTGAAAGAGAAGCCGCCGCAACCAAGGCTGCGGATGCCAAGGCACGCGCAGAGGCTGAAAAAGCTGCGGCGAAAGCCCGCGCCGAGGCAGAAGCCATCGCCGAGAAGAAACGCCTTCTGGAGGCGGAAGCCAGAGCCAAAGCCGATGCGGAAGGCAAAGCCAAAGCCAGGGCAGAGGCCGATGCCAAAGCCAAAGCCAAAGCCAAGGCAGAGACCGATGCCAAAGCCAAAGCAGATGCCGACGCGGAAGCGGTCAAGACAAAGGCCGAGGCAGAAAAAGCAGCAGAGGCCAAAGCAAAGGCTGATGCGGAGGCCGCAGCAGCCAAAGCGACCGCGCCTCAGGCGGCGCCGAGCCAACAGTTAGACGCGGCTGCTCTCTTTCAGCACGGCTTGGCCGAAGAAGGAAAAGGCAACCTTGCCGCCGCCATGAAACTGTTCAAAGACTCCGCGAACGCCGGACATGGTCCGGCGATGAAAAAACTCGGCGATATTTACGGGGCGGGCAACGATGCCGTGCCCCGCGATTATGCTGCCTCGATCAAGTGGTACAACAAGGCCAGGCAGGCAGGCGTGGCTCTCGACGCCAACGTAAAACGCTGACAGCCATGGCGCAGGCCACCCGGAGTGATGGGTCGCCGTTGCCATGATCGCTCCCGCATCCCCTTTTCCTCGGTGGAAAAGGGCCGTCGCAACCCGCAGCTTTAGCGGGGGTAATCAGCTCTGCGCGCACCTGAAAATCATCGGCAGGATGAAGTCGTTTACCGGGGAATGCGCGGGGTCGCGCCCCGCTGCGCGAGGTGCATGTTGAGGTATAATCCGCGCCCTTATGTTGATACTTCGCGGACTCCATTCTCCAGACCTGCAGCCGGTTGCACTGACCATCGGCAATTTTGATGGCGTGCATCTCGGCCATCAGGCGTTGCTCGACCAGCTAAAGGAAGCGGCACGGTCGCGCGGGTTGCCCGCCGCAGTGCTGGTGTTCGAGCCGCACCCGCGCGAATTCTTCACGCCGCTGCAAGCCCCGGTGCGGCTGACCAACATGCGCGAGAAGCTGGAGCTGTTCGCGGAACTCGGCCTGGATCGCGTACACGTATGCCATTTCGATGCGGGCTTCGCGCAAACCAGCGCCGCCGGGTTCATCAACGCGCTGCACGAACAACTGGCAGTCAAGTTTGCCCTGATCGGCGATGATTTCCGCTTCGGCAGCGGGCGCAGCGGCGATTTTGCGCTGATGGAAAAGATCGGCGCGCAGCACGGGTTTGCGGTGCAGGCCATGCACACCGTGTTGCACGACGGCATCCGCATTTCCAGCACGGCGGTGCGCACGGCGCTGGCCGAAGGCAACCTGCGCATGGCGCAGCGCTATCTGGGGCGGCCATACAGCATCAGCGGGCGCGTCGAACACGGCGACGGCATGGGGCGCAAGCTCGGCTTTCCGACCGCCAACATCCAGTTGAAGCACAACCGTCCCCCGCTCTCCGGAATTTTTGTAGTGCGGGCGCAAGGCGACGACTTGCCGCCCATGAACGGCGTGGCCAGCCTGGGCATACGGCCCACCATGCATCACGATGGCAAGGCGGTGCTGGAAGTGCATCTGTTCGATTTTGCCCGCGATATTTACAACAAGCATATGCGCGTGGATTTCCTGCACAAGCTGCGCGACGAAGAAAAATATCCCGACGTGGAAACGCTGAAGCGGCAGATCGCGCTGGACGTGAACAACGCGAAGCAATGGTTCGTGCAAAATGGCTGAACAAAAATATCCTCTCAATCTGCCGGAAACTTCTTTCCCGATGCGCGGCGACCTCGCCCGGCGCGAGCCGCAGATGGTGGCGCAATGGCAGGCGCAGCAGCGCTACCAGAAAATCCGTGCGGCCAGCAAAGGACGCCCGAAATTTGTGCTGCACGACGGCCCGCCCTACGCCAACGGCGACATCCACATCGGCCATGCGGTGAACAAGGTGCTCAAGGACATCATCGTCAAGAGCAAGACGCTGGCCGGATTCGATGCGCCATATGTGCCGGGCTGGGATTGCCACGGCCTGCCGATCGAGTTGCAGGTGGAGAAGAAACACGGCAAGGCGATTCCGCCCGCGCAGTTCCGCGAGCTGTGTCGTGCCTACGCAAATGAGCAGATCGAGCGGCAGAAAAAAGATTTCATCCGCCTCGGCGTGCTGGGCGACTGGGATCACCCTTATCTGACGATGGATTTCAAGAACGAGGCCGACATCATCCGCGCGCTCGGAACCATCCACGAGCGCGGCTATCTCTACCAGGGGCGCAAGCCGGTGAACTGGTGCCTGGATTGCCAGTCGGCGCTGGCCGAGGCCGAGGTGGAGTACGAGGACAAGACTTCGCCCGCAATTGATGTGGGCTTTGAGGTCAAGGACAAGGCTGCGCTGGAAATGGCCTTTGGCGTGTCGTTGCAGGTTGGCGACAGGGCTTATGCGGTGATCTGGACCACCACGCCGTGGACGCTGCCAGCCAACCAGGCAGTGAGCGTTCACCCCGGTCACGAATATCGGCTGGTGAAGACCGGCAAGGGGTATTTGCTGCTGGTTGCGGAACTGATGGAAGTCTGTTTGCAGCGCTATCAACTTGGCGGCGAAGTGACGGGGCATTGCAAGGGGGCGGCGCTGGAGTTGCTGGCATTGCAGCACCCGTTCTACGAGCGCACCGTTCCCATCATTTGCGGCGAGCATGTCACGCTGGAAGCGGGCACCGGCCTGGTACATACCGCGCCCGCACACGGTTTGGACGACTATTTTATCGGGCAGAAATACGGTCTGCCAAACGACAACCCGGTCGGCGACGACGGCAAGTTCATCTCTACCACGCCGCCCGCCGGAGATACGCCGCTGGCTGGCGTATTCGTGTGGAAAGCCAACGACATCGTGCTGGACGCGTTGCAGGCCAGCGGCCATCTGCTGCATCTGGAGAAGATGCAGCACAGTTACCCGCACTGCTGGCGGCATAAGACGCCGATCATTTTCCGTTCCACGCCGCAGTGGTTCATCGGCATGGACAGCACCGCCTATCCGATGGCGGCGGATGCCGAAAAGCTGGTGCGGGAGGGGCGTTCCCGGGCAACGCATGACGGGCCGACGCTGCGCGACCTCGCCGACAGAGCGGTCGAGCAAACCGAGTTTTTTCCGGCATGGGGGCGCGCGCGCCTTGAGGCGATGATAAAAAGCCGCCCCGACTGGTGTGTGTCGCGCCAGCGCAACTGGGGCGTGCCGATGCCGTTCTTCGTGCATAAGGAGACGATGCAGCTCCATCCGCACACCTCGGCGCTGCTGGAGCAGGTTGCGCAGCGCGTCGAGCGGGAGGGCATTGAGGCGTGGTTCGATTTGAACTCGGTGGATCTGCTGGGCGAAGATGCCGCGCACTACCGCAAGCTCACCGATACGCTGGACGTGTGGTTCGACTCCGGCGTCACCCATGCGTCGGTGCTGCGGCAGCGCGCGGAACTGCATGCGCCCGCCGACCTGTATCTGGAAGGCTCCGACCAGCATCGCGGCTGGTTCCAGTCCAGCTTGCTGACCGGTTGCGCCATCAATGGCCGCGCACCTTTCAAGGCCTTGCTGACGCACGGCTTCGTGGTGGACGGGCACGGCCACAAGATGAGCAAATCCAAGGGCAACGTGATCGCACCGCAGAAAGTGCTCGACACCCTCGGCGCTGACATCCTGCGCCTGTGGGCGGCATCCACCGACTACTCCGGCGAACTGACCATCTCCGATGAGATTCTCAAGCGCGTGGTGGAAAGCTACCGCCGCATCCGCAATACGCTGCGCTTCCTGCTGGCGAATATCAGCGATTTCGATGCGGCAAAACATGCGCTGCCGGTAGAGCAGTGGCTGGAGATAGACCGCTACGCGCTGGCGCTGACGCAGAAATTGCAGGACGAGATTTGCGCGGACTACGGGCGCTACGAATTCCATCAGGTGGCGCAGAAACTGCAAAGCTTCTGCTCGGAAGACCTTGGGGGCTTCTATCTCGACATTTTGAAAGACCGCCTCTATACCGCCGGGCAAAACTCCGCCGCGCGCCGCTCCGCGCAGAATGCGTTGCACCACATCACCCACAGCCTGGTGCGGTTGATGGCGCCTATCCTCAGCTTCACCGGCGAAGAGGTATGGACAATATTGACCGGCAAAGATGATGTGAGCGTGTTCGAGCAGCAGTGGTATTTGCTGCCGCCACACGAGTTGGATACGACAACCGAGAGCGACTGGTTTGAAATTCGCAGAGATCGGGAGCAAGCGAACAAGCAGATTGAAGAATTGCGCTCGCAGGGGAAGCTGGGGTCATCCTTGCAGGCGGAGCTGAAGCTTTGTGCTCATGGGCCGCGCTACGATAGATTGGCCAGGCTGGGCGAAGACTTGAAGTTCGTATTCATCACTTCGGGCGCCACCCTGGAAAAAACCGGCGATGCCGCAACAGCGGGTGTCGAGGTTGCGCCGAGCGCGCATGTCAAATGCGAGCGCTGCTGGCATTACCGCGCCGATGTGGGAAATAACGTCAATCATCCAGCCTTGTGTGGCCGCTGCGTTTCCTGCGTCGGAGGAGATGACGCGGAGAACGGGGCGCGCCGGTATGCTTAGTCTGTCGCGCTGGCTTGGGTTAAGCGCGCTGATCGTTATTCTCGACCAGATCAGCAAACAGTGGATCAGCGGCCATTTCGTCTATGGCGAAAGCCTGCCTGTTACGGGTTTCTTCAACCTGGTGCTGGCGCACAACAAGGGTGCGGCATTCAGCATGCTCAGCGATGCGGGCGGCTGGCAGCGTTGGCTGTTTACCGCCATCGCGGTCATTGCTTCGGCATGGATTACCTGGCTGCTGCACAAACACCCGCAGCAAAGATTATTCTGCTTCGCGCTGGCACTGGTATTGGGCGGCGCGCTGGGCAACCTGATTGACCGCATCTCTTACGGCCACGTGGTGGATTTCCTGGATTTCCACTGGGGCGGGCGCCATTTTCCGGCATTTAATGTCGCGGACTCGGCCATTACCTGTGGGGCGGCGCTGTTGCTGCTGGACAGTTTTACCAACAAACCTATAAAACAGAGTTGACTGGTTTGTAGGTGCGAATTTATTCGCACATTACTTGCTGTTCGTGCGAATAAATTCGCACCTACAGAAGCGGCATAACCCGCGAAATCTCGGAATACTCTTCGTCAACTGCGTTTTATAAATCAGAGAAGCCATATTATGGATTTGCTGCTGGCAAAACCGCGCGGTTTCTGCGCAGGCGTTGACCGCGCCATCGAAATCGTCGAGCGGGTGCTTGCGCTGCACGGTGCGCCGATCTACGTGCGTCACGAAGTGGTGCACAACAAGTTTGTGGTGGACAACCTGCGGCGCAAGGGCGCGGTGTTCATCGAAAATCTGGCGGATGTCCCACCCGGCAGCATCCTTATTTTCAGCGCGCACGGGGTGTCGAAGGCGGTGCGGCGCGAGGCTGAAGCGCGCGGGCTGACGATATTTGACGCCACCTGCCCGCTGGTGACCAAGGTGCATATCGAGGTGATGCAGATGCGCGAAAAGGGCAAGGAGATCGTCATGATCGGCCATGCCGGGCACCCCGAGGTGGAAGGCACCATGGGCCAGAGCGATGGCGGCATGTATTTCGTCGGATCGCTTGCCGATGTCCAGGGCCTGATAGCGACTGACGAAAACAATCTGGCTTACGTCACCCAGACCACCCTTTCACTGGATGACGCCAGCAGCATCATTGGCGCGCTCAAGGCGCGCTTCCCCAACATTGCGGGGCCCAAAAAGAACGATATTTGTTATGCCACGCAAAACCGCCAGGATGCGGTCAAGATCATGGCCGGGCAATGCGACCTGATTATCGTGGTCGGATCCCCCAACAGCTCGAACTCGAACCGCTTGCGCGAGGTGGCGCGCAACATGAAAGTGTCCGCTTATCTGGTGGACAACGCCGACGAGGTAGAGGCGGAATGGCTGGCCGGAAAATCGCGCGTGGGTATCACCGCAGGCGCTTCCGCGCCGGACGTGCTGGTGCGCGAAGTCATCGAACGGCTGAAGCAGTTTGGGGCGCAGGATGTGCGGGAGATGGACGGCATCAATGAAAATGTGGTGTTCCCTTTGCCCAAGGCGCTTGTTCCGGAGTCGGCTCAATCACACCCGGTCAGATAAGAAAACAAATTGGCTCTCGTCGGCTTATTCTGAAAGGTTCCCACCCTATCACCCCATGCTCTCCCCGATGGTGTTCAAACGGGGTCGGGGTGACGGAAAGCGGCGTCCATATTGTTTCCATGCAAGCCTGGCGTCCTCAACTGCGTAAGTCCGGATTGTTTCGCGATGCAACCGGCATGGATGTTACTGCGGGTAAAACAGGAACAGTCGGTAGCCGGATGGTTTCAGGTCTGAAATATCGAAGTGCAGTTTCAGGCTGACTTCGCGGGTGGGCGGCAGCCCCGAGGCTTCGTCTTCCCCGGGCTTGAGATATTCCGCCGGGCGGAAGGTGCGGCGCGCCAAAGCCTTGCCCTGCGTGTCGGTCAACGTCAGTTCGAGGCTGGGGTAGGTCTGCGCGTAAGGGGCGCGGTTGCGCAGGCTCGCGTTGAGCGTGATGGCGTTACCCTGCGACGGATCGGCTTCCATTTCGGATGATTCGATGCTTATCAGGTCTGCGATTTGCGGTAGCGGAACGCTGCACTGGAGCAGCTTGCAATATGACTGGAGCGCGGGCTTGAGGCCGGGTAGGCGCGCGGCCAGGTCAACGCGGAAGAAATAGGCCGCTTGCGCCAGCAGCAGTGCCACCAGAAGCAGGCTACCCACGGCCCACGGCCAGGCGGTTTTCTTGCTCGAAGGCTTGGGGGCGGACTGGGGCGGCTCTTCCGAGATCTGAACCTGTTGCGCCAGCGTGGCCGTTGCGCCGGTTTCTCCAGCGTCCTCGTTTGCCGGAGAGGGCAGAGGAGCGGAGGCTTCGGGCGGTGCGGGCGGTTCCTGCCGCTGTTCTTCCAGCATGATCGGCAGGCTGAGCTGCGGGCTGGGCTCGGTGTCACACAGGTGCTCGTTCGCGTCGAATACCGCCTGGCAGCGCCCGCAGCGCACCATGCCCCCGCGAGCGTCAAGCTGCTCTTGCGTCGCCTTGAAGCGGGTGCCGCATTGGGGGCATCGGGTAATGGCAGTCATCGTTTTATGCCGGACAAACACGCCCAGCCATCTTCCACGATGGCGGGGGCGAGGTCAAACCATTGCGCGTAGAGCTTCGCCACATCATCCGCCTGTTCTTCCAGTATGCCGGACAGCACGATTTGCCCGCCCGGTCGCGCGGAACTGGCGAGCAGCGGGGCGAGCAACTTGAGCGGATTGGTGAGAATGTTGGCGACGACGATATCGGCCTGCTGTTTGGGGGCATCATCCGGCAGGCAGAAGCGCGCCGCCACCCGGTTGGCTGTCGCGTTGTCGCGGCTGGCCTGCACCGCCTGCGCATCCACATCCACACCGATGGCGCCGGACGCACCCAGTTTGAGCGCGGCGATGGCGAGAATGCCCGAGCCGCAGCCGTAATCCAGCACGGTTTCGCCGCCCCGGATGTTGGCGTCCAGCCAGCGCAGGCACAGGCGGGTGGTGGGGTGGCTGCCGGTGCCGAAGGCCAGGCCGGGGTCGAGCGTGATATTGAGGGCGTCGGGGTCGGACGGGGTGTGCCAGGTTGGCACGATCCACAGCCGTTGCGAGATGCGGATAGGCTCGAACTGCGCCTGGGTCAGGCGCACCCAGTCGTTGTCTTCCAGAGTTTCGGTGCGCCAGGCGGGCGGCTGCGCCAGGCCGACAGCGCGCGCCGCCTGCAGCATGATAGCCTCGATTGGCGCATCTTCAGCAAACAGGGCGGTGACACAATTGTGCGACCAGAGTTGCGCTCCGGGTTCGCCAGGCTCGCCGAATATGGCTTGCTCGGCGGGAGTGTCGGCATCGGCGTCATGCAGGTCCACCGATAACGCGCCGAGCTCCAGCAAGGCTTCGCTCAGATTTTCCGCCTGCTGCGGTGGGACGGTGGCCGTCAGCCTCAACCAGGGCATGCGATTACTTGCCTTTGGTGCGTTCCGCGAGCTTGTCTTCCAGGTAGTGGATGCTGGTGCCGCCCCGGATGAAAGCGGCGTCCTGCATGAGTTCCTGATGCAGCGGGAGGTTGGTTTCTATCCCTTCCACCGCCATCTCCGACAAGGCGGTGCGCATGCGCGCCATGGCCTGCTCGCGGGTGTCGCCGCTGGCGATGATCTTGCCGATCATGGAATCGTAATGGGGCGGCACCAGATAATTGGCGTAGACGTGCGAATCAACCCGGATACCCGGCCCGCCCGGAGGATGCCAGGTGGTGATGCGACCCGGCGAAGGGGTGAATTTGTAGGGGTGTTCGGCATTGATGCGGCACTCGATGGCGTGCCCCCTGAACGTGATGTCTTTCTGCTTCAAGGTTAACTTCTCGCCCGCCGCAATGCGTATCTGTTGCTGCACGATATCTATCCCGGTGATGGTTTCGGTGACCGGGTGCTCCACCTGTACGCGCGTATTCATCTCGATGAAATAGAACTCTCCCTTTTCGTACAGGAATTCGAAAGTGCCAGCCCCGCGATAGCCGATTTTGCGGCAGGCTTCCGCGCAGCGCTCGCCGACCTTGTCACGCAAGCGGGTATTGAGCAGGGGAGCGGGAGTTTCCTCGATGATTTTCTGGTGGCGGCGCTGCATCGAACAATCGCGCTCGCCCAGATGCACGGCGTTGCCATGGGAATCGGCGAGCACCTGAAATTCGATATGGCGCGGGTCTTCCAGAAATTTTTCCATGTACACCATGGGGTTGCCGAAGGCACTTTGCGCTTCGCTGCGTGTCATGGCCGCAGCATTAAGCAGCGCGGCTTCAGTGTGTACCACGCGCATGCCGCGTCCGCCGCCGCCGCCCGCCGCCTTGATGATGACGGGGTAGCCAATGCTGCGCGCGATCTTGATGATTTCGGTCGCATTTTCCGGCAGCGCGCCATCCACGCCGGGAACGCAGGGCACACCCGCCTTTTTCATGGCAATTTTGGCGGAAACCTTGTCGCCCATCATGCGTATCGTTTCGGGGCGCGGCCCGATGAATACAAACCCGCTTTTTTCCACGCGCTCGGCAAAATCAGCATTTTCCGACAGAAAGCCATAGCCGGGATGGATGGCCTGCGCGTCGGTGACTTCCGCCGCGCTGATGATAGCCGGAATATTCAGGTAGCTTTGCGAGGAAGGGGCGGGGCCGATGCACACCGATTCGTCCGCCAGCCTGACGTATTTTGCTTCTGCGTCGGCTTCGGAATGGACGGCGACGGTTTTGATGCCCATTTCGCGGCAGGCGCGCTGGATGCGCAGGGCGATTTCACCCCGGTTGGCAATGAGGATTTTTTCAAACATGACGACGGGTTCCGGCTTGGCTGTGGCGCGCATGATCCCGCGCTTCAACAGGCCAACTGGAGCCTTGTCTCTGCTTTGTTCGGGCTGTGGTTTTTTCTCAAACATGGCGGGCCAGGTGATCGGCGGCGCTAGCCGCTATCCAATAATAAACAACGGTTGGCCGTATTCTACGGCCTGCCCATTTTGGCTCTGGCCGCCGCTTTGCGGCTTAACGTTCGCCTCGCTCACGTTAGCCTCCACCGAAATGGGCAATGTCATTTGCTATCCAATAATAAACAAGGGTTGGCCGTATTCTACGGCCTGCCCATTTTCAACCAGGATGGCCTTGACGGTGCCGGCCTTGTCGGCCTCGATCTCGTTCAGCAGCTTCATGGCCTCGATGATGCACAGGGTGTCGCCGACGCTCACACTTTGACCGATTTCGACAAACGACTTTGCGCCGGGAGAAGGGCAGCGGTAGAAACTGCCGACCATGGGTGATTTCACCGCATGGCCCTCCGGTTGGGCCGGTTCGGCTGGCGCGGTTGCTGCAAGCGGTTGCGCGGCGGACAGGTTGACCTGCTGCTGCGGCACGGCATAAACAGGATGCTGGGCGGAAATGAGGGGAGAGCGCGTGATGCGCACCCGCTCCTCGCCCTCGCTGATTTCCAGCTCGGCGATGCCGGAGCTTTCCACCAGGTCAATCAGAGTCTTGAGTTTGCGTAAATCCATGTTAGCTCCTGTCTGGTTGTTGCAGCGCATATTGCACCGCAAGTTCGTAGCCGGTTACGCCCAGGCCGCTGATCACGCCGACGGCAATATCCGAAAAAAAGGATTCCTTGCGGAACGCTTCACGGGCAAACACGTTGGAGATGTGTACTTCGATAAACGGGATGGCTACCGCCGCCAGCGCATCGCGGATGGCTACACTGGTGTGGGTGAATGCTGCCGGGTTGATAATAATGAAGCTGACGCCGTCTTGGCGCGACCGTTGTACGCGCTCCACCAGGTCGGCTTCGGCGTTGCTTTGAAAGTGTTGTAGGTTTGCCCTGCCAGTTTGAGCTATTTTCTTTAATTTCTCGTTAATTTCGTCCAATGTGACGCGACCATAGACACCGGGTTCGCGCTGACCGAGCAGGTTCAGGTTGGGGCCATGAAGAACCAGAATATTTTTCATTCGGTCATTTTGCAGCAAATTAGATGAAGTTGTCCAGAGTTTTGCTAGATTTGCGCCAACCGCTCGTCTGTCAAATAGCGGGGAGCCATAACGGGCGCGGTTGCGGCTATGAAAACAAAACCGCCCGCGCTGGGCGGGCGGTTCCAGAACAGAGTAGGCGAGTAATTAGAACGGTGCGAAGGTAAGCGACCCGTTGAGGGTAAATACGGTAGGCGCTGTTCCATAGATGCCGTTCGCCATGGGAGTATTGCTGAACGACACCGTACCCGCAGCCCGGTTGAAAGTGATACCAAGGCTGGTGCAAAGCGGTGCGCCGTAAATATTTGCAGCCAGTGCGCATGTGGCCGGGGTCAGGCTATACCCGCCGTTATTCAGTGAGCTGGCTGCAGAAAGAGGACCAACATTAACCTGCAACCCTTCAACGCCGGCCACTGTCTGATGCGAGAGCAATAGCCCGCCGGGGCCATCGTAAGTTAGTAGCGTCACCCCACCGAGTATTGCGTAAGATGGTGTCGCATTTGTTATGGCGTTTACGCTGTTAAATGCAGGGGATAAGGTAACACCTGCCCCGCCGCCGCCGCCCGCACCCGTCACGCTGAACGTCCCCACCGCCATGGGCGTGCCGGACATGCCGCCGATAGTGATGGTGTGGTTTCCAGCAGCCAACCCGGTCGGCACAGCCACTTGCAAGCTTGTCGTGCCCCCCCAGATATATGCGCCCATTGCTCCCGGCCCTTGTGCGGTCGTTGTGCCGAACTTGACCAGAGGCGCAGGGATGAAGTTGCCCAGGTTGGTTCCAGTAATCGTGACGGTAGCGCCCGTAGCGCCGGAAGCCGGGCTGAAGCCGGTTATGGTTGGGGTTGCCCCACCCGTCGTATTCGATGGGGGTGCGGCGATCACGGGGCCAGCGCTGTAGTAAGTGGAATCAGTCGTGCAATTATCGGTAATTCTCACTCCACCCGTGGCGCCTTGCGGGATGGTGACGCGCAGCGAGTTGGTGGCAATATCAACGGAGTTCGGTTGAACGACAAGCGGCGCAGTTGCAGAGTTAAAGGCGATCGAATACAAGCTGGGAGCCGCAGTAGTCAGCGTTGAAATGCCGATAGAAATTTGCGCGCCTGTTGCAACCGGGGGCAAAGTGTTGCCCCCGGTTATGGAAACGCCATTGATCGAAATGATCCGGAACATTCCAGAACCCAAAGGGTTGGTGCATGAACTGGCAGTTCCGCCCCCCGAGCCACCGCTTGCCCCACCGCCATTGCCCGCTTCCGCTCTCGCCGCCGCCACTGCGCTGGCGTACAAGGCGGCGAAGCTGGCCGTCGGTATGGCTGGCGGGACAGGTGCGGAGGCGCCCGTCGCCATCACGCTGGAAGCGCCGCTCGTCACGGCGTTCAGCGCAATGTTGTAGGCCGCCTGGCTGATGACATTAACCGGCGCGCTGGCGGGGTTCAGCGCCGCCAGGCTGGCGGCGAGCGTCCTCACCCGATCAACCAGCGTTGCGCCTGTCTGGCCATTTGCCGCCATGGCCCAGGCCGCAAGGCGGAGAGTGTCCGGGTCGCTTGTCCGGCGGTTGGCGGGGTCAAAAGAGGGAACCGCAGAGGCCGGAATGCCGAGCATGGCGCCCGCAGCGTTCAACGCTGCGACGGCGGAAGCCGCCAGAACGGGGTGTGCGGGAGCAAAAGAGCCCAACCGGTTTTGCAGGTCGGCCACCGCAGCTTCGGTAACGATGGTCACCGGCACGTTGGCGGTCGCGCCCGCGCCGCTGATGATGCCGCGCAGCGGGGCGGTGGCGGTTTCCACGGCGCCCGTGTTTTCGTTGTAGTAACTTCCCGCCACTTCAACGATCAGCGGGTAAGCCACCCCGGCGCTGTAAGTGACATTGGCCACCCCGCTGGCGTTGATCTCGCCTCCGGAAAGCAGGGAAACCAGATTGCCGTTGGCGTCTCTGATCGTGATGGTTGCGCCGCTGGAAAACGGGCCTTTGAAGGGGGTAATGGTGGCGCTGGTGGTGGCCGCGCCGCCGGAAGCGCCGCCGCTGCTCCCGCTACTGCCCCCGCCGCAGGCAACCATCAGGGCTGCAATGGCCGTCAAGCCTGTACCCAGTTCGGCCAGCCTGCGAACTTTGCGTTTCAGTTCCATGTCAAATTCCTCGTATCGAAAATCAGTTTGGGTGTCGCATTCCGGTTCGCAGTGGCGAGTTTGGAAGGCTGCCATCCGGACAGGCAGGGTGAGCAGATTCTATCCATGCCGGAATGTCTGGTATGGTGCCGGCTCGTGTGGGTGCAAATACCGCAGCCACTCCCGCTTGGCGGGAAGTGGCGAAATTTTTAGCGCGCGCAGGATAAAGCTTTGCCGCTCTTTTGTGCACCCCGCGTTCAGGGGGGTACACCAGTTTCGTGCAGCGATGAACCCATTGGTCAGGCGCGTTGAAGCCGCCCGGATTTGCGGCTTGATGGTTTGGCAGGCTTCATGGCCGATACCTTCAGCCGCATCGAGAACGATTGGATTTGGAAAGAGCCCGGTGCCATCGGTTTATTCCGTTGCAACACCCCCGGAAGTGCAGGGCAAAGGGAACTAGGTGCGCTTGCCGCCATAGCGCTAAAGAACTATCATTCTGCTACCGTTTATATAGTTGTGAGGATGCCATGTCTGGATTGTTGATTAAAGATTTTCCTCCCGAGTTGCACCGCAAGCTCAAGGAAGAAGCTGCACGCCACCACCGTTCCATGACGCGGCAGGCCTTGGCGCTGCTGGAACAGGCGCTGTCTTCCGAGGCAAGGAATGCCGCCGGGCTGCTGCCCAAGCCGCTCAAACTGCTCAAGCCGGTGACCGCAAATAATGTCGTCGCCATTATCCGCAAGGGACGCGATTCCGGCAAAGCCAGCTTGCCGAAATGATAGTCGTTGATGCCAACATCCTGATTTACTCCCTGATTGAAGGCGACTACTCGCCGCATGTCTACAAGCTACGAGAGAAAGATGCGGATTGGCGTACCACTGGATTATGCCTGCATGAAATTTTGAATGTGCTGGCAACCTGCCAGCGGCGCGACGTTTTGAAACCCGCGCAATGCAAAAAATTGCTGGAACATGCCGAGCGCTTCATCAAGGTGGCGCAATGCGAAGTAAAGATGGATGCGGCGCTCGACGTAGCGGCGAAATATGCGATCACCGGCTACGACGCCCAGTACATCGCGCTGGCGCAAAGCCTGAATGCTCCGCTGATTACAGAAGACCGCAAACTCAGGGATGCCGCGCCGGGCATCGCGTATTCCATGCGGGATTTTTTGGCGCGGTGATGTGCGGCGCCGTCGTGGATGTGGGCAGCATGGTGGACGAGCAATGGCTGCTCGACCTGGAGCGGCATCACTTCATGCAACTGCTGGCGAGGGAGAAGACAAGAGCGCGGGTGGAATATATGCTGAAGAATGGGAAACCGTTGCGGAATTAAGTGTTTGATCTGGATTTTTGAAACTACAAGGACAAGAAAAGAAATGAGCTATATCCCTAAAACTATCAGTGAAGTGGTTCTTGAGTACATCAACAAGACCACTTTCTTACCAGCCATTCAGCGTGAATATGTTTGGGAGACGGAAGGAATCGAAAAACTTTTTGATTCAATAATGGGGGCATACCCTATCAGTTCTTTTCTGTTTTGGAAAATTCGAGAAGATAAGAAAAACTTGTGGACAGCCTACAATTTCTTTAATGATTTTGATAAAGAAGACCCGCACAATTGTGAAGCAAATTTGGCTGGCGTGAACCAAGATATTTACTTGGTTCTTGACGGGCAGCAGCGGCTTACTTCTTTGTACATTGGGCTGAAGGGTTCATATCGATACTTTTACTACAGTTGGAAAAAAACAAGGTTGTATCTGAACTTATTCAAAAAACCCGTCAGAAGTGAAAATCCAGAAGAGTTGACTTATCAATTTGAGTTTAGAGAAACCGATAAGCCGAACCCAAAGGATAGTAGTCCGCAATATTGGTATTTGGTTGGTGATATTTTGAATTTCTCCTCTGCTAGTGAGGCGCGGCGCGACATACGAGAAAGACTGTCTGGTGCAGACAAAAACTTGGAAGAAAATGCGGTAATTCTTATTGAAGAATTACACTCTCGCCTCTTTACAGAAAGGCTAATTAACTACTACGAAGAACGGTCGGACGATTATGACAAGGTTGTTGAAGTCTTCATTAGGGCTAATACAGGGGGGAAGAAATTAGAGTACAGCGACATTTTGTTATCTACAGCTACTGCTAAATGGAAGAACCTAAATGCTCGTGATGAAATTCACGACTTCACTGATGAGATTAACGCAACTGGTGCAGGTTATAACTTCGGCAAAGACTTTGTTCTCAAAGGCTCTCTTTATCTTACTGATGGTCTGCCTATTCAGTACCAAGTTAAGAACTTTACTCAACCAAATCTGGAGAAAATCGAAAATAACTGGGATGTCATCAAAACAAACATTCAAGCTACGGTTAAGCTCATTAGTCGTTTTGGATTGAATGATAAAAATCTAATTTCCGCAATAGCATTACTCCCTATAGCACTCTACTTGGCTAAAGCTAACAAAAAGAATTTTGTTGTATCAACTGAGCAAGTTGACGTAAAGAATCAGATGTTGATTCAGAAATGGGTTGCTATCGTTTTGCTTAAGAATGCTTTTGGGGGGTCTTCTGATACAACCTTGAAGAATCTGCAAGACGTGCTCAATGAACAGAGCGATTTTTCGGTATTTCCTTTTGAGGCTTTCAATAAAAAACTGAACATTGAGCCGAGCTTTTCTGATACTGAAATTGAAAATTTATTAACGACCAACTATAGTACTAAATATAGCTACCTCATACTTTCACTTCTGTATCCAGACAGGGATTGGAAAGATAATATCTACCACGAAGACCACATATTTCCCAAATCCGAATTTACCTCAAGAAGTCTTGCTAAGCGTGGCTATGACGCAGGCAAAATACTTGATTATAAGAAACACTACAACACCATTGCCAACCTTCAACTCCTTGCGGACAGTGAAAATCTTGAAAAAAATGCCACTCCATTTGATAAGTGGCTACCTACGCGGGATGGCAATTTTATTAAGAGGCATTCAATCCCGGAATTAAACAGTTACCTCTTTGACAACTTCCTCGAATTTGCTGAAAAGCGAAGTGCCGAAATTAAGAAAAAACTGAATACAATTTCCATGTAATGCGATTGTATTATCTTGGATAAACAACATGGCGATAAGGTGGCGATAAGGGCGATAAGGGGGCAGCATCGCAATAATTTTACGATGAGGAGCGAAGGTGAGTTTTTGGGCGGGTTGGTTTATTCTGTGACCAGAATTATGACCAAAAGGAGCATGCCATGAGCACTGTCAATCTGGCAACCGCCAAGGCGCAGTTGAGTGATCTGATTAACAAAGTCGAGGCTGGTGAAGAGGTGGTGATCACGCGGCATGGCCGCCCGGTGGCGCGGGTGGTGCCTGCCGTTCCGGTTAAGCAGCCGGTGCCGCTGGAACGGTTGGCCGTGCTGCGCAAGAGCCTTCCTCCCTGGGAGGGGAGGGATAGCGCAAAATTGCTGCGTGAGTTGCGCGACGAGGAATGATCTATCTCGATACCAGATTTTGTGACGCCGCTGTTCCGCATTGAACCCGGCTCCAGCGGAGTGGCGATTTTGTTGCGCGACAGGCCGCAGGAACGCTGGCAGTCAGCAAATGGACTGAAGTAGAGTTTGCCAGCATGGTGTCTCGCAGTGTGCGCATGGGCGGGCTGTCAGCCGAGAGAGGGCGGGATCTGGTCGAAGCGTTCGATGCGACCATCGCCGCATCTTTTGTCGTGTTGATCCCCAGCAGCTACGACTACGATCTGGCGCAGGAATATGTCACCCATTTTGCAACACAGTTGCGCGCGCCGGATGCGCTGCATCTGGCGGTTGCGCACAACAACGGCGCTGAGTTTATCGCCACGCTGGACGACGGGATGCTTGCTGCCGCGAAGAAATTCGATAAGGGGTCAGCGTCGCAATTGCTTCGGCACTTCAGGGTGCCAGTTTTTCCTTCTGCCTGAGATAGGCATTTTTCAGGAAAGCCAGGCGCTCCTGATTGCTGGAGTGAACCACCGGTTAATTTCATCCAGCGAGCGATAACAACCCAGGCAAACGCCTTGTTCATCCAGGCGGCAGTTGTCTGTGCAAGGAGATGTCGCAATAACCTCAATGTTGTTTTCATTCGTGGTGTTCATGGTTTTAACTCATCTCGGTGGGAAGTTTTGCAAGAAGCTCGTTTTAAATGACCAGTTACCCCAACATCGCCTTCAACCGCGCCAGCTTGTTCATGCCTTCTTCCTTGCTGATCGCTGGCGCGTTGCCTGCCACTGTCACGCCCGAATAAACCATTTCGTTCTGCGGCAGTTCGGCGATGAAGCGGCTGGGTTCGCAGGCCGCCCACTCCTTGCCGCGACGGCGTCTGGTGCAGTAGCTGATTTGCAGCGAGCGCTGGGCGCGGGTGATGCCGACGTACATCAGGCGGC
>CXWL01094209.1_pt1 | contig 17598 bp, 17 predicted proteins | sample 590931 | NCBI WGS metagenome assembly CXWL01 (sample SAMEA3498368, study PRJEB10139) | groundwater metagenome | biome: water well; material: biofilm material | place: Germany | collected 2015-04-27 | reverse complement strand
CAATCCGGTCTTCCAGAAATCGGAACCCAAGGTGTTGTGTCGGAAATTATGAGTGGAAAGCGTGACCTGAATGTTAGGCAAATCAAAGCGCTGTCCGAACGATTCCACGTCCCGCCGAGTGCTTTTGTTTAATGGTATTGTTGACGCGCCCCGTCACGAATGAATTCAGTTTAGATTGTATAGTTTTGGCATATCAGTTCGAATGAGAATGACTGGTCAGTTTAAATAATAATTAGTGGTCAGCTAGATGAGAATACTCATTAAACAAGAGGGTAATTATCAAACCAATTAATCGTCAGTTGACTAGCAGCTTCATCTCCCCTATGCGTACTTCTCCATGCACCTGAGGGTTAAATACCCTGTCTATTCATCATTCATTTCAAGTATGTCAAGTAAATCAGAATGATCAGACATTAGTGCGTACTAAGCTTAAATGAGCACCTCTAAACCCTTGCGGTCCAGGAGGTTAAGTAGCTTGAGTGATGGTCCGCTTGGGTGTTTGTCACCAATCTCCCACTTGCGAACAGTGGAAAGACTAGTGTTTAGTACTGTAGCTAGCACTGATTGGCTAAGCTTATAGCGATCTCTTCGTGCTCGAATTTTTTGCTGATCATAATCAGGAATAGGTTGTAGGCAGAAAGCTTCATACTTCTGCATCTTATGCTTATCGATAAAACCGAGTTCATGCAAATCCTTAGCGGTCTCATGGACTGCTTCCAAAATTTGGCTTTTAGCAATGCGTTTAGTGGTCATCATATATCTCCAACAGTTTTCCTTGGGCAACGGCCTGATTCAGCGCGTCATCATTAAGTATAAGTAAGTCAGTAGCAATTTCTTTTAGGGCTTCCAACTCGTTATCGGTAATTAACCGGCCATTTGAATGGAATATGGGAAATAGGGTTTTTAGGTATTTTTCATTTGAAAGCAGTGTGGCTTAATGCCATGTGAATAAAATATTAACAAATTTGATGCTGCTTTTGTTGGTCAGTTTTTATATGTCGGCTGCAAATGCCGATATTTTCGGCTATGCCGACGAAAGCGGAGCAATTTATCTTACAGATACCCCGTCAGAAGAGCAGTATCAGTTGCTTGTGGCTTCACCTGTAGAGCCAGTAAAAACTGTGGCAGCGGATTCTGTGCAAAAAATGAGTGAAGAAGGCAGTATTGAAGCCTCATCATTGCGAGATTTGCATTATCGCGATGAGGTGAAGGTGGCTGCAAAAAGCAGCGGTGTCGAAAGCGCCTTGCTTCATGCTGTGATTATTGCAGAATCTAATTACAATCCTAAGGCTATTTCTCCAAAAGGGGCTACGGGGTTGATGCAATTGATGCCCTTCACTGCGCGCCGATTTGGAGTGTACAATATGTACGATCCTAGACAAAACATTCAGGGTGGCGCTCGTTATTTGGCTTATCTTCTCGGAAAGTTTAATAACGATTTTAAGTTGGCGATTGCAGCATATAATGCAGGAGAAAATGCGGTTATTCGGCATGGCAATCAGGTGCCGCCTTATCGTGAAACGGTGAATTATGTCAGCAAGGTGATGGGGCTTTATAAGAAACTGAGATCCGCATAAGGCGGATTCAATATCAAGACAAAAAACTACAATTAAACACATAGTGCTGAAGAGATAAAAGGCTCGTTAAAAATATAGTTGCCTCATCAGTAATTAAAATGCGACAAAAATGGCACACTCACATAAAAACAAGCTGACAGTTTCCTCGAAGGGTGGGGATTTGCTGGCCTTAAACAGGCTTCGAACGGTTCAGAACGTGAAAACCGAATGGGAGTCGACCGTAGATTCGGTACCACAACTCATCTGTGTCTTGCGAAAGAACGGTGTCGTTTTAAGATCTAATCGAACAATCGAACAATGGGGTCTGGGAAAAGTTGATGCTGTAAGTGGTAAGTCTCTGCACGAATTAATGCATCCAGACTGTAATGATTCAGCATGTTATTTGAAGCGATTTATGGCACTGTCAAAAAAAGTGCTGGCGACAGGTGAGGGGATCGAGTATCGCAATTACGATTACTTATTAAATCGGAGCTTCTTGATTCAATTGATTCCGGTAGGTGTCACTGAAACAGATAATCCAAGCCATATGGTCATTATTTTTCGTGATATTGGCCAGATGGATTTATCTGGTATCGGTTCAGGAGATGAGGCTCACTGGAGCCTGAGTCATGTAATTCAAAATAAAGAGATTTCTTCTGTTACCAAGCGCAGCAAGGCTGTTTTGGGTTCGCAAGATGACCAAAGTCTCGAATCTGATTTTAAGGTTATTGAAAAAGTAAAGCGTGAATGGGAATCAGCGGTTGATTCTTTGCCACAGATNNCAATGGGATCTAGGCGACGTGACCTTGGCCAAGGGTCGCAACATGCATGAAATGCTTCATCCAGAGTGTTCTGATGAGGCTTGTTATCTCAATGGCCTTAATCAACTGATTTCCGATGTGCTGGTAACTGGTCAAGTGGCTGAGTGTCAGGGAGGCGATGTTTTTCTTAATCGGCATTTGCATTTTCAGATTAATGTATTTTCATCGCAGTACGGGCCACAGGGTGGCCTGGTCGTTGTGCTTGTTAGTGATGTTTCAGATATTAAGCGCGCCGAGCTCAAAATTGAGCACTTGAATATAAAGCTGGAAAAGCGCATAGAAGCCAGAACTCAGAATCTCCAGAAAATTAACCAAAAACTCAAGAAGGAGATTGAGCAGCGCAAACTGGCTGAGTCAGAGCTTGTGGTTAATCGGCAGAAATTCAGCCATCTGGTCGAAATGATGAATGAAGGTATGGTCATTCAGGATCTGGACCGAAAGGTCACCTACGCCAACCGACACTTGCTTAAAATCCTTGGATTGCCTCGAACTGAGGTGATTGGCCGTGATTTTTGCGATTTTGTCGACATTGATTATATCGATGTCTGGAGCGGAGGTGAGCTTAAGAACGCCAAGAGAATTGAGTCGTCTTACGTGTTTAAAATGAAGGGTCATGAAGGTAAGACGCTTTGGGTGAAGGGGTCTCCTCAATCGCTGCTTGATGCAGACAAAAACTGCATCGGTAGTTATGCGGTTATTACCGACATCAATGACCAAATTGAAATCGAACAAAAGCTACTCAGAACGGAAATCAAGCTCCGCTCCCTTGCCAGGCAAGTGTTGTCTGCGCAGGAGCTTGAGCGTAAACGTATTGCTTCAGAATTGCATGATGGTATTTGTCAGACCCTCAGTGCTATCAAGTTTTATGTTGAAAATAACATTAGAGATTTGACGGAATCTTCTTCCTATCCTATAGCCCAGCAGTTTGAAATGGTGATTCCCAAGTTGCAGGGTGCGATTGAGGAAGTACGTCGAATCTCGATGGATTTACGGCCTTCGCTTCTTGACGACATCGGTATTCTTGCAACGCTCAGCTGGTTTTGCCGTGAATCCAAACTGGTTGCACCGAGTGTTGACTTCAGTTTCGATAAGACGAATGTAATGGAACCTGATATTACTGTCAGCTTGAAGACTGAAATATTCCGTATCGTTCAGGAGGCGGTGAACAATGCGATGAAATACAGCCAAGCCAAGAATGTGACAATTATCCTCAAAGACGAGGGCAAGATACTTCGTCTGGAGATCATGGATGATGGAGTCGGATTTGATTTTATAAAGGTTGCAAGTCAACAGGGATACAGTGAATCAAAGGGGATGGGGATGGTAAGTATGCGCGAGCGTGTTGAGAACTCTGGCGGGCAATTTTCTGTAACCAGCACTACTTTTGACGGCACCGCAGTGATCTGCCTATGGCCCAAGGAAGATCGCACCTTCGTTGACAATCGCTCAGGTAGAAGAGATAGGCGCGGAAGGTAACTTAAGTCTTTTGCCCTAACAGTGATTGTTTATAGTATGAACTTAGTCAACTTATCATCATTGAGTTCAGCTTGTCGACATATCACAATTATGTTTTTTTGGATTTACTGGCAATGTTGCTAATAATCAATGCGATGATCAAGTTTTATGTCTTGGCATCAAGATTGCTTGCATGTACTAATATGCAAGAATATATGAGACTCCCATAATGTATTGTCAAGAAGAAAAACGCCTCAAAAGAGTTGCTGCTTTAAGTGGCTTTACCCCGATAGGGCCTTTGGTGGCATGTGAAGAAACAATGAAAGTCGGAGTGTTCGGGCGAAATGCAGTTTAAGGTTAAAGCAGCGCGTCATGGCGAGGGCATGGTCTACGTGGACATTGATGCTATGACCAGGGATGACGCTATGCGTCAAGCTGGCGAACGTGGCCTTACGGTATTGTCGTTGCGTTCGAACGAAGCTTTTATCAAGCCACCTAAATTCTTTTTTTCTCGATTCTCTCTTTCTTTGTTTAGTCAGGAGCTGCTGGCGCTGTTGGATGCCGGTCTGCCTCAGGTAGAGGCTCTTGAGACTATTATGGAAAAGGAACTTCGCAAAATCAATCGCAAGTTACTGGAATCTATCATATCAAAGTTGTATGAAGGTAAATCTCTTTCGATGGCGCTGCAACAGTTTCCCAATGAGTTTCCACCGCTTTATGTAGCCATGATCCGATCAAGTGAAAAGACTGGAAACATTGCTGACTCATTGACGCGTTATATCAGCTACCAATCGCAGATAGACGTGATTCGTAAAAAAATTACCAGTGCATCCATCTACCCTGTTGTTCTATTGGCAGCGGGCGGGCTTGTTGTCCTGTTTTTAATGCTATATGTTGTGCCAAAGTTCAGCCTGATTTATCAGGACATGGGGCATGATTTGCCTTTCTTATCCCGCATGCTGATGAAATGGGGGCAATTGTTGGGCAATCACAAGCCTATCGTTTTGACTGCGTTGGTCATAGGATTGGTCGGTACTTATTACGCAGTTACGCATCCAGTTGTTCGCGCCTGGGGCATCAAGAAAATTAAAAAGCTTCCGAATATTGGCAATCGCATTCAAATTTATCAGCTTGCACGTTTTTACCGTACATTAGGGATGCTGCTGAAGGGCGGGGTGCCAATTGTGCCTGCGTTAGAGATGGTGTCAGGCTTGCTACAGCTAGAGCTCCGTGATCAATTGTCACAAGCCACTGATAGCATACGCGAAGGTAAGCCAGCATCTGTTTCCTTAGAAAAATATGGTTTGACCACTTCTATTGCAGTACGGTTGCTACGTGTCGGCGAGCGTACGGGCAGGCTGGATGAGATGGCAGATCGCATTGCCAGTTTGTATGATGACGATATGGCGCGCTGGATCGATTGGTTTACCAAACTTTTTGAGCCATTACTGATGGGTTTTATTGGCCTGGTCATTGGTATGATTGTGGTCATGATGTATTTTCCTATATTTGAACTTGCAGGGAGCATACAGTGATTGAGAATGTGCATAACAACGCTGTGATTATCCTTCCTGCCGTCATGCTGCAAGCGAGAACGGATGCAGATCGTTCGCACCGTAATCTGGTAGAGGTGCTCGGCGATATGACGGGGCTTGATCAGCCTTCTGTCATGCAGGCGCTTGGACAGACACTTCACTATCCAGTGTTCTCGATGGATGACATTAATCGGCTGGCCCCAGCCTTCGATATTATTGACTTTTCGCGGGCCAATGAACGGGCTTGCGTTGCATTCCGCGACGAGGCCGGTCAGCTTGACGTTATATTCGGTAACCCCTTCGATGTACGCTTGCAAAGCTGGGCTGAAGACCACATTCAGGAATCGTTTACCTGGTATCTGGCGCATCCATCAGATATAAGTGCTTTCCTTAGTCGGCAGGAAGAAAGTATGCGCGCGATGGATAGTATTCTGGGTCCAGAAGACGACATTGCGAGCGCGGTCAAAAATGTGCAAGAACTCTCTATCAAGAGCATTAGCGAAGATACCAGCCCGGTAATCAAATTGGTTCACTCTACGCTCTATGATGCGCTCCGAACCGAAGCCAGTGATATTCATCTTGAGACCACTCATAATGGGCTGGTGATCAAGTATCGTGTTGATGGGGTGCTTAGTGCGATTGGAAGTGCGGATGGCTTGCAGGTGGCGGAACAAGTGATTTCGCGCATTAAGGTGATTTCAGAACTGGATATTGCCGAGACCCGTGTGCCTCAAGATGGGCGCTTTAAAGTCTCGATGCGGGGTCGTGATATTGATGTACGTGTCTCTATTATGCCCAGTCTCTTTGGTGAAGATGCTGTGCTGCGTATTTTGGATAAGCAGGCGCTGTCTGATCAGTCTAAAGGACTGAGGCTGGATTACCTGGGTTTTGATGATGTTTCAATTACTAATCTTCGTAAAATGGCCAATGAACCGTACGGAATGCTGCTGGTTACCGGCCCTACGGGTAGCGGTAAGACGACTACGCTCTATGCCGCGATTACCGAGATTAATCGTGGTGAGGATAAAATCATTACCATTGAGGATCCGGTCGAATACCAGCTCCCTGGCATACTGCAGATTCCTGTCAATGAGAAAAAAGGCCTAACTTTTGCGCGCGGGCTGCGTTCTATTTTGCGGCACGATCCAGACAAGATTATGGTGGGCGAAATTCGCGACCCCGAGACGGCTCAGATTGCCATTCAATCGGCACTAACGGGACATCTGGTTTTTACTACAGTGCATGCGAATAATGTATTGGATGTGATTGGTCGCTTTATGCATATGGGTGTGGATCTATACAGCTTTGTTTCAGCGATGAACGGTATATTGGCACAACGCCTGGTTCGCGTTAACTGTCCGCAATGTGCAGTACCAGAACAACCAGACATGGCGTTGCTGAAAAGTTCTGAGCTGACACCAGAAGAGGTTGTTGGCTATAATTTCCAGGTTGGGCGTGGTTGTGGGCATTGCCGAGGCACAGGCTATAAGGGGCGTAAAGCAATTGCTGAGTTGATGACCTTGAATGATGAAATACGTGAGATGATTATCGATCGCGCCCCTGCCAGACTTATTCGAGAAGCCGCAAGCCGTAATGGAACCCGCTTCCTGCGAGAAGCAGCATTAGAACTTGTGCGTAATGGTGAAACTACATTAAAGGAGATCAATCGTGTTACCTTTGTGGCGTGATCGACTGCATGTCGTGCTTACACCAGAGCATGTCACGATCGTGCGGCTTGGCAAGGGGTTGAAGCCGCGCGAAACTTTTAACAAGACATTGTCGTGTGCGACGCCAGAACAAGGTGAGCCTGCTTGGCAGCCTGCATTGCGGGTCTTAAAGCAGTTGCTACAACAAGCCGGATCAGGCAAAGCCGATGCGGTAGTGTTGCTTTCCAATCATTTTGTGCGCTATCAATTGGTTGAGGCGCAACCTGACCTGGCTAACCTGGATGAGGAGCAAGGCTTTGTGCGTTTCAGCTTTGCTGAAGTATATGGGAGCGAGGCCGAACACTGGTCAATGCGCTGGGCAGCGGGACTTGATCTAACTTCACAAGTGGCAAGCGCTGTTGATCAAGCGCTGATAGATCAGATGGAAAAAGTACTAACTGCTGCCAGTGTGAAACTTATCTCACTGCAACCTTACCTGATGGCTGCCTTTAATTATGTGCGAGAATCAGTCGATGCGCGACCACTTTGGTTTGTGTTGGCTGAGCCTGGGCGTGCGTGCGTAGGATTGTTGCGTGATGGTGATTGGCAAACCTTACGATCTGTCAGATTAGGAGCTGATTGGGCGGCTGATCTTCCCAGAGTCATTGAACGTGAATTTCAGATGATAGGGCCTGAGATTGGTAGAGGAAATATGCTTCTTTGTTTGCCAGCTTATTTTGATCACAAACGATTGGCGTCTGAGTGCCAATCGCTACGCATTTTGACGATGACGCCAGAAATGCTGCAGCGGCGCGCTGTGCTGCCGGTCGCCAATGTGGAGGTTAAGTAATAATGCGCGCTTTACGACTCGATTACCGGGATGACAGGGGACTTCGAAACCTGTTTGGATATTTGCTGTTGGGCTTGGTTATACTCTTTGCCGTTACCACTGGTTGGTATTTTAATGCGCTCCGTCTGGAAACGTCACGTTTGGAGTCTTCAGTAGCGCGAATAGAAAGAAGAATACACGGACAGGTAATCGCGAGTGAAGTCAGCCAGATGGCACCTGCAAGGCTTGCTGAAGTCATCAAGTTTACGAATCGTGCCATTCATCAGCTCAATCTGCCTTGGGATACTCTTTTTTCTCAGTTAGAAGCGGCGAAAGATGATGGGGTCGCGCTGTTGGGTGTAGAGCCTAACGCCAACAGCTCGGCGGTTAAGGTGGCGGGTGAAGCCAAGGATTATGCAGCGATGCTGAACTATGTTCGCAACTTATCTGAACAAGGGGTGTTGCAGGGTGTGTACTTGACCGAACATAAAATGGATGATCAGAACCCAGACAAGCCAATTCGATTTACCTTGGAGGCGTCATGGGTGGCAAAATGACTTTACCGAGACTGAAATCTACACTCACCACTTTGAGTAGGCAGCTGACTTGGCCTTGGTTGGCCACTTTAGCGTTGCTGGTAGCCTGCGTTGGATTTTATCTTTCTGCCGTGATGCCGGCACGACATGCGCTCGAAGACGTTAGAACCCATCTTGGTGTCATGCAGCATGATGAACAGCGATTGAAACAAGTGTCACAAGGCTTGGCGCGCAAGGCCCCTGCTGGCCAGTTAGATATGTTCTATCAGGCGTTCCCATCTGAAAAAACAGTGCCTGACACGATTGAGCAATTGATTGGTCTCGCACAGGCTAAAGCGCTGAATCCTAAGCAGGCGGAGTACCGTATTATTCGGAATAATCCCGGAGAACTGCTAAGTTATCAGATTACCTTACCAATCAAAGGCGATTATCCTAAGATTACGGCGTTTGTTTTTGAATTACTATCCGGCATACCCAATCTATCACTGGATAATGTTAGCTTTCAACGGCAGAAAATTAGCGACAATAACGTTGAGGCCTTATTGCGGATGACGTTATACATAAAGCGAGGGCAACCAGTTGAACACTAAACAGCGTTGGCTTGCGATTGTTGCTTTTGGATTGGTTGTGGCGATACTAGCCGAGAGGGCGCCTGCGCCAGAAGAGGCAGAAACTCCAGTCTATAATAAAAGCGCACAGCCAAATGTTATTGCCAGGGCTCAAGTTAAAAATGTAGAGCAGTTGGCGCTCGATCAGTTGCACCCGAGGCAAGTGGCCAAGGTAGAGAAGGGCGATATGTTCCAGAGTAAATCCTGGTACGTACCACCTCCACCCCCTCCACCGCCGCCTCCAGCGCCACCCCCACCACCGCCACCACCGCCACAGGCGCCTCCATTTCCCTATAGTTTTATGGGTAGCTATCAGGAACCAGGTGGCAAGTTGGTGATATATCTGACTAGAGCAGAAAAAATTTTTGCGGTTTCCCCAGGGGATACGCTTGAGAGAAGCTACAAGATTGAGGGCGTCAATGCTGGACAGCTCGCGATTATGTATTTGCCGCTAAATATTAGACAAAATTTACGAATTGGAGACCATTGATGATTTCTTCTCATGCTCGGAATGCTATGTATGCATCCTCGCTTAAGACTTACTCCCAGCTCACCAGGGGAGTGGTGTGCTTGGTTATTGTGACGTTTCTCACTGGCTGTGTAACAGACCCGCAACATAAGGCGGCGCTGAAACAGGTTAAGGAAGGTCCTGTTGAGGAGGGAATCGCCAAACTCAAGGAGTCGTCATCTAGTCAGCCCGAAAATCAGGCCTATCGCACGGACTATTTGCGCGAGCGTGAGCGCGCGGTCAATCAGCTATTGCTGGAAGCCGCACGTGCGCTCGATAAAGCCGACTTAGATGAGGCAGATGCCACCTACCAGAGGGTATTGAGCATTGATTCTGAAAATGCGCAGGCCAAACTTGGGCTGAAGGAAGTGGATCGTAGTAGACGCCATGCTGACGCTATCACCAGCGCTCGCGAAGCAATGGATCAGACTGATTATAAGGCCGCACAGAATACGTTGAAGCCGGTATTGATAGAGAATCCACAAGACACCGAAGCGCAAGATTTAAGCCGACAGATAGAAGCCGCCAGATTCAGCGATGCATCGTTAAGTCAGGCGCCTGAACTTGGGGCTGCTTACAAGAAGCCGGTCTCATTGCAATTTCGGGATACTAACCTGAAGATGATTTTCGAGGCGATTTCGAAAACCAGTGGTCTTAACATTCTTTTCGATAAAGAAGTCAAAAACGATCTCAAGGCTACGGTTTTTGTTAAGCAGGCTTCGGTGGAAGATACGATCAATTTGGTATTGATGCAAAACCAGTTGGAAAAAAAGGTGCTGAATGAAAACACACTCTATATTTATCCAGCGACTCCAGCCAAGCTGAAAGAATATCAGGATCTAGTGATCAGAACTTTTCAGCTGACCAATGCTGACGCCAAGCAAATGCAAGTTTTACTCAAGACAGTACTTAAGGCGAAAGATCTTTTTATCAACGAAAAAACCAATTCTATTGTCATGCGCGACACTCCTGAGGTCGTTGCGTTGGCAGTAAAACTGCTTGCAGCGCAGGATGTAAACGAGCCTGAAGTCATGCTGGAAATGGAAGTTCTGGAGGTTTCGCATTCTTTGGCGACAGAGCTTGGTCTTGCTTATCCAAACCAGGTGTCATTTACGATAGATCCAGCCGTATCTACGCTGCAGCAATGGAAGGGCATAAATTCATCAAAAATTAATGTTACTAAAAGTCTTGGCGTGACACTCAATCTCAAGAAAACTGATGGCGATGTGAACACCCTTGCCAANNTCCCCAGTGGTGACTGGTAGTATCCAATATATTGATGTTGGTCTAAAGCTGGAGGTTGAGCCAGAAATTCATATGGATGGTGAGGTGGGGATCAAGACTTCGTTGGAGGTCAGCAAAATTGGCAAAGAGGTGAAAAATACCGACTCAGGAACGCTGGCTTATGAAATCAGTACGCGTAACGTCAACACGGTACTGCGTCTCAAGGATGGCGAAACCCAGGTATTGGCCGGGTTGATCAGTGATGAGGATAGGCGTAGTACGGTTAAGGTGCCTGGACTTGGCGATATTCCTTTGCTTGGGCGACTATTCTCCAGCCATAAAAAAGATAAGGAAAAGAAAGAGCTGATTTTGGCTATCACGCCACATATCATCCGCAACATTCACCAGCCTGACGCTGATTTAGCCTCTTATTGGTCGGGCACTGACGGTACGGTAAGGAGTCGTCCGATCACGCTTGAAAAAATGGACACCATGAAGGTGGAGAGCAGAGGGACTAGTTTGTTACCAAACACGGGTACAAGCTCGTTGAGGCAGCCTTCAGGACAGTCTGTCAGGCCGCCTGCTGCGGAGCCTGTTTTAGAAGATGCTGAAGGCCTTGGTGCCGAACCAGCGGTAGCCATCAAGCCGATTGCGATACCGACCACTGCTGGAACGGTGATTAAACCGGAGAACAGTGCGCCGTCACAACTTACACCTGAAGTCAAAGTTTTGGCGCCAACAGCACCAGCGGCAGTAAGCCCGCCTGCCGGAGCGCCGCGTGTTGTGCCACGTGGAGCGGTGGTAAACCCGGGCTCAGCAGGTATGTCTGATGCGGTTGTGGATCAACCGCAGGTACCATGAGTTTATGTTGGAAATTTTAGCTTCGTGATGTTCATTTGACATGAAAATAACAACTGGATTGCGTTTCAAAGGCTTTACCTTGATCGAACTTGTGGTCTCGCTCGCTATTCTGGCATTGCTTGCTACAATGGTCGTTCCCATGGGTGAAGTCATCGTGCAACGCAATAAGGAGCAGGATCTACGAAAGGCACTACGTCAGATTCGTGATGCCATCGATGCCTATAAGCAGTTCTATGATGATGGGCATGTTCTGAAAAAGCTTGAGGCTTCGGGCTATCCACCATCCTTAGCGGAGCTGGAAGCGGGCGTGCAGGATGTAAAGAGCCCGGATGAAAAAAAGGTCTATTTCTTGCGCAGAGTGCCTCGCGACCCGTTTGCTCCAGAAGATATCCCTGCGATCGATACCTGGGAATTACGAAGCTATGACAGCAGTGCAACTAGTCCGCACAAAGGGGATGATGTGTTTGATGTATACTCACAAGCACAAGGTAACGGGTTGAACGGAGTCCCCTACCGGGACTGGTGATCATGGTGCGTAAAATAAAAAGTTATTTTAAAGGCTTTACCCTGATCGAGTTGTTGGCAGTGATGGCCATTATTGCCTTATTGCTGACTATTGCCGTGCCAAAATATTTCGGTAGTGTAGACCGCTCCCGTGAAACGGTGCTTCGTCAAGACCTGGCAACAATGCGTGATGCGCTGGATAAATACTATGGTGATACCGGGCAATATCCTGACCAGCTGGAAGACCTGATGACACGTAAATATCTGCGCACAATACCGCGAGACCCGATCACCGGGAGCGATACTACTTGGATTATTATATCTCCAACAAATGGTGTTAAAGGTTCAGTATATGACATCAAAAGTGGCGCGGATGGAATTGGATCTGATGGAACGGCCTATTCCGGCTGGTGAAATGATGTGGTCAAATGGACTCAGCGCCTATAGGCAACAAGGATTTACCTATATCGGCGTGCTTGTTATTATAGCGGTGATGCTGATAGCATTAGGGGCCGTGTCTGAGGTCTGGCATGTCGTCATGCAACGCGAAAAAGAACAGGAATTGCTGTTTGTCGGTCACCAGTACCGAGCAGCCATTGGCAAATACTACGTACAGTCTGGTAATCAATATCCGCCGAGTCTTGAGGCTCTGCTGGAGTCGACAGACCTAAGTGGCAAGAAAGTACGATTTTTGCGCAAGCTATATCAGGATCCTATGACAGGCGATGTTCAGTGGGGTCTGGTATTAGGTCTGGACGCAAAAGTGGCTGGAGTTTATAGCCTGTCTGATGATAAGCCTTATAAGACTACTGGCTTTTCAGATGCAGATGCCAAGCTCGAAGGGGCGGAGAAATACTCAGACTGGAAGTTCGTCTATGCACCCTCTGTGGTGCGCGGGCAGACCCTGCCGGGCGCGGTTGTGAACGGTTTTATACGCCCAGTGCCAAGAGTAAAATAAAGCATTAAAGGTAACTTCAAATTTTTTTTGAAAAGTATGTACACTGGAGCGATTAACATATCAGGTTGCCGCTACGTTGATGCGTAGGAGAAGGAATGCAAAAAATATATCGTATACTTATTGTTGAAGACCATACCTTGCTCAGGGAAGGATTGAGTACCATGCTGGAGTCTGATCCCGGTATGGACGTTGTAGGGGGGGCAGATAACGGACTGGACGCAATCAGGCAAGCGGTTGTACTCAAACCGGATCTGATTCTGATGGACATCAATATGCCCATCATGAATGGTACTGAGGCGTTGATGGACATCAAAAAACGGGAGCCTGGTATTAAGGTGATGATGCTGACGGCGCATAAAGCCGAGGAGTATGTTCGAGACTGCCTGCATGCAGGGGCCGATGGTTACATACTGAAGCATTCGACGCGTGATGAGCTCCTGATGGCCATTCACAAGGTTCTTAATGGTAAGTCCTATCTTTCGCCAGAGGTCTCAGAGCAGATTGTTAGTGGTTATATGGGCGGCGTCAATAGCACGCAATCAGCTTGGGAGACGCTTGCCAAGCGCGAGCGCGAAGTGCTTAAATTGGTGGCTGAAGGCAACACTAATAAGATGATTTCTTCGCTAATGTGTATCAGTGTTAAAACAGTAGAAAAGCATCGTTCTAATCTCATGAAAAAACTTAATCTTCGCAATTCTGCATCGCTCACTGCGTTCGCTATCGAAAAAGGCTTGCTGGTCAAAGGCTAACAAGCTTGCGCTTCGCGTAGCGAAGTGCTTATCTTTGGTAAAGTTCCCCTAATCATGGGTAAGGTTTCCCCGCCCTCAGGTAGTAAAAACCCTACCTGTTTTATGGGGGTTTTGCTAAGTGTGCCATTTTGTCGCACCCTATATCATCTATCTCGTAAGACTGTAAAAGTGTTTTTGAATTGATGTACTGACTTCAAAGACCTTTTGTGAGTTGTGAACTTAAGGGGATTTAAGATGGATACGATACGGAAATTGCAAACGCTTATGCTTAAACCAAGTATGTTTGTATTAGGTGCGTTAGCGTTGATTACTGGGAATGCATTGGCGGGGGTTGGTTTCGGAGATAATTCTGATGCTAATAACAACCCTATTAAGCAGCAGACTTTCTACGCAGGTAGTCCGAGTGGTCTTCATTCGCCTTCTGGATGTTACAACAGCGATGGTACGCAGTACGACGCTAGCGGGGCGCCACTTGTTCCTACAGTAGGTGCCAAATGCGATAGCGGTGCCGCGCTGCAGAAATTCGTTGATCCATTACCAGGCTTGGCGATGCCAGGCGGCCCAAATGGCAATGGTACGGGGAAATATATTCCTTTAGCCGTTGCGACCAAGTGGGGCGGCACTAATGACGATTATTTTGAAATCGCCGTTGTTGAGTTTTCTGAAAAATTCCATTCCAGCTTGGCTAAAGCGACTACCCTGCGCGGTTATGTTCAAATCGACCCAAATGCAACTGCTACAGGTGTAACAACTGACCCTACTGGAAAAAGTAAGGCGTTGCCACTTTTTAATCCAGATGGTTCGTCGATCAGGTTGCCAAATGGCAATCAAGCTTATGGCTTTGATGTTCCACATTATCTAGGTCCAGTGATCGTTGCTAATCGTGGTGTCGCAACCCGTCTTAAATTCTACAACTTGTTACCAGTAGGTCGTGCTGCCGGTGGTCAACGTAATGGTGACTTATTCCTGCCAGTGGATGAAACGCTACCAGGAGCAGGTTTTGGCCCAGATGGCTTGGTTAAGTATACTCAGAACCGTGCAGAAATTCACTTGCACGGTGGCGATAATCCATGGATCAGTGATGGTACGCCACATCAGTGGATTACCCCTGCAGGTGAAAAAACCGCTGTAACAGGTGTTTATGCCGAGGCTTTAGGCAAAGGTGTACCTGCAGCAGCTGCAGAAAATTACCTGCGCGGTGTAAGTACCCGCAATGTACCTGATATGCCAGATCCTGGTTCTGGTGCAGTGACCTACTACTTTCCTAATGGTGAGAGTGCTCGCCTGATGTTCTACCATGATCACTCATTTGGTTTAACCCGTCTAAACGTATATGCAGGTGAGGCTGCTGGCTATCTGTTGAACGACCCGTTAGAGCAGGCTTTGGTTGCTAGTGGTAAGTTGCCTGCAGACCAGGTTCCATTGATCATTCAAGATAAAGGCTTCGTGCCGAAAGATATCGCGATTCAGGATGCTAAGTGGGATGAACCATTTTGGGGTGTCGAGGCTGATCTTTGGTTTCCTCATGTGTATGAAACTAATCAGGATCCAAGTTCAGGTGATGGAACCAAACCTGTGGGGCGTTGGGATTGGGGCCCTTATTTCTGGCCAGTATTTCCATCTTATTATGACCGTCTGCCTTCTGGTGGTCATGAACTTGCAACTCAAACGGTTGGTGGTATCTCTGTAGATACGGGTCTGACTGAAGTATCAACTACACCAGAAGCTTTCATGGATACGCCAATTGTCAACGGTGCAGCTTATCCGAAGGTGACAGTAGAGCCTAAGGCCTACCGTTTCCGCTTCCTAAACGCATCAAATGATCGCTTTATGAACATGGGCATTTATGTTGCAGCTGATAAGGAAACAATTGATCCTAACGAACCGCGTAACCCGCTACATCAACCTACCGTTTGTGATGGGACTTCAAAACGCCTTGCTGGCAGTTTACCTGCAGGTAGCGCATTGGTAGATAGCGTACCTCAGCCTGCTGACTGTACCGAAGTGAAGATGGTTTACTTCGATCATTCCTATCCAACGTCATACTATGGTCTTAACAGTACGCTAACGTTCCCAACAGCGGGCGGCTTGCTAGATACTGGTTGGGGCGATCCTACTGGACACCTTGCGATATGGTCTGGTGTGCCTGACCCAACTACCGTGGGTCCAGATATTCATATGATCGGTAATGAAGGTGGTATTCTGCCTAACCTGGTTTCCATTCCTTCTACCCCAAGCAACTACGAAGCAAACCGTCGTAGTGTAACTGTGATGAATGTACTGGAACATGGCCTTTATTTAAGTACGGCAGGTCGTGCTGATACTGTGATCGATTTCTCCCAATATGCGGGCAAGACATTGATCCTGTTAAATGACGCGCCAGCGCCGGTGCCAGCGAGCGATCCACGTGTTGACTATTACACGGGTATGGGTGACTACAGCACTGTTGGTGGTCACGAGAATGTGAAACCTGGCTACGGTCCGAATACACGTACGGTGATGCAGATTTATGTTCAGCCGACAATGACTCCAGTGGCACAGGTACAACCTGACGGTAGTACGATAACTGTAACTCCGCCGACCACTGCATTTAATGTGGCTGCGCTAGCTGCCGAGATTCCTGTGTTACACGCTGCAACCCAGCCGAAACCGATTGTGCCGGAAACTGCTTTCAATGCAGCATGGCCAAACATCGCCACCCAGGATACCTTTGCGCGTATCTATAACGGTTCGATTTATCTGGGCAAATTCCAGGGTCTGACTTTCACGACTCCAGAAGCTATGAAGTACACTGAGGTACCACGTCTGGCTGATGGTTCAATCTGTACCAACCCGACTAACTGTGCGGCGAATTTGAAACTTGGTGCTGCTACTGCTCTGGCAAATACGCCAGTGACCGTCTATATTGAAAACAAGGCGATTCAAGAACTGTTCGAGCCTACTTATGGTCGTATGAACGCTACATTGGGTGTTGAGCTGCCGTTTACCAGCGCACTCACTCAAACGACTATTCCTTTAGGTTATGTTGATCCTGCAACTGAAAAAGTAGCGGATGGCGAAACTCAATTCTGGAAAATTACGCACAACGGCGTGGATACTCACCCAGTGCATTTCCATCTAGTTAACGTACAAGTTATTAATCGTATTGGTTGGGATGGCACCATTAAACCAGTCACTGCAGCTGAAAATGGTTGGAAAGAAACAGTAATCATGAATCCGCTGGAAGATGTCGTGGTGGCTGTTCGTGCCAAAGCACCAAAACTACCGTTTGGTCTGATGAACAGCATGCGTCTGCGTGACCCTTCTCAGGCGCAAGGTGTCATGAGTGGCTTTACACAGATTAATCCGGCTAACAATGCACCAGCAGTCACAACCAATGAACCAGAAGATTTTGGTTGGGAATATGTATGGCACTGCCACATCCTGGGTCATGAAGAAAATGACTTTATGCGTGCAATGGTGTTTAAATACTCAGCAGTGCTTCCTGATGCTCCAGTGCTGGCTCCGCTAGTGGACAGCATCGTTGTACCGACGGTCGCAAATCCAGTGAATATTGTACTGAACTGGACAGATGGCACACCTTGGAATGATGTCAATACATTGGGCAATGCAAAGAATGAAGTTGGCTTCAAAGTCATGCGTACCATGCTTGCCAATAATGGGTCTTATCCAGCATGGGTAGTGATTAATTTAGACGTAAATAACAACGCAAATACCACGACGTTTACGGATAGCGTGACTGTTCCTGGAACCTACAAGTATCGTCTTGATGCTTATAATCCGGCGGGCGCGTCATCGTCTGTTGAGC
>CXWL01022221.1_pt1 | contig 17607 bp, 22 predicted proteins | sample 590931 | NCBI WGS metagenome assembly CXWL01 (sample SAMEA3498368, study PRJEB10139) | groundwater metagenome | biome: water well; material: biofilm material | place: Germany | collected 2015-04-27 | reverse complement strand
GAGTTAGTATACGCTAAAAGATAGCTCTATTACACCAGAAATAGGTTAAAATCTTTTTAAGATGCCATTGAATAAAATCCTTATAATACTTAGGCATGGGCAGGCAAAAAACGCTGGAATCAGCGAGCATGACCATAATCGTTCCCTGACGCTAAGGGGTAGGGAAGAGGCTATGGGAGCGGGGGAGGCACTTGCGGATCGTGATTTTGTGCCAGATTTGGTGCTGTGTTCAACCGCCACCCGCACTAGGGAAACATTGGAAGAAATCCAAAATTCATTCCCTGAGGAGTTGCCAGTTACTTATAGCCAGAAAATTTATAATGCGACAGAAGTAGATTTGTTAGCAAACATTGCTGTTGTGCCAGAAGATGTCAGGACGCTGATGGTTATTGGGCATAACCCCGGATTATATCAGCTTGCATTGGTGCTTGCTAAAGAGGGTGATAAGCAGATGCATAATAATCTGCAAATGCAATTCCCAACCTGTGCTTTAGTGGTGATTAGTTTTGAAGGAAAATGGCAAGATATTCTAAATTCTCGCAGTAAGCTGCTGCTTTTTCATACACCAGAGAAATAATTTTTATACTCTTCTCACAAACGATTTGTCGCGCTCTTCCATAGGTATAAAGGTTTGCAGAACTTCGGATTTAACTCCTTTCTCAGCTAATCTTCTTGCGCCGCTTCTCGACAGGCGAAGCTCGGTTATTTCTTCTGTATTTTTGGAATTGTTTTTATCTGGAGGAATTCTGTTGATGGCACAATCGTCACCACTTTCTAGAGCCCTTAATTTTGCTTTTTTTAATCCTAATGCTTCCAAGGACGCAGCTATAGAATTATGTTTATGAGCTTCATATTCTATAATAGATGTTATCAATTCTCCATCAAGGGATGACCAATATTCGAGGTTACTCAAATTTGCAGCAGCGCGCGCTGTTATAACTTCATCAACTTGCTGGAAGGGGTGTTTTTCATTCATGAGTTTTATTATTAGGTTATATTCGTTAAAAGTTGTTTATAGTCTACTGTATATGTAGGTTTTTTGCAATGTTATACTTGTTTGATTTAAGTTTTCCCCATCGTCAGGCTTCGACTCGTGTATTAAGTTATACACGTCGCCTTGCCTTCCTTGGGGAATTCCTTTCTCAAACAAGTATAATTGTAAGGTGTTTTTGGCATAAAAATTGCCATATCACTATCGTTGTGCTATGGTCATACAAAATCGCATGGAGGAAATTATTTTGCGTAAAATATTAATTGTTTTCAGCTTGTTATCGCTTTGTTCCTGCACCCATTTTGAACAGGATAAAGAAGTTGTCAAAGAGCAGGCAAAAAAGGATGCAAAGCAGGTGGAGGCTAATGTTACTAAAAACGCCATGCGCGTTGCTGACAATGTGCGTGATAGCGTCAAGCGTACCAATGATCGTGTTCGTGACTGGTGGATTACACCACTACCGAGCAATGCCAAGCAGCCTATGCCAACTCGTTATTGTTATAAAGTTTTGCAGGATATTTTATGCTACCGCCAGCAAATGGCAGGTTGGGAAAATAAACTGGTTGCTTATCAAGGGGCGGACGCACAGCCGCCAACTCCAGCGACTATGAAACTACTGCCACTTCGTGATGATGGTGCAAATGTTTTGCCAGAAAATCGGGCTGCAAGTGCAAAACCAGTTTTTGCTGAAATGCCAGCCGAAGTAAAAGAAGCTAAAGATTCGACAAATGCCACAGAGCCAGTAATTATAGATCCATCGCATGAAACCCTGCCTGAATCAGCTCTTTCACCACAGCTTTAAAAGAAAAAAATAATGAAATTAAAAAATATATTTGGTGCGATTTTACTTAGTGTAACTTTTGCTTTCTCGCCTGCTCAGGCTGCTGAACCTCTTGAGTTGTTAAATGTTTCCTACGATCCGACGCGGGAACTTTATGAAAAATACAACACCCTGTTTATCAAGCATTGGAAAGAAAAAACTGGGCAAGATGTCAAAATAAACTTATCTCATGGTGGCTCTGGCAAGCAGGCTCGTTCGGTTATTGAAGGTCTTAGAGCAGACGTAGTGACGTTGGCACTAGCTTATGATATTGATGCTATCGCCGAAAAAGGGAAAAGCATCCCAACTGATTGGCAGGCTAAACTCCCGAACAACAGCTCGCCTTATACCTCTACCATCGTGTTTTTAGTGCGTAAAGGCAACCCTAAAAATATCAAAGATTGGGATGATTTGGTAAAAGGAGATGTGCAGGTAATTACGCCTAATCCTAAAACCAGTGGTGGTGCGCGCTGGAACTATCTGGCAGCGTGGGCTTATGCCAAAAATAAATTTAATGGTGACGAAGATAAAATAAAAAAATTTATGAGCGCATTATTCAAGCATGTTCCAGTTCTGGATACTGGTGCGCGTAGTGCAACTACTACCTTTGTTCAGCGTAATATTGGTGATGTGCTGATTGCTTGGGAAAATGAGGCTTATCTTTCTAAGAAAGAAACCAAGGATGTTGGATTTGAGATAGTTTATCCGTCAATCACCATCGTTGCTGAACCGCCAGTAGCGGTGGTAGAAAAAAATGCACAGCGCAAAGGTACACTGGAAGCAGCCAAGGAATATCTGGCGTTTCTCTATAGCCCTGAGGCGCAGGATTTGATTGCTCAGAATTTCTACCGCCCTAGCGATAAAGAAGTTGCTAAAAAATATAGCAGCCAGTTTCCTGCGGTTAAGACTGTAACCATCGCTGATTTCAGTGGTTGGAAAAAAGCACAGAAAGAACATTTTGATGATGAAGGAAGCTTTGACCAGATTTATGGTGAGAAGTAGTTGTAATGTCATTCTGAGGCACAGCCGAAGAATCTCCTTGTGGTTTGATGGAGATATTTCGCTTCGCTCAATATGACAAAAAGGAAAAAATAATGTTCAAGAATATTTTTTATTATAAAGTTNNAGAAAGGATTATGTGCTGTGTTACCACAAAATCATTTTCGAGATGCTGGTGATGAACTGGTAGAAAATAATAATCATCCTATTTTGCTGAAAGTAGAAAAACAGCTCATTGAATATTTCGCAGGCAAGCGCACGGAATTTGACATTAAACTCGATATGCTCGGTAGTGTGTTTCAGATAAAAGCATGGCGGCAGTTGCAAAAAATTCCTTATGGCGAAACTATTTCTTATGGGCAGCAGGCAGCAGGAATGGGTGATGCCAAAAAAGCCCGTGCGGTTGGGGCTGCTAACGGACGCAATCCATTATTGATAATTGTTCCCTGTCACCGCGTTATTGGTGCGTCTGGCGCGCTTACTGGTTTTGGTGGCGGGTTGCCAATGAAGAAGAAGTTGTTGGAGTTGGAGAAGGCGGCGTAGATTTTTTCCTCTCCCTTTTAGGGAGAGGTAGGTTTTTGTTAGTGAGCGAAGCGAGCTTAGAATAACTAGGTGAGGGTTAAACTTAGTTCTGACGACCCTCACCCTGCGAAGCTAAAGTATGTGCTGCGCACCTCCAAGCTTCGCTGCCCTCTCCCTAAAAGGGAGAGGGGGAAGTACCAAAAGTTAGATCCCATCTTTGCCACGGCTTATGGCAGCTATACCAGTGCGACAGATTTCGGTTAAACCGACCGCGCGCATCATCTCAATAAATTCATCCAATTTTGCAGATTCGCCAGTGAGTTCAAAAACAAAACTTACATTAGTTGAATCAACCACTCGGGCTTGGAAAACATCAGCGATACGCAAAGCTTCTACGCGCTTATCTTCAACGCCTACAACTTTTACCAGAGCTAACTCGCGCTCAACATGTTCGCCTTCTACAGTCAAATCATGCACTTTGTAAACAGGCACCATCTTTTCCAGAAGTTTCTTAATCTGTTCAACCACCATTTCTGTACCAGAAGTTACTATGGTGATGCGCGAACGCTTGCTGTCATGCTCAACTTCGGCAACGGTGAGGCTCTCGATGTTGTAACCACGACCTGAAAAGAGACCAATCACCCGTGCCAGAACGCCAAACTCATTATCCACCAGCACAGCAAGCGTATGCCTTCTCTTGGTATCTGTTATTGTCGGTATGTCGTAAACTATGTCTTTCATTTTTAAACCAAGTTCTTATTAAGTTTAGCGCTGCCGTCGGCGGGGCTTAGAAGCAGTTCGTAATGTGCTGCTCCTGCTGGAATCATCGGGTATACGTTTTCGTTTTGATCTACCAGCATGTCCACAATAACCGCGCCTTTGTGAGCAATCATTTCTTCAATGGTTGAATCCACATTTTCCACCTTATCGCAGCGCAGACCCTTCATTCCATACGCCTCTGCCAGCTTCACAAAATCAGGCAGTGAATCCATATATGATTCGCTATAGCGATTGCCGTGGAACATTTCCTGCCACTGGCGCACCATGCCCATATAACGATTATTGAGGATGAATATTTTCAGAGGCAGGCGATATTGCATAATCGTGGAAAGCTCCTGAATATTCATCAGCACCGACGCTTCACCAGTGACGCACACCACCAAATCTTCAGGATGGGCAATTTGCACACCAACCGCTGCTGGAACACCATAGCCCATTGTGCCAAGACCGCCAGAGGTCAGCCAGCGATATGGTTTGTCATGAGTGATGAATTGTGCCGCCCACATTTGATGTTGCCCAACATCAGTGGTGATGTAAGTAGAGTGTTTTTTAGTAAGGGCATTTAATCTATCCAGTGCGTATTGCGGTTTTATAATTTTATCATCCTGCACATANNACTAAGCCAGCATCGCCAACAATTGGCACATGCACGCGCACGTTTTTATTGATAGAGGAGGGGTCAATATCAACATGAATTTTTTTGGAATTTACCGAGAAAGCATCCAGCCTGCCCGTCACTCGATCATCAAAACGCGCGCCAATATTTATCATCACGTCGCACTGAGCCATGCACATATTGGCTTCTAGCGAGCCGTGCATCCCAAGCATGCCCACAAATTGTTTGTCATCACCAGAAAATGCGCCAAGCCCCATCAACGTGTTGGTGCAGGGGAAGCCTGTGAGATGCACAAGTTCGGTGAGCAGCGCGCAGGCTTTTTCACCAGAATTTATTACACCACCACCGACATAAAAAATCGGCTGCTTGGCACTTTCCATAAGCGCGACTGCTTTTTCAACTTGCGCTATGTCAGGTACGGATGGTGGGCGATATGACGGGCGGTTGATTTCTATTTTTTCGCCGTAATTAGCAAGCTGGTTCATAATATTTTTGGGAATATCAACCACCACTGGGCCGGGGCGACCTGTGCGCGCAACGTGGAACGCCTCGTGCATAATATGCGCCAGTTCTTCTATGTTACGAACGAGATAGTTATATTTTGTGCAGGAGCGGGTGATGCCTGTGGTGTCTGCCTCCTGAAAAGCATCTGAACCAATCAGATGAGTTGGCACTTGTCCTGTGATGCAGACCAAAGGGATGGAATCAAGCATCGCATCGGTAAGACCTGTGACGGCGTTGGTCGCACCCGGCCCAGAGGTTACAAGAACTACGCCGACTTTGCCTGTGGAGCGAGCGTAGCCCTCAGCCGCGTGGGTTGCTGCCTGTTCATGGCGCACTAGGATGTGGCGCAACTGGTTTTGTTTAAAAAGAGCGTCATAAACTGGTAGAACTGCGCCACCCGGATAGCCAAAAACTACGTCAACACCCTCATTCACAAGAGATTTAACAATAATCTCCGCGCCTGATATTTCCGCGTTCGCTGATTCTTGAGGATGGATAATTTTTGCCTGTTTCATGCCTTGCCCGCCTAATACAATAAAGGGGTGTAAAGCTAACGTTTTTAGCGGTTTAGGTCAATAGGAATTGCAGTAAATTATGTCCTGCCTTCTATTCGTGGAGGGGAAGAACGTTCTTGCTCTAAATTAGCAGCATACCTACCGCTATCACATTGAAGTTTTGCTTGTTCGATAATATCTGGTTTGGCGCGTTCAGTTAAGATCCCGACAATTTTTTCTTCTATACTTAAAAACTTCATAGGAGTTTTGTCATAATTACTGCGAGCCATTATTACATGCTCTGGCGCGATTGTTTCTGGTGTTGCTAGATTATTTACCGCAGTTTTATCTTTTTCTTTAATTGCTTTCAGCAATTCATCTGTTTTTGGTGCATCGGTCACGGGTTATCTTTCTTAATGTTGAAGTTGCTGTTCTGCCTGATGAGTTGGTGCTGTTGTTTGGATTGCTTCTGTAAGTAATTTTTTATTTATAGCATTAATGACTTTTCCCATTTTTTTTTCTTTTGCCATGTCCAGAGCAGTTTCTCCAGCGTTGTTTTTTAGCGAAAGATGCTTTGCTGTTACACCTTCCTTATTAATGAGGGCGGTGGCTACTGCTTCATTTTTCATGTAGATAGCGTCATGTAGTGGGGAGAATAAAAGAACACTATCCTGATGAAATAATTGTTCTGCTGTGACACCTTCTTTATTAATCAGGGCAAGGGCATTAATTGTATCGTTTGTCTCAATTGCATAATGCAAAACGTTTTTGTTGTTTGGAATTTCTTTATCTGGAGTGAATAACTCTTTAGCCGAGTGATTTTTGATTATAGCAGCAGCATGATATCGGTAGTCGGAAGAATTCTCACCAAAAACCAATGCTACCATCAACTTTTGTTCTATTGATACTAAATCTTGTTTGGGAGTGATAGTGTCAGTCATAGAAAGCTAATTTCTTCTGTGCGATTGTTTATGTTCCAGCAAAAGGACGGGAGTTTCTTTTTGGACTGATTTTTCTAACATTCTTATGTGAGCCTCATTGCGTTTTGTCCATAATTCATCGGAATTATTATATACTCCCTCAAGATACAGTTTTTCATGTTCATTAAGTGCATGATTAGGTTCGTAATCGTTAGACATAGTTTCCTGTATGTTAAGTTATAAGTTTATCTTGCTTTAGCTGCGCTGCGGAATTCATCAGAACCTGTGAATTTATGACCGTTATCTGCAACTGTAGTTAAATCTTTATTGCCACTTACAATGATTTCATTTTTTTCATTAAGATTAGCTTTTACGCCTAATCCAGCAACGGCAGCTTGTAGAACTTCAGGATCAACGTCTTTTTTTGCAGTGATCACAATTTCTTCTTTTCCACTTACGCGTTTAATAAGAGAATTTTCAGAAACAAAAGCATTCGCTGCCTTTGGATTTTCAAATTCTTGGTAATCAAAATCACGAGTATTAGTTGTTGGGGTGTTTACCATGTTGGACTCCTGTAAAAAATTGTTAAACCTCGATATTATTGATTTTTTGCCTATATATTACAAGTTAAGATATTGTGACAATTGATTATTGAGGAAAATCAGGCGGTTGGCAATAATCTGGCTGTCATTTCGAACCCCGTGTCGCAGCACGGGGCAGGCTCCGTGAGAAATCTTTGCTTATAAAATAACCTGTAAAGATCCCTCGACTACGCTCGGGATGACAGGAGTTTGTCAGTTATAAACCCGTTGGACGCGACGACCGATTCTGGTGAAGATTTCGTAACCTATGGTGTTGCACTGGCTGGCTATATCATCCACCGTTTGCTGGTTATTGATAAATTCGGCGTGGGTTTGCGCGGTTATTTGTGATTCTGGTATCGCTGATATATCGACCGCCACCATATCCATAGATACGCGCCCAAGTAGTGGCACTTTATGCTCTGCGATGAATGCAAAGCCCTGATTGCTCAGAATACGGAAATATCCATCCGCATAGCCAAGCCCGATAATGGCGATTTTGGCCCCTTTTTTTGCTGGTGCAGTTGCGCCGTAGCCAACCGTTTCATCGCGGTCAAGAGTGCGTATTTGTAAAATTGGTGCGGACAGAGTGGCAACATGTTGCATCTGCCTTTTGCCATCGGTTGGATTGATGCCATAAAGGGCGCAACCAGTGCGCGCCATATCAAAATGAAATTCTTTTGGCAAAAATACACCAGCGGAATTGGCAAGGCTGGCTTTTGCATTCGGAAAATATTTTAGCGCGTTGTTGAATCTTGCAAGCTGCTCAGAATTTTTGGGATGAGAAGAATCATTCGCGCAAGATAGGTGCGAAATAATCAGTGGCTGCCCAAAATTTTGCAGCTTGGAGAGAATAGGGTGAGTTAAATCTGATTCACAAAGCCCTAGGCGCGTCATGCCTGTATCAACATGTAGCATTATATTTTTGCTGGTGTGGCGCAGCTCTGATTTTGTAAAATTTTCCACCTGTGAAATATCGTTTAGCACAGGTGTTAGGCGGTGATAGGAATATTCTTTTTCTTCACCAGAAAACAAACCTTGGAAAACACCTATTCTGACTTCTGGCAGAACGCTGCGAAGCTCGATACCTTCTACCAAAGTAGCAACAAAGAAATCACGGCAACCATCTGCCCATAAAGCAAGGCTAACTTCTTTAACGCCCAAGCCATAAGCATTGGCTTTTACCACTGCTGCCACAGAATTTTTGGCATGATGATTTTTTAGAAGTTGATAGTTAGATTTTAGGGCGGATATATCAACCGCAAGCGTGGCGCATTGCATCTGCCTAATATCCCTCAGCCAAATTCTCAAACTGGGTGAGGCTGGCATCAAAGCGCAACTTAACATCGCCGATTGCACCGTTACGGTGTTTGGCGATGATAACTTCGGCAACATTCATTGCCCTGTCCATATCCGCCATCCAAGTTGCGTGTTCCGTTGTGCCTTCCTTTGGCTGTTCGCGCGATAAATAATATTCCTCGCGGTAGATGAACATAACCACGTCGGCATCCTGCTCGATTGAGCCTGATTCGCGCAAATCGGAAAGCAGCGGGCGTTTATTTTCGCGTTGCTCAACGGCACGGGAAAGCTGTGACAGTGCGATTACTGGAATATCAAGCTCCTTAGCAATAGCCTTCAGACCTTGTGTTATTTCTGAGATTTCCTGAACGCGGTTGCTTTCAGACATTTTTGAACTTCCACGCACTAATTGCAAATAATCTACCACCAGTAATTTAAGATTATTCATGCGCTGCAAGCGACGGGCGCGGGTGCGCAGTGCAGCAATAGAAAGGGCAGGAGTGTCATCAATAAAAAACGGCATCTGCGACATTTCATTACTGACGCGAACTAGATGGGCAAATTCTTCGGAAGTTATTTTGCCGTTCAATATATTATAGGAGTTGAGTTTACTCGCGCTAGAAAGCATACGCGTGGAGAGTTGTTCTGCCGACATTTCCAGAGAAAAAAATCCGACGCTTCCTGCTTCTTTTGGTGGCAGACCATCGCTTTTTGCTTTTTTGGCGAGATATAAACCAGCACTATACGCCATGTTCACAGCTAGTGCTGTTTTCCCCATTGAAGGACGACCAGCAAGAATGAGTAGGTCAGAACGCTTCAAACCACCCAGCATTTTGTCCATATCCTGTAAACCAGTGGTTATGCCGACAAGGTGATTGCTGTGGCGCAGGGCGTGATCAGTCTGTTCAATCGCTTTTATCACTGAATGGCGGATAGAACGAAATCCGCGATCACCAGTTCCCTCAAGTGACATATTGAAGAGCTTTTGTTCTGCCTCTTCTATCTGTTTGGTGGCAGGAATATCTATCTGGTGAGTGTAGGCGGTGTTTACAACTTCTTCGCCGATGGTGATGAGCTGGCGTTTGAGCGCGAGATCATAAATCATTTTGCTGTAGTCGCTGACATTGATAACCGTAATTGCTGCTGCTGCCAGCTTTACCAAATACGCACCACCGCCAATGTCCGCGAGGGCTTCATCCTGATCAAAATAATGACGCAGGGTCACAGGGTTCGCTACCAAACCTTTATCGCTAAATTTTTGGATTGCTTCAAAGATGCGTGAATGTAGCGGTTCGTAGAAATGTTCAGCACGAAGCTGATCGCCGATATATTGGAGTGCGTCATTATTTACCAGCAGAACCCCGAGTAGAGATTGCTCGGCATCAATATTGGATAGAGCTTGGCGATATGGCGTAGCCAGCGTATCATCAATCATTGATTGTTCTGGTTCTCTGGAAAGTAGTGCAACCATAGCCTAGCTGTTATTTAGTGTTTTTATAATTATCAGTTTTACACTAACAATAACCAACTAACAACAGCAGACTTAAAACTTATGAAATTTGATTATGCAGCGTTGGCTTCAACGCGAACTATATCAAGTTTAACGTTGGCAATAACTTCTGGGTGCAAAGTGATGCGCACAGGGTATTCACCAATGGTTTTGATGATAGTAGTCTGAACAATCTGGCTTCTTGGCACAACATGACCAGCTTCTTTAAGAGCATCGGCGATGTCACGCACAGTTACAGAACCATAAAGTTTGCCTTCCTGACTGGCTTGGCGAATAAGCTTTATGCTGATGCCTTCGATTTTTTTCGCATGAACTTCAGCTTCTTTACGAGCCGCTGTATTCTGTTCTTCAATAATGTGGCGGCGTTCTTCGAAAACTTTTTTATTGTCTTCAGTTGCGCGCAGTGCTTTTTTCATAGGAATAAGAAAATTACGACCATAGCCGTTACGAACCTTTACGGTTTCACCAATAGCACCCAAGCGGGCAATACGTTCCAACAAAATAACTTCCATGACCAATACTCCTTACGATTTCAATAAATTCTAACTAATAATTGCGCTCAAGCACCGCGCCTGCTTTCGTGCCTCAATGGCACTAGTCGTCGCTTTGCTCCTCCAATATTGTAAGCACAATATTCAAAAGGGGCTAACTTTTAGATGAACTTCCACCAGATGACAAGTGTTTGTTGAAGGTTTTTATATGATGCCATAATCCGACGCCCGCAACAACCAGAGGTAGCCAGAATGAAGTGGCTATCAAAAAATATAAAAATATTAGAAAAACCCGCCTGTTAGGGAAATTTATAGTGCTTGCATGAATCATAAATATACCCTGAAAAAAATATGGTATCAGCAAGATAATTAGAGATGATTTTCCTAGAAAGCTCATAGACTCGCCACCGATTAGTGATGCAATGGCACATATACTCATTAAAGTTAGCAGCCAATTCGGTATGGGGAAGGCAGATAGTGTTATCGCTGGACGCTTTGCAATGTTTTTCCTAAGTAACAGGCGGTTTATAGCCCAAGCATAGGCTAGAAAAAAAACACACCATAGCCATACCATAGCACCACTTAGAATAAATGAAAAACTCTCTGATGGGTATTCTACGGTAACACCGTATTTTTCGCTGAATATAGCCAGACTTTGTGCGATTGTTTGCATTATAGATTTAGGTAAATTTGTGTCTTGAGTTGCAAAAATGGCTGTTGCTATAGCAAGTAAAATGCAGCCGTAAATGGCCATATATATCGTAATTAATCCAACTGGATACCATATTCTAATGTAAGGTAGGCTATCACTTAGTTTTATATCAAAGTGATGTAGCAGCCTGTCGCAGATATACCAGCAGGGCAGGACAAATACTGAGAAAAATAATGCTGCGGTTATAATGCTATAGGTTGGATATTCGCCAGCAACGAATAGTCCTATGAGAACAGTGGCAATAACACCAGATTTTAATGCGATGGTTGGATTTTTACTAAGACCAGCGGCTAATAGGGGAATGGTTGATAGAAATATTAGAATAAAATCGGGGGCAAAGCTAAAAACAGCAACAAATATCACCGCTGACATAATTGCAGTAACTAAAATTGTTGAGATTTCTTTGGGCATCATTCTCCGTCACACCACGTTTGGCAATGAATACAGCCTACATACTTCACCCCTAATATCCCAACAAACAAATTGGGTATAAGGAAAGAGAGAATTATTGTGCGACAAACGCCAACAAAGAAAGATTGCGTGCGCGTTTGATGGCTTGAGCAAGACCGCGTTGCTTTTTGTGTGACACTGAAGTGATACGGCTTGGCAGAATTTTTCCACGTTCAGAAATAAAACGTTGCAGCAATTTTACGTCTTTATAGTCAATTTTTGGAGCATTAGCACCAGTGAGGGGGCAAGTTTTTTTACGACGGAAAAATACTTTGCGACCAGCTGCTGCGTTTTCTTGAGGGCGTTCCATGTTCATGTGGGTAATCTCTTTTATTAAGTTTCGTTGTTTAATTTATAACTACATCGGCAATGTCAACATCAACATCGACAACTACATCAGCTTCAGGGACACCATCTTCACGCGAGCGTGACTGTTGCATCATAGCCGAAGGACCTTCTTCCAGAGCATCAACACGGACGGTAAGTAGGCGTATCACGTCTTCATTATGACGCAGATTGCGTTCCATTTCTTTTACCGCTGGTGCTGGTGCATCAATCGCCAACATAACATAATGACCTTTACGGCTTTTATTGATTTTATAGGCAAGGTTACGCAGACCCCAATATTCATCTTTTACAACTTTTCCACCACCTTGAGAAACAATTGTTCCCATGCTTTCGGTGAGTTTGGTTATGTCCTGACGGGACATGTCTTGACGGGTGATAAAAGTGCTTTCGTACAATGGCATAGTGGTTTAAGCTCCTGCAAATTCGCGTAATATATACAATTAAAGGGGTATAACCTATAGTCAATTTTTTGCTGATTGCAAGTAAAATAGTGACATAAAATAGCAATCCTGACACTGCTTGGCTATAATCAAGTAAAATCAAGAAGTTTTATAGATTTTTATTGGTTATTTTAGCTTGGTGATAGTCAAGATTGTTGGTTGCCATAATTTCCAAATGGCTTTAATAATGGTAGTCTTGGGATTTTTTGACGGATATGAATACAGTAATAATGAAAAAAGGAAGAGATATGAAAAAGGCACTATTGTTTCCAGGACAAGGCTCGCAGGTTGTTGGTATGGGAAAAGAACTTGCTGAAAAATTTGCGGTTGCGCGCGCCGTGTTTGATGAAGTTGATAGTGCTTTGTCGGAAGATTTATCAGAAATTATATTTTCTGGCCCTCAGGATTTATTGACCTTAACCGAAAATGCACAGCCAGCGATTATGGCTACTTCTATTGCTGCTTTTCGTGTGTTGGAAACAGAGTTTGGTTTTGATATAAAATCTCAAGCGGCTTTTGTCGCTGGGCATTCTCTTGGTGAATATTCTGCGCTGTGTGCCGCTGGTGTGTTGGGTTTGAGTGAAACAGCGCGCTTGCTTCGCGTGCGTGGCTTGGCAATGCAACGCTGCGTGCATGATGGCAATGGTGCTATGGCAGCACTTATCGGGATTGACCGCGAAATGGCAGAAGCTATTGCCAGTGAAGCTGCTGGTGATGAGGTTTGTGGTGTTGCTAATGATAATGCACCAGGGCAGGTGGTAATCAGTGGCGCGCGTACGGCAATTGAACGGGCAATTATAATTGCTAAAGATAAAGGTGCAAAACGCGCCGTGTTATTAGATGTGAGTGCGCCTTTTCATTGTGCTTTGATGGCTCCAGCTTCTGGGGTTATGGCGGACGCTCTTTCTGCGGCACATTTCAGCAACCCAATCGTTCCAATAGTTACCAACGTTACTGCCAAGGCAGAAAGTGACCCAGCAATTTTACGGGAATTATTGGTGGATCAGGTTACTGGCGTGGTGCGTTGGCGCGAATCTATGGAATATCTGGCAGCGCAGGGTGTTACCCGTGTGGTGGAAGTTGGTGCTGGAAAAGTGCTTTCTGGGCTTATGAAACGTATCGCTCCTACCATTGAAACAATGAATATCGGGACTGTTGCTGACCTTGAGGCATTTGCAAAGGTGGAGTAATAAACTCTACTTTGGCTTCAAATCTGCTTGCGATGGAGCCTCCTCAAGACATGTCAGTTATTAAGTATAACCTCATGTTTTTCGGTATCCATCGCTTCGCGCTTTTTTGCCAAAGCGAGTTTTATATGTGTATAAACAATAGATAAAAAACAGGGTAAATAAATGATGTTTTCACTAAATAACAAAAAAGCTCTGATAACTGGTGCGACTGGTGGCATTGGCGGGGCGATTGCAAAAAGTTTTTATGGTGCTGGGGCAACTCTTGCGATTTCTGGTAGTCGTCAGGAAAAATTGGATAGTTTCAAATCTGTCATTCTGAGCGAAGCGAAGAATCTTTGCAAAGATCCCTCTGCTTCGCCTCGGGATGACATACATGCGATTGCCTGTGATCTATCGCAACTAGCAAATGTTGATGCCCTTATAAAAGAGGCGGAAGAAAAACTTGGTGGGCTTGATGTTCTGGTGTGCAATGCTGGCGTTACCAAGGATAATCTCGCGCTGCGCATGAAAGATGAGGAATGGCAGCAGGTTATTGATATTAACCTTACAGCTGGTTTCCGCCTTGCCCGCGCAGCAATCAAGGGTATGCTCAAACGTCGCGCAGGGAGGATTATTTTTATTACTTCTGTGGTGGGGTGGACTGGTAATCCTGGGCAGGCGAATTATTGCGCTTCTAAGGCAGGGCTTACAGGCATGGCGAAGTCGCTGGCGCAGGAAGTGGCATCACGCGGAATAACTATAAATTGTATTGCCCCCGGATTTATTGCAACCAATATGACAGATGCGCTTAATGATGAACAAAAAGCCCGCATTAACCAAAATATTCCGCTGGGACGGATGGGGTCTGCGGAAGAGATAGCTGGTGGCGCGCTGTATCTTGCCAGTGACGCTGCATCTTATATAACTGGGCAGACGTTGCATATAAACGGTGGATTGTATATGGGGTAAAACTCTACTGGTGCGGACAATCTACTTGCAATTAACCTTCCTCAAAAAGTCACATACTAAAGTGTACGCTCAACTTTTTTAGGAAGGTTAATTGCTTCGCGCTTGCCTCACACCAGCGAGTTTATATGGTTAATGATTATGTTTTTAGTAGTAATAGACAAAGAGTTATGGTAATTAGTTCGAACTCAATGAAAGATTATTTAGCGAATATGTACTTTAATATTGACGTTTGAGTTTTGATGATTATTGTTCCCGACTCTATAGTGAATTAAAGAATAAGAATAAAATCTGTGCTTTAGGTTTTAATTTTATAATTAAGTGACAAAGTCCCATAGTGGATTTTGTATGTGTTAACTAACGAAGGAAAAACATCATGAGTGATATTGCTGAACGAGTAAAAAAAATCGTTGTTGAACATCTGGGTGTAGATGAATCTAAGGCTGTTCTAGAAGCGAGCTTCATTGACGACCTCGGTGCTGATAGTCTGGATACCGTTGAGCTTGTTATGGCTTTTGAAGAAGAATTCAATATTGAAATTCCTGATGATGCCGCAGAAAAAATCCTGAGCCTTCAGGATGCGGTGAATTACATCCAGCAACATGCAAAAGCTGCTTAGAGCATTTTCCATTTAGCCCTACACGTCGTTAGTCTTCGGCTCATGTAGCTAATGTACATTTCGCCTCGGCTGCCATTGTGTAGGACTAAAGCGAAAACGCTCTAATGTTTTAAGGTAAAATTCCATGAGAAGAGTTGTAGTCACTGGTCTTGGTCTGGTTACACCGCTTGGTTGCGGTGTGGAGCAGTCGTGGGATGGTATCGTATCATCGCGTTCTGGGTTGGTGAGCATTACCCATTGTGATGTATCAGATATTCCTGCAAAGGTTGCTGGGCAGGTGGTGCGTGGCAATGAGGCTGGGCAGTTCAATGCGGATAATTACATTGAACCGAAAGAACAAAAGAAAATGGATGATTTTATCCATTTTGCTTTTGGTGCAGCAACACAAGCTGTGGAAGATGCTGGTCTTACATCTGTTGATGAGGAAACTGCGCTGCGTACTGGGGTGATGATCGGCTCTGGTATTGGCGGGTTGCATATTATTGAAGAAACTGTGCTGATGATGAAGGAAAAAGGCCCGCGTCGCGTTAGCCCGTTCTTCATTCCTGCCGCGCTTATCAACCTTGCTTCTGGGCAGATTTCTATCAAATATGGCTTCAAAGGACCTAACCATTCGGTGGTGACTGCTTGTTCCACTGGCGCACATGCGATTGGTGATGCGTCACGTCTTATCCAATTCGGTGATGCGGATATTATGCTTGCTGGTGGTGCGGAAGCGACCATTTGTCGTATCGGGCTTGCTGGTTTTGCTGCTGCCCGCGCTCTTTCCACTGGTTATAACGACACACCAACCAAAGCTTCCCGCCCGTGGGATAAAGGGCGTGATGGTTTCGTTATGGGCGAGGGGGCTGGCGTTGTTGTTCTTGAAGAATATGAACATGCCAAAAAGCGCGGTGCAAAAATTTATGCAGAAGTGGTTGGCTATGGCTTATCTGGTGATGCTTATCACATAACTGCGCCTGCACCACAGCATGAAGGAGCAGGGCGGGCTATGGCTGCTGCCCTTAAACGCGCTGGAATGAACCCTGAAGATATTGATTATATCAATGCACACGGCACATCAACTCCACTTGGTGATGAACTTGAATTGCAGGCGGTGAAAAATCTTTTTGGTGATGCCGCTTATAAACTTTCTATGTCATCTACCAAGTCAGCAATCGGGCATTTGCTTGGTGCTGCTGGTGCTGTCGAAGCTATTTTCTCTATACTTGCTATTCGTGACCAAGTTGCTCCGCCAACGCTAAATTTGGACGACCCATCTGATGGTTGTGATTTAGATCTTGTGGCACATACCGCAAAAAAACGTAAAATTCGTGCAGCTCTTTCCAACTCCTTTGGTTTCGGTGGGACAAATGCATCGCTGGTGTTTAAGCAGGTCTAGGAAATTTATATAAACTCTACTTTGGCTTCAAATCTGCTTGCAATGGAGCCTCCTCAAAGANNGTCAGTTATTAAGTATAACCTCATGTTTTTCGGTATCCATTGCTTCGCGCTTTTTTGCCAAAGCGAGCTTATATAAATTTCATAATTGAATTTTCTTTGGCGAAAAAAGGATATAAAATTTGCGAAGTTTTATTGTATTCCTTCTGATTTTATTTTTATCTTTCTCAGCCATTGTTTTTTTCGCGTGGCGTGATTTTACGTCTCCAAGCAGTTTATCGCAAGAAACAACGGTTGTTCTCCCGCGCGGAAATGGCTTTGCAAAAACCGTTGATATACTGGCGGAAAATAATGTTATCACTCATCCGCAGATTATAAAATTATTTGCTTATTTAAATGGTGATTCTTCCAAAGTAAAGGCTGGTGAGTATATATTTCCTGCTGGAATTTCGCCACAAGCAGTGTTGCAAATGCTGGTTGCTGGTAAAGTAGTTACACATAAAATCACCATTGTAGAAGGTCTTAATGTCCTCGAAATTACTGAATTATTAAATGCTGAAAAAATGCTGGAAGGGAATATTCCTGAAAATATTGAAGAAGGCTCTCTATTTCCTGAAACGTATCATTTTACCTATGGTGATAGTCGCGCTTCTATAATTGCCCGTATGCAGGAAAAAATGCAGAAAACCCTTGCAGATTTATGGGAAAAACGTGCGGATAATCTGCCTATCGTAGACAAACAACAGGCATTGGTACTAGCTTCTATAGTTGAAAAAGAAACTGGTCTTGCTTCTGAGCGTGCGCGGGTGGCAGCGGTCTTTGTGAATCGTCTGAAGAAGGGCATGAGACTTCAGTCTGATCCTACAACAGCTTATGGCATAGAAAAAGTTACAGGAAAACCCCTCGGGCGCGCCCTTGTCACTTCTGACCTAAAAACACCAACGCTGTATAACACCTATGTCATTGATGGTTTGCCACCAGCACCAATCTCTAACC
>CXWL01112295.1_pt1 | contig 17610 bp, 19 predicted proteins | sample 590931 | NCBI WGS metagenome assembly CXWL01 (sample SAMEA3498368, study PRJEB10139) | groundwater metagenome | biome: water well; material: biofilm material | place: Germany | collected 2015-04-27 | reverse complement strand
TGGAGCGGGTGAAGGGAATCGAACCCTCGTCGTAAGCTTGGGAAGCTTCTGCTCTACCATTGAGCTACACCCGCACAAGCGTTATTTTACGCGGGTTTGAGCAGCGTTGGCAAACCCGGCATGGCAAATGCCATGAAAATACTCTTGGTTTTTGTGGCCCGCGCGTCGGGCCTGCGCCCTAATCAAGCCGGAGTTTTTCTGAAGCGAACAGATCCCAGCAAGCGATGAACAGTGCCGCGATCACCGGCCCGATCACGAAACCATTCAGGCCGAAGATGGAAATGCCGCCCAGCGTCGATACCAGCACGACATAATCCGGCATCTGCGTATCCTTGCCGACCAGTATAGGGCGCAGGATATTGTCGATCAGGCTGATGACAAAGATGCCGTACAAAGCTAAAGTCACGCCTTGCCAGGTCGCGCCCGTGATGAGGAAATAAAACGCAACCGGCGCCCAGATCAAACCTGCCCCTACCGCCGGCACCAGCGACATCAGCGTCATGAACACACCCCAAAGCAAGGCGCCCTGAATATCAAGAAACCAGAACATGATGCCGCCCAATGTGCCCTGGGTGGCAGCGACCATGATATTGCCTTTGACTGTGGCGCGGATGACCGTCGCAAATTTGCTGAATAACTGTTGTTTTTGTTCGCTGTGCAATGGGATGGCCTGCTTCATTTTTTCCGCCAGCGCGCCACCGTCACGCAGCAGGAAAAATAACAGATACAGCATGATGCCTATGCTGATGAAAAATCCGGCGGTGCTCTGACCGATATTGAGTGCCTTGGTCGCGATGTACTGGCTGCCTTGGGTCGTCGCAGTCGATATGGCTTGTTTCACGCTCGTGATGTCAGCCAGGCCGAATCTGGCCAATAGCCTGCTGATCCAGTCGGGCAGAGAATTGATGATTTGCTGAAAGTAACTGCCAAAATCGAGCTGGCCGGAATGAATTTTTCCATATTGAAGTGCGCCCTCCTGAAGCAGGGCTGCCGCGATCAGCGACAGCGGAATAAACACGGCAATCAGAAACAGCAGCATGGTGCAAACCGTCGCAAGATTGCGGCGCTGCCGGGTAATTTTTAGCAAACGGCGTTGCAGCGGCGCAAACAGGATGGACAGAACGACGCCCCAAAAGATCGCGCCATAAAACGGCAAGAGTATCCAGGCGAAAGCAAGCGTCACGACAAACAGCAAAGCGAGAAACACATGATGCTGGAGCGATCGATAATTCATGCTTAACCCTATTGAACTTACTGAATTTGCTTAATTTGCCGGCGCATCCCTCGGCCGGCGTTCCTAGCGTGATCTTAGCGGAGTTAGATACGCAGCGCTAATGGAATCATGCGCGCGCAAAAAAAGAGCCACGAATTCGCAGCTCTTCCGGGAAATTGGCGCGCGGCGTAGTTCAGCAGCTGAGCGGCCAATGCGTATGCCAACAAGCACGTCAGCGCATTACCTGTTGGGGAAAATTTTCATTTTCTGCTGATGGGCAAACCAATCGTTAAGCATGCGCTCTTCATACTCAAACCCTGTCCTGCCCGATATTGTTGCCGCTCTGGACATGAAATTCATATCTTTCAATTGCTCTTTACCTGAAGCAATCAGTTCGTTCCCGGCATTTTTTAAGGTGTAGCTGAACGACATGCGCGGCCAATAAATTTCCCTGACGATACGGATATCCCTGCCTGCAATGCGGTTCATGCCATTGACATCACCGGCCAGATCCAGATCGGTGACGGTAACTTCCAGCTGATAGCCTTCGGGAAGCTTCTTTGCCATGTCGGCAAAAAACTGCTCAAAGTCCTTGAACACTCTTTCCTGGAAGCCGGCTCGCGTTTCATTGCCAGGCTGGATATCGGTGAATTTTTCTGGCTCCTGCCAAGTGACTTTAGCCTCACCGGCCATTGCCCCTGATGCAACCAGACCAGTGACTATCAAAGCAAAAAATATCTTTTTCATGTGCATTCTCCTTCTGATGAGCGGCGATAAAAATCATGCTATTTTACATCGCGACTTAATTGCAAAAAACTGCAAAGAGCAATATGTATTGGAACACCAAAGTGAGGAACAGTTCTTTGAAAATAAGATAAATTTTGTAACAAAAAAATGGGGTAACCATTACCGGTTACCCCACTTCTTTTCGTTCAGATCACATCAGGCTTACACCTGAATTTGATTAGAACTTGTGACGAACGCCAACTGTGAATTCAGAAACATCTGCGCCATTCAGGGATGCGCTGAGTTTCTTTGAAGTTGCATCTTGTGTTGTGCTAGCGAATGCGCCATACAAGCTAGTACGCTTGGACAGGTCATAGCTGTAACCAACTGCAAATTGCTTTGCTTCGCCAACTTTAGCTGCGTTAGTTGCAGAGATAGCTGTCTTATCATCGATCATCGAGTAAGTAGCGATCACACGGCTAGCTGCATCGATTTTTACAGTTGCGCCAACAGTGAAGATATCTTGCTTCAATGCTACAGCAGCTTTATCTTTTACTTGCTGGAAAATCACAACTGGCTTGATCATACCGAAATCATAAGTCGCAGCAACTGTGTTTGCTGATTTCTTGATGACTGCGAAAGGAGTAGCGTTTTGTGCATTGTCTTCAACATACGAATAACCAACATCCAGAGCGGCTGCTGTGTAACGCAGGTTCAAACCAAGCGCGCTGCCAGGCTTTGTATCGCCAGCAACTTCACCGAAAGAATAGGCAGCTGAACCAGAGAAACCGCTTACTTTAGGTGAATAATAAAATACTGTGTTTCCAGTACGGCCGCTTGTATTAGCTGCATTAGCTGCGCCGTTAACGTTTGCGCTACCGCCAACGAAGTAAACACTTTGCAGACCATTGCCGCTGTTGATAACACTAGATGCATACGGATCAAAGCTGTCGATGAATTTGTTAGTTGGTGTCTTGTCGCGACCCAGTTCAACGGAACCGAAATCACCAGACACACCTACTGTGGCGATACGGCCAAAAGTACGGCCTTGAGCGGAAGAACCGTCATCAATGTTCAAGCCCATTTCCAATACGAAATTAGCTTTCAAACCGCCGCCCAGATCTTCAGTGCCTTTGAAACCAAGACGGGAACCGTTAAATTGACCACTTTGCAACTTCAAAGTTGAGCCAGCGACTGCACCTGTATCCAAGTTTTGCAAACCAGCGTCAGCAATACCATAGATGGTTACTGAAGATTGAGCCAATGCGGCACCGGAAAAAGCACTCATCAAAGCGAGTACGAGTAATGATTTTTTCATAGCGTAATATCCAGAAAATAAAAAATAAGCTTTTGCTGCAACACAACAAACAGCGCAACAAAAACAGGTTTGCAGGTCTTTTTTAAAGCCTTGAACCAAGTAATGCGATCCAATGACATTAAGCACTATACCTGCCGAAAGTGACAATTTCATGACTTTACCAAAGACGGAACTCTAGTCTATTGATCTGTATCATAAATCCCACTGTGGATATCCACAGTATTCACTGAGGTCAACATATGGCGAAATTGTATCTGTGCCATCAGCATCAAGTGAACCAGGATTATAAGCAAAAAAATAAAATGTTGCAGAGCACCAAACAGATGGGATGATTTCAAGATAATTCAAGACTTCCATGAAAAAAAATTATCCTATTGTTTCCCAGGCATTTTGTTTTTGTGCCGTCATGGAACGCCAGTAGGCGCGGCCGACGTACCAGAGCGCCATCCCGGCGAGCGCGAAAGCCAGTTGCCCTAGCGCCAATGCCAGCGCCGAATGATCAAGCGCTGGCGCAACGACACCGGCAACTACCGCGCCCAGTAAGGTCACCATGGCAGATTGGCAGGACGCCACGATACCCCGTATATTGGGAAACAGGTCCAATACCAGCAAGGTGGCACCGGGCGCCACCATGGACATGCCGAAGCAGTAAAAAAACAGCGGCGCGACCGACCACGGCAACATCGGCGGCCAGATCGCATGAAACAGCACATTGCACAATGAGGCGCCGACCAGGAAGACGAATCCTATGCTCACTTGCTTCCAGACCGTGATTTTCCCCGCCAGCCGGTTTGCCGCCAGGGCGCCCAAAAAGATGCCGCCGACAGAAGGGACGAATTGCCAGCCGAACTGATCCGGGCCCAATTTCAAATGCTGGGTAATAAATGCCGGGGCAGAAGAAACATACAAAAACAGGCCGGCAAAATTGCAGGCTATTGTTCCGCCCTTTAAATGGAACAGCGGCGACTTGAAGACGTTCCGGTAGCTTTCCCAGAGAAAATCGGCGCTAAACTGTTGCCGTTTTTCAACTGGCAAGGACTCGGGCAAATGCTTGTAACAGGCCCATAACAGCAGCAGCGTATAAGCGAACAAGATCAGAAAAATACTGCGCCAGCTGAAGTAGGTCACGACCCAGCCACCCAAAATCGGCGCAATTGCCGGCGCAATGGAAAATATCATCGTTACCAGAGACAACAGGCGTTCAGCCGGTGCGCCCGCATACAGATCGCGGATGATGGCGCGCCCCACCACCATGCCAGCACCGGCAGACACCCCCTGCAAGATGCGGAAGCCCCACAGGTAATGGATGCTGTGCGCCGAAGCGCAGCCGAAACTGGCGACGACAAACACCGCAAGCGCGACCAGAATGACGTTGCGGCGCCCAAACGCGTCTGACAAGGCGCCATGCCACAAGGTCATCACGGCGAATGACAGCATGTACACCGTTAGGGTCTGCTGCACTTCTATCGCACTGGCGTGCAGGCTCGCCTGTATCGCCGGAAAAGCCGGCAAATAGGTATCGATAGAAAACGGCCCCAGCATGGCCAGCGCCGCCAGCAAAGTCGCCAGCGCAGCATTCGACAGTTTGAGAGAGTTGGACATGGCATGGGCCTTACTAATTAATTAGCTTGATTGGGCGGGAGCACTGCAATTGGCGTCCGCATTCACCGGGAGGCCACGCCAACCCGCCCTATCCATGCGGGTTTCCAGCCTGCCTCGGCTGCCAGCCGCATGGGGATTGCGCGCTGGCCTGCCACCACAATTACGCTTCTGGTTTCGGCTTGGCTTCTTCGCGGCGGTTAAAGCCAGCCACCATGTCAAAACGGAACAGGCGGCATTCAAGCGCGCCGTTAAAAAATGGCGTCTTGCGCGATTCTTTCAGGCGCAGCATTTTTGGCAAACCCAGGTCAGCGGTGAACAGAAACACGCTCCAGCCGGCAAAACGCTGTTTCAGCGTGGTGCTGAAGGCGCCGAAGAAATCCTTCGCCAGCTCGTCTGGCTCGATACTGCTGTCGCCGCGCACGCCGATACGTTCGCCATACGGTGGATTGGTCAGCAAGATGCCTGGCGTTTCTGTTGGCGGCTTGATTTCCTGCGCTTCGATCTGCTTCAGCGGCACCTCGAACCTGATGCCAGCCTTGTTCAGATTATTGCGCGTCATGACGATCATGTCGCCCGAGATATCGCTGCCAAAAATCGTCGGTTCCTCGGGCAATTTATTCAGCTTGACCTGATCCTTGATGGCTTGCCATTCTTCCTCGTCAAAGCTGCCGAATTTTTCAAACGCGAAATCGCGGTGCAGTCCGGACGGAATGCCGGCCAGCATTTGCGCCGCCTCAATCAGAATGGTGCCGGAACCGCACATAGGATCGAGCAAGGGCACGCCCGGCTTCCAGCCTGTCGTGCGCAGCAAGCCCGCGGCGAGGTTTTCGCGCAGCGGCGCGTCGCCGGTTTCCAGGCGCCAGCCGCGCTTGAACAAGGCCTCGCCGGAAGTGTCCAGATACACCGTAAAATTGCGCGCATCGAGGAAGCCGACAATGCGCATGTCCGGCAGCTTGGTATCGACCGAAGGACGCTGCGTGAACTGGTCGCGGAAACGGTCGCAGATCGCATCCTTGATTTTCAGCGTAGCGAACTCCAGGCTCTTCAGCGGACATTTGATGCCGGTGACATCGACACGGATGGTGTGGTGATAGCCGAACCAGTCTTCCCACGGCTGTTCCAGCGTCAGGTCGTAAATATCGTTTTCGTTGATGTAGCCAGAATGCGCCATGCGCAGCAGGCAACGCGAGGCGATGCGCGAATACAGGTTGATGCGATAGGCGTCGCCGATCTCGCCGGAACAATGCACGCCGCCAGGTACCTGGGTATGTACGTGTAGCGTATTGTTGAGCTGGCCGATTTCAGTCAGCTCTTCCGCCAGCGCGGCCTCAAGTCCGCGTGGGCAGGGGCAAAAATAGGAATAACGTGTTTTCATGGAGAACCTTTTATCCGTTGTACTTCAAATTAAACCTGATAAGCACCGTGCTTACCCGGGTAGTGCAAAAAATTATTTCTGAAATGCGCGCTCCAGGAAGTCAAGCCTGTCCTGGCCCCAAAAGCTTTCCCCTTTGTAGACAAACCAGGGAACGCCAAAACCATTGACGGCCATCATCTCATTGGTAAATCTATCGTACTCGGCCTGCACGCTGAGCGTTTCGGATGATTTCAGCAAAGCCTTGCCATCGAGCTCGCAGTCAAACGCCAGCCCGGCCAGGGTATCGGGGTCGGCGATATTTCTCTGCTCTGCCCACAGCGCACGCATGATATTGCCGGCCAGGGTAAGCGCGACCTCACTGCCGTGCGCCAGCTGTGCCGCAATGATCAGCAATGCGGCAGGATCGGGCGAAACCGGAAAAAATTCCGGCTGTATGTTCATCGGCAGGCCCAGATGCTCGCTCCAGCGCTGCAGCTCTGTCAGGCGGTAGGCCTGGCGTTGCGGCGCGCGCTTGGCCAGCGGCAAGCCTCCTGAGATGGCGAACACCTTGCTCATGTCGCAAGGCTTGACCTCGATCTTGACCGCATATTTCTTCGCCAGCTCGAGAAAGCGCTGATGCCCCAGATAACACCAGGGCGATTGCGGTGCAAAATAGTATTCGCAAACTTTGTTCATCGCTTACTCCTCAGATTTGACACCCATTCCAGACACCGCAAGTTCTGCATTTAAAACGGTTTTACCACGACCAGTATCACCGTGATCAGCATCAGGACGACCGGCACTTCATTGAACCAGCGAAACCAGACATGGCTGCGCGTATTGCGGTTCTGCTCAAACTTTTTCAGTATGCTGCCGCAGGCATGGTGATAGCCTATCAACAAAATCACGATGGCTAATTTGGCATGCATCCATCCGCTACCAGGGCCGCGACCTATACCATAGCCCATCCACAACCAGACACCCAGCGCGATCGCAGGCACGGCCAGGATGGTCATGAAACGAAACAACTTACGCGCCATCAGCAATAGCCGCTCGGTGACGATAGACTCATTTTCCATGGCGAGATTGACAAAAATCCTGGGAAGATAAAATAGGCCGGCAAACCAGGAGGCAATAAAAACGATGTGTAAGGCTTTGATCCAGAGCATGGTGTTCCTTGTTGGTAATGGGCGGATTATTGGCGAATTTCGCCGTGGCCAAAGACGATGTACTTCAGAGAAGTCAGGCCTTCCAGGCCAACCGGTCCGCGTGCATGCAACTTATCGTTGGAAATGCCGATTTCTGCGCCCAGGCCATATTCGAAACCATCGGCAAAACGGGTCGAAGCGTTAACCATCACGGAAGCGGAATCGACTTCACGCAAGAAACGCAAGGCGCGGCTGTAGTCTTCGGTAATGATGGATTCGGTATGTTTCGAGGAATAGTCATTGATATGCGCGATGGCTTCATCCATATCGGCCACGACTTTGACCGCCAGGATCGCCGCCAGATATTCGGTGCTCCAGTCTTGCTCGGTGGCCCTGGCCAGATGCGGATAGCCCGCCAGGATTTTTTCCGCTTCCGGATCGCAGCGCAGCTCGACTTGCTTGCCGGCATACCTTTCGGCCAGCAATGGCAAGACCTGCTGCGCGACAGCGCGCGCCACCAGCAGGGTTTCCATCGTATTGCAGGTGCCGTAGCGGTGGCATTTGGCATTGAAGGCGACCTCCACTGCCTTGTTCAGGTCCGCCATGTCGTCGATGTACACGTGGCAGATGCCGTCGAGATGCTTGATCATCGGCACGGTGGCCTCACGCATCAGGCGCTCGATCAGGCCTTTGCCGCCGCGCGGCACGATCACGTCGACATACTGCGGCATGGTGATCAACTCGCCTACCGCGGCACGATCGGTAGTCTCGACGATCTGCACGGCGTCTGCAGGCAAGCCGGCGCCGGCCAGGCCTTCCTTGACCAGCTTGGCCAGGGCCTGATTGCAATGTATCGCTTCAGAGCCGCCGCGCAAAATCGTCGCATTGCCGCTCTTGATGCACAGGCCGGCGGCATCCACGGTGACATTGGGGCGCGCTTCGTAAATGATGCCGATGACACCGAGCGGCACGCGCATCTGTCCGACCTGAATCCCGCTAGGGCGAAATTTCATGTTCGAGATTTCGCCGATAGGGTCGGCCAGGCTGACGATCTGCTCCAGGCCTTCGGCCATGCTGGCGATCGCCTTGTCGGACAAGCTCAGCCTGTCAAGCATCGCCGCGTCCATGCCGCTCGCTTGCGCAGCAGCCAGATCAAGCTCATTGGCGGCGCGCAAGGCCGCTGCATCACGGCGGATGGCGACGGCGATCAGGCTTAAGGCGCGATTTTTTGCCGCGCTATCGGCTTTAGCCATGGCGCGCGAGGCGGTGCGGGCACGCACGCCCAGGTCATTCATGTAGTGCTTTATATCCATGTCAGCTCTCGTACAGATTTTTGTTTGCTACCGGCGCCAGCCTTGCGATATACGCATACTCCACCGTGTATAGGTTAATTATTTTCAATGACGCAATGAATACGTGCGCAGCGAGCATGATTCTTGACATACCCCCCACTACTTAGCAGGCAGGAGTTAGCCGCGCGCCACCCGCAAACCCAATTGCAGCATGGCGTCCCAGGCATCGCCGGCGAATTTCCTGGCACGCAAACCCTTGACCATTTTATCGACTTGCGCCGCCTCTTGCAGCGCCGCCTGTAAAGTGGCCAGGCTCACCCTTTGCAATGCCGGCCCCATCAATTTTTCCCGCGGACCCCAGATGCGATATTCCTTCAGCATCACGCCCAGCGGACGACCCTGCGCCATGCCGGACTTCAGCTTGAGTAAAGTGCGCAGCTCTTCCGCCACCGCCCACAGTATCAGCGGCAAGGCTTCGCCCTCGCCTTTCAAACCGTCCAGCATGCGCACCAGCCGCGTTACGTCGCCGGCCAGCATTGCCTCGTTGAGCTTGAATACATCGTAACGTGCCACATTGAGCACCGCGTCGTGGATAGCCTCAAAGCTGAGTTTGCCCGGTGCATGCAACAAGCCGAGTTTTTGAATTTCCTGATGCGCCGCCAGCAAATTGCCCTCCACCCTGTCGGCAATAAAATCCAGGCTTTGCCGGTCCGCGCTCTGCCCCTGCGATGACAGGCGCTGCGCTATCCAGTTGGGCAAAGCGGCGCGTTCTACCAGAGGGATGTCGATATACACGGCAGCCTGCTGCAGGCTGCCGACCCAGGCTGCCTTTTGCGTTGCCCAATCGAGCTTGGGCAAGGTGATCAGGGTCAGGTTATCGGGTGACAAATTGGCGATATACTCCTGCAATGCCGCGCCGCCATCCTTGCCCGGCTTGCCAGTGGGAATGCGCAGGTCGATCAGTTTTTTATCGCCAAACAGCGACTGTGACTGGTTCGCGGCCAGCAAGGCGCCCCACTTGAAACTGCGCTCTACCGTGAGTATTTCGCGCTCAAAGAAACCTTGCGCTTTTGCCGCGCGACGGATTTTATCGGCCGCTTCCAACGCCAGCAAATACTCATCGCTGGTGATCACATACAAGGGTGCCAGCGTTTTTGCCAAGTGTCCGTCAATCGCATCAAAACGCAGTTGCATGAGATTAGTCCATTTTCAATACGGCGAGACGGCGCATGATCTGCTGCACCAGATCACTTTGCATGTCGCGGTACAGCAAACCCTCTTCCGCTTCCTTGGCCAGCACCTGCGTCTCGTTAAAGCTGATATTGCGCTTCAGGCTGATGCTGGTCGGCTCCAATACTTCTTTGCCCGCCTTGTCCTTGACGCGAAAGCGCAAGGTGTAGGCCAGGCTGTATTCACGCACACGACCCTGGCTATTGAGCGACAAAATCGTTTTTTCGCGCGTTTCGCCCAGAACTTCCAGCACCGCATCTGCGGCAGCGGCCTCCGGCAGCACCAGCGTTTTCCCATTGGCCCGTATGTTTCTCTTCAGCTCACCTCCTAGCGTGGAGCTGTCAGGAAAACCCACGTAAATACTGCCAAAAGGAAACGTCACCGGCCCGCGCAGGGCAAAGCCGCAACCGGACAGTATCAGCAGGCCAAGCATCACACTGACGCCAGCCAAAGAACGCCGTAACGAGAAAATCTGTTTAACGAGAGTAGGCATAATCTGCTGACGCTCAGGCGACAATGTTGACCAGCTTGCCAGGCACGATGATAACTTTTTTCGGTGTACCCTCAAAAAACCGTTGCGCACTTTCGTTCGCCAGCGCCAAGGCTTCTATCGTCGCCTTATCGGCATCTTTGGCGACCGTAATACTGCCGCGCAATTTGCCGTTGACCTGAATCATCATCTCGATCTCGGTCTGCACCAGGGCAGCGGTATCGACCTGCGGCCAAGGCGTATTGAGAATATCGGTGAAGGCCGCGGCGTAGCCCAACTCTTCCCACAGGACATGCGTCATGTGCGGACAAGCCGGGTACAGGACGCGCAGCAATACGCCAAAGGCTTCGCGCAAGGCCACCGCATGACCGGCGCCTTCGAGCTTGAAGGCTTCCAGCGTGTTCAGCAATTTCATCGCGCCGGAGACCACGGTGTTGTACTGCATGCGCTCGTAGTCGTAGCTGACCTGACGCAGAATCGTGTGCACTTCGCGACGCAGCGTCTTGCTGTCGGCGCTGAGCTCACCACTAACATTGCCGGCGGCACGCAACAGATCGGCATTCTTGAAACCAAAATTCCAGACGCGGCGCAGGAAACGGTGCGCACCTTCCACACCGGAATCGTTCCACTCCAGCGTCTGCTCTGGCGGCGAGGCGAACATGACAAACAGGCGTGCCGTATCGGCGCCATACTGGTTGATCAGTTCTTGCGGATCAACGCCATTGCTCTTGGATTTGGACATGGTCGTCATCTCGTATTCGAGCTTGGAACCATCCGATTTCAGGGTCGCGCCTATGATCTGGCCTTGCTCGTTGGTGATGACGTTGACTTCGTCTTCCCAGAAATAATTCTTGCCTGCGCCTTCGGGTTTCTGGAAGAACGCGCCCTTCAGCACCATGCCTTGCGTCAGCAATTTGGAGAAAGGCTCGTGCGCGTCGATCAGCTTGAGATCGCGCATGACCTTGGTCCAGAAACGCGCATACAGCAAGTGCAAGATCGCGTGCTCGATACCGCCGATGTATTGGTCCATCGGCATCCAGTACTTGCTGCCCTCGGCCACCATCGCCTGGTCGTTGCTTGCGTCGCAATAGCGCATGAAATACCAGGAACTGTCGACAAAAGTATCCATGGTGTCGGTTTCGCGCTTGGCTGGCTTGCCGCAACTTGGGCAATTGACGTGCAGGAAATCGGCGCGCTTGTTGAGCGGATTGCCGGAGCCGTCGGGAATGCAATCTTCCGGCAATACCACCGGCAAGTCTTTTTCCGGCACGGGCACCGCACCGCAGGCGTCGCAATGGATGATAGGGATAGGCGTACCCCAATAACGCTGGCGACTGATGCCCCAGTCACGCAGGCGCCAGGTGGTTTTTTTCTCGCCCAGTTCCTTTGCNNGTTGATTGTCAGGCCACGTTGCTTGTCGCCATACCATTCGGCCCAAGCGTCGGTAGAGTAAGTCTCGCCTTCCAAGGCCACGACTTGCTTGATAGGCAGATGATATTTTTTGGCAAACAGAAAATCGCGTTCATCATGCGCCGGTACGCCCATGACAGCGCCATCGCCGTAGCTGATCAGCACGTAATTGCCGACCCAGACCTCGACTTGCGCGCCAGTCAGTGGGTGCGTGACGAACAGGCCGGTAGGCTGGCCTTCTTTTTCACGCAAGGCCAGTTCGGCTTCGGTGGTGCCGCCTTTTTTGCATTCTTCGATAAAAGCAGCCAGGCCGGGATTGCTCGCCGCGGCATGCGTCGCCAACGGGTGTTCCGGTGCCACAGCACAAAAAGTCACGCCCATGATGGTGTCGGCACGCGTGGTAAACACGTACATCTTGCCGTCTTGAATCAAGTTGCCGCTGGCATCCTTGATGTCGTGTGTGAAGGCGAAACGCACGCCTTCCGATTTGCCTATCCAATTTTCCTGCATCAGGCGCACACGCTCTGGCCAGCCAGACAGGTAGTTAGGGTCTTCCGGATTGGCGACCGCCGACAATAATTCTTCCGCGTAATCGGTGATGTTCAGGTAATAACCAGGTATCTCGCGCTTTTCAACCAAAGCGCCGGAGCGCCAGCCACGGCCATCGATCACTTGCTCGTTAGCGAGCACGGTCTGGTCTATCGGGTCCCAGTTGACGACCTGCGTGCGGCGCTCACAAATGCCGGCTTCCAGCATTTTTAAGAATAACCATTGGTTCCATTTGTAGTATTCCGGTGAGCAAGTCGCCACTTCGCGCGACCAGTCTATCGCCAGGCCCATCGCCTGCATCTGGGTCTTCATGTAGGCGATATTGTCGTAGGTCCATTTCGCGGGCGGCACCTTGTTCTTGATCGCGGCGTTTTCCGCCGGCAGGCCAAAAGCGTCCCAGCCCATCGGCATCAGGACGTTATACCCGTTCATGCGCAACTGGCGCGCCAGCATGTCGTTGATCGTGTAATTGCGCACATGACCCATGTGCAGCTTACCTGAAGGGTAAGGCAGCATGGAACAGGCGTAGTACTTGCCCTTAGGGAAGCGCGGATCATTCTCCAGCGCTTTGTAAGCATCAATTTGCTTCCAGTGGTCTTGTGCTGATTGCTCGACTTCGGATGGGGTATATTTTTCTTGCATGACGGCTCAATAGTGACAAATTCGGATAAAAGCGGGGGAAATACTGGGAACCTTGGATTATAACTGGTTCAGGGGAAATTCCAGAAACTCCGGGGCACTGCGGGGTAACTCTATTTTTCAGCGGCGCCGGTCGTTTTCGCTGCGGGATTGACTTCGGTGGCGAAGCCTATCTTGCTTAAGCCCTGCGCCTGCGCTGCGGACATGACTTGCGCGATGACTTCGTAGCGGGTTTCCCTGTCTGCGCGCAGCAGCAACTCTGGTTGCGGATTCTTTTTGGCCAGAATCGCCAGGCGTAGCTCCAGCTCACTTAATTTCACGACTTCCGACTCCAGATACACGCCGCCTTTGGCATCCAGTGAAAGCGTCACCGTTTGCGCCTGTTTTGGCGCCGCAGCAGCCTGCGCCTTCGGCAAATCAAGCTCGATGGCGTGGTTAATCAGTGGCGCAGTGATAATGAAGATCACCAGCAAAACCAGCATGACATCGACCATAGGCGTGACGTTGATGTCCGACATGGCGCTCATAGGCTTGCCTGAACTATTAAACTGTCCGAATGCCATTGTTAGCTTTTCTTTAATTTTTTACCAGATGTGCCTGCAAATCGCAGGCAAATGCATCGAGTTCGGCGAGCGTAATCCGGTTGATGCGGTTGAACGCGTTATAGGCCAGCACCGCCGGAATCGCCACCACCAAGCCTAAGGCCGTCATGATGAGCGCCTCGCCAACCGGGCCTGCAATCTGGTCTATCTGTACCGTCCCCGATGCCGAAACCGTGCTCAGCGCATGATAGATGCCCCAGACTGTGCCAAGAAGACCGACAAAAGGCGCGGTCGCCCCTATCGACGCCAGCAAGCTCAGACCAGTTTCCAGCTTCACGATCACCAGGTTCATTTGCTGTCTGAGCACGCGTGTCACGACATCCGATGAAGACGAACTGGCGTTCAGCGTCTGCGCATTTTTGCTTATGTCCAGCGCATCAGCACCCTGCCTTGCCAGGGGTATAAAAATCTCTTCCCGGTCAGCCTCTGCCAGCAGCGCGATGGCGTCAGGCATCGTAGGGGATTGCCAAAAAGCCCGCACTGCGGACGCAGTGCGACGGATGCGCCAGAACGACCACGCCTTAGACAGTATCGTGTACCAGCTGACCAGCGACATGATCAGCAAGGCATAGGAGACCAGATGGCTGACTTCGTCTACCTGCGCCCAATACGCTGCAATAGCAGATGGCATAGTGATCTTCGCCTTGCTTAATGAAGACCGAGCACATCGAACATGTCAAACAAGCCGGTTTGCTTATCCGCCAAAAACCGGGCTGCGCGCAGGCTGCCGTGGGCGTAAGTGACTCGGCTGGAAGACTTATGCGTAATTTCTACCCGCTCGCCTATCCCGGCAAACAGCACAGTATGATCGCCGACTATATCGCCGCCACGGATAGTGGCAAAGCCGATAGACGAGGGATCGCGCTCACCGGTAACACCTTCGCGCGAGAACACGCCAACTTCGTTCAGGTCGCGTCCCAGCGTATCGGCAATCACCTCACCCATTTTTAAAGCGGTGCCTGAAGGTGCATCCACCTTGTGCCTGTGATGCGCCTCGATGATTTCGATGTCGTAGCCATGAGAAAAACTCTTTGCCGCCATTTCCAGCAACTTTAAGGTGACATTGACGCCCACGCTCATGTTCGGCGCAAAAACGATCGCTGTCTTTTCAGCTGCGGCAGCGATTGCCGCCTTGCCGGCATCATCAAAACCTGTGGTGCCGATAATCATCTTGATGCCATGGGCTGCACAATATGCCAGATGATTCAGGGTGCCTTCAGGCCGGGTAAAGTCGATCAGGACATCTGCCTGACTCAATCCCTTTGCCAGATCGGACTCAATCAGCACTCCCGACGGCTTACCCAGAAAAGCGGCGGCGTCCGTGCCGATAAAAGGCGAGGCCGCCACATCCAGGGCACCCGCCAGCACTGTATCATCTGCCGCCGCGATCGCCTCGATGAGCATTTTTCCCATGCGTCCCGATGCGCCAGCCACGGCGATTTTGATTGGTGTCGAAATTGTTGCCATATCCGTTGCCCTTTATTTTTTCACTGGGGTATCACTGACCGGCGTCGATTCCGCCTTGGTCTTGATGGCAGAGCTGGTGATATGCGCCAGATATTCTTTTTCGCTAGGCAGATTTCCACCTTCGAAACGTGCCACGGTATTGTTCTTGAAGATGATGGTGACGCGGCTGGTGATCAACTCTCCATTTGGCTTAAGCAAACGGAAAGGATAATCCCAGCGATCTTCGTGAAACATGTCGGTCAACAAGGCGGTACCTAACAAAAAGCGTACCTGTTCACGCGTCATGCCTTCCTTAAGCTGCGACATCATTTCCTGGGAAATGAAATTACCTTGCTGAACCGTAATTTTGTAGGGCGACACATAAGAAAAAAGCTTGCTCAGGCCAGTAGGCGCAATCACCCGGGTATCAGTGCCGTCTGCTGTTGGGACCTTCGCACCGGCCTTGACAGGCTCAGTTGAGGCGCAGGCGGATAACAAGATGGTCAACGTAGTCAACCCCGCCACCCCGCCAAGCTTGGCGCGGAACACTTTACTTAAAAATAATCGCATAAAAACCTCAATATATTGAGCAACACTGTAGGGGCCGCAAAGATCATATAAGATGGCAATATAAATATGAGCAGACGCCAAAACCCTATATCATAAAGCAGATAGCACTTTTTTGACCGAAAACATGACGAATACGACTTCAAACCTTAAATCAAGCGGGCTGAAAGCCACTTTGCCACGCCTCAAAATACTGGAAATTTTTCAGAGCAATGAAGTCAGGCATTTGACCGCGGAAGACGTCTATAAGATCCTGCTGAATGAAAATATGGATGTCGGGCTAGCGACAGTGTATCGCGTGCTCACGCAATTTGAACAGGCGGGCCTGCTCAATCGCAATCACTTTGAAACCGGCAAAGCTATTTTTGAATTGAATGAAGGATCGCATCACGATCATCTGGTTTGCCTCGATTGCGGCAAAGTCGAAGAGTTTTACGACGAACAAATTGAAAAAAGGCAAAATGCTGTCGCCAAAGAACGGGGCTTCACCATCGCCGAGCACTCGCTGGCCTTATATGGCAACTGCATCAAAGCCAATTGCATACACAAAACCGAAAAATCCTAGGAAATACGGCCGGACTTAAGAGATTGCGTCGCGGCTCAGGCGTACCTTGTTGGCAACTAACTGAACGGTATCAAGCACCTTTTTAGCATTAAAGGGCTTGATGATATAGCCGCTGATACCGGCCTTCACCGCCTCTGAAACTGTTTCCTGGTCTTTATTGGCGGTGACCATCAGGATAGGCACCCCGGGTGAAACCATGCGTATGCTTTTCAATGCCTCCAGCCCACTCACCTTGGGCATAATCACATCAAGCAAAATGATATTTGGCTTGAGCTTGGTGACCATTTCCAGCGCCACATCTCCATCAGTTGCCTCGCCCACCACGTTGTAATCATCACTTCTCAGAATCACGCGCAAGGTCTCACGTGTCATATCGTTATCATCAACGATAAGTATCGAGATGTCTTTGTTATTTGCCATAGGGTTCAATTATTGACTAAGTGCATTAGATAAAAGTTTGGCGGTGATATCGACTATCGGAATCACGCGTTCGTAAGCCATGCGTGTCGGCCCGATAACCCCCAAGGTCCCGACGATTTTACCATTAATCTCATAGGGCGCCGTGACTATGCTCATCTCTTCCATGGGCACCAGCTGCGATTCTCCCCCGATAAAAATCTGTACGCCTGAGGCTTTACTCGATACATCGAGTAACTGCATCAAGCCGGTTTTCTGTTCAAACATTTCAAATAACTTGCGCAAAGACGTCATATTCGATGACAAATCTGCCACGTTCAACAAATTACGCTCGCCTGAAATCACCACTTCATCCGCCTGATCCGCCAGGGCGTCACTGCCAGCCTCCACTGCAGCCTGCATCAAGCTGCTCATGTCATCGCGCAATTGGCGCAATTCATGATTAATGCGTTGGCGCGCGTCATCAAAGCTGAGGCCGCCGAAATTCTGATTCAGGTAATTCGCCGCCTGTACCAGCTGGGATGCATTGTAATCAACCTCAGTCAATAGCAGCCGGTTGTGCACTTCCCCCGTGGGAGCCACCACCACCAGCAAGATACGTTTTTCGGACAGCCGCAAAAACTCAACCTGGCGAAAAACCGATTCCTGCCGTGCACTCATGACCACGCCGGCAAATTGCGACAACGAGGACAAGACCTGCGCCGCATTGGCTATGATTTTTTGCGGCGAGCCAGAAAGATAGCGGGATTGCATGCGGGATTCCAGCGCCCCCTCATCGATCTCCTGAACCGTCAATAACTGATCGACAAACATCCGATAGCCGCGCGGCGTCGGCACTCGCCCAGCGGACGTATGCGGGCTGGTGACAAAACCCATCTGCTCCAGATCCGACATCACGTTGCGTATCGTCGCGGGCGATAAGTCCAGGCCAGATATTTTGGACAAGGCCCGGGATCCGACCGGCTGGCCGTCGACAATATATCGCTCCACCAATGCCTTCAACAGGGTTTGTGCGCGGCTATCTAAATGCATAAGTTTACTT
>CXWL01114457.1_pt1 | contig 17611 bp, 17 predicted proteins | sample 590931 | NCBI WGS metagenome assembly CXWL01 (sample SAMEA3498368, study PRJEB10139) | groundwater metagenome | biome: water well; material: biofilm material | place: Germany | collected 2015-04-27 | reverse complement strand
GTCCTCATCCTGTCCATCGGCATGGCCTTCTCGGCCCAGGCGCAACTGCTCGGACGCGGCGGCGCGCTCGGCGGTTCCGTAGGCGGCATGATCGGCGGCGCCGGCAGCATCGGCGGCCAGATGAGCGGCATGGGCTCGATGGGCGAGCGTGGTTCGCCCATCGGCAGCGCCCGCTCGGCAACGCAGGGAATCGATACCAGCAGCCTCCGCAAATCGGCCAGCGCTGGCGGCGAAGCAAGTGGCGGCGGTGCGGGCAACCTGGCAGGCGGCGTTGCAAACGCGGCCAGCGGCGCATCGAAGGAAGTGGCGGCTGAAGGCAGGGCCAGCGGCAGCGGTTCGGGCGGGCTGTTTGGCTGGTTCCGCGGCAAGGAAGCGGCGGCCGGGGCCGCGCCGGCAACCCAGGACACGGCACGCGCTGCGCAGGGATCCGCCAGCGGCTCAGGCAGCGGCAGTGCATCGGTCGGCCTGGACGGTACCGGCAGCGCGAACATGGTGGGCGATGCGGCACAAGGCATGCGTGAGATCGCCCAGCCAGTTGGGGCGGGCGTACGCGAACAGGCTCGGAACACACGCGATTACGCCAGCGCCAGCGCATCGACTGCACGCAGCACCGCACGCGGCGGCAAGCAGGCAACAGTCAACGGCGCCAAATCGATCGAGGTGCAGCCATCGGTCAGCGCGAGCGGTGCGGCGAATGGCAGCGGCTCGGCCGGCGCCAGCGGGTCGCACTAAGTTAGGTTTTGCGCAGCAGAGGGTCCGGCAAGCCGGGCCCTCGCCAGCGCATGCGTGGATCAGGACGTAATCAAACCATGCTCGTCGAGCATGTCATGCAGCAGTTCAAGCCGGATCAAAGGGTTGTCCAGCGTCAGCAGCATCTGCTTTTGCATTGCCGGAAGCGGCAGCAAGTCACACCAGCGGTTCGATACCCAGCCGCAATCATCAAGCTGAAATGGCGGCAACAGCGGCCAGCGGTCTTCCGGGATATCCCCCAGCGATTCCAGCACCCGGTCCAGCGCGTCAGCAGCCCCCTGCAATTCGGACGGGATGGGAATGGCGTGATCGTTTTCCAGCAGTTCAACTTCGGCCGTCCACAGACCATTCGGACGGCGTTCGCTGGACACGATGTGAAAGCGGGATGCGCCCCGGCACATTACCTTGAGCAGGCCAGGTGATGCCTCGAGTGTTTCCTGCACCGTCGCGAGCGTGCCTGATTGTTCAAACTGCTCGTTGCCGCCAGGCGTGCGCACCTCGCTGCCCTGCGTGAGCAGCACGACACCGAATGGACTGCCGCTGTCGATGCACTTGCGCATCATGTCGAGATAGCGCACCTCGAATACCTGCAGGGGCAGCACACCGTCCGGAAACAGCACTGTTCCTAACGGAAACAGGGGAATAGAAAGAGTAGCCATGCTTTATGATGACAAATCGTGCCGAAGGCGAGCGCACGATTCCTACGCTCGTCAAGGATCGATAACCGCGGCGCAAGCGTCGGTAGGCAAGGCGGCAGCGTGGCCAACGACCGGAACCATCTTGATGACGGCCGAACCGATGCGGCACGGCGCGGCCAGCACGCCACAACCGCTGAGCACTGCAGGAAGCAGTAACACTGCGGCCATTTTTGCAATTGAACTGTTTTTCATGACGCCCTTTAAGCCAATGCTGGAAAAACTCGATTGTATGAGGGCGCGGCAAGTGCCGACAAGCAATTCGACGTAACAAAACGTTTATCTGCAACAGGGTAAAAGCGCAGTGCCAGGTCCGCTACCGGCGCGAACAGGCCCGGCGCCGGGCCTTGCGGCCTAGCGGCAGGCGGGATCAGAGCTTCCGAGGATGTCGCAGGCGCGCAGATTGCAGTCGCCCGGTGCATGGGGGCGTGCGCGACATGCCGCAACTGCGGCGTTCAGGCGCTCGGTGATGGAATCGCCACGCCGGCGCGGCCAGGTGCGTGTCTCGCCGCGTTTGGCCAGCACCGTCGCATTGTTGCGCTTGGGCTTTTTCTTCTTGGCGATTTGCTTCGCCTTGGCAGGAGCTGCCTTGGCGATGTGTGCCGCGGCGCGGCCAGGTCTGGTGGCCCTGCCCTGTTTCGCAGCCAATGGTGAAGTGGCTCGCTTTTTTACGGTTGCGGCGACAGCAGCACGAGCAGGAGCAACAGCAGGAGCAACGGCTGCGGCAGGGGTAGCCCTCGCCGGCGGCGTCGCGGCTGCCCTTTCGCTTTGCGGCGCAGGTTGAAGGAAGACCAGATCGGTCGGCTTTTTCTCCGGCGGCGGCGCTGTCACCGGAACGGCTGGCGCATTGACGCTTGCGCGCGAGCTAACGGCCAGCAGCTCCAGCGTCTTATCGGTCTCCCGTTGCTGGGTAACGAATATGCCGCCCATCGCCAGCGCCGCGGCGGCGCCAAGGCCCAGCACCCACAACAATGACATGTGCAGCCAGCGCGGCAACAGCGATTCCCGGACATCCGGTTTGAAGCCGGAAAAGTCGGGCTCTCCCGCAAATGCCGCATCCGGGTCGGCGGGCGGACGCTGGGCGTGATCTGCCTGTGGCCGGTTCTGGTCGCTCTCCACGATCACACTCCTCAGTTGTCTATCGATCAATCTTCTGCTTTGTTCGATTCTAGAACAAAACGCCAAAAGATGAGAACGCGACTGGCTGCCGGGGCTGGCGTTCGGTGATACGATTCCGCTGAGCCCGGCCGGAAATGTTTTCCGCCGCGATATACCGGAAGAACGATGAAAGTAATGCTGAACCTGATTGGCGGAATTGCCGTTGTACTCGCCATCCTCGGCGTGTTTCTTCCGCTGCTGCCGACCACGCCTTTCCTGCTGCTGGCGTCGGCGTGTTTTGCGCGCGGCTCGACCCGGCTGCACAACTGGCTGCTCACCAACCAGCTGTTCGGCGAATATATCCGATCCTATGAACAGGGCCGCGGCATTCCACTGCGCGGCAAGGTCGCCGCGCTGGCGATGCTGTGGGCATCGATCGGCTATTCGGCATTCACGGTCGGCAATACGGGGCTCATTGCGCTGCTGATCAGCATCGCCGTCGGCGTCACCATTTATCTGTGCGTGTTTGTTCCGACCATGCCAACACCTGGCACCAGTCGCTAATCAGCGTTGACTCGCCGCCAGCTCCAGCGCATCGTCGAGGCGGTCGTTACCCCAGAACATCTCGTCACCGACAAAGAAGGTCGGGGCGCCAAACACGTCACGCTGCTGGGCTTCCCCGGTTCGGTCGCGCAGGGTTTGCTTGACGTCGTCCGATTCAGCCGCCGCAATGACCGCCGGGCCATCCTGCCCGAGGGATGCGAGGACCTCGCTTAAGGCCGCATGGTCTTCGATGTCGCGGTCTTCCACGAAATTCAGGCGCATCACCCTGCGGATGAATTCTGCCTGCCATGGCTTTCCGTCGGCGAAGGTGGCAATTCGCGCTGGCAGGATACTGCGGCGCGGGAAGCTTGTCGGCCTGGTCCAGCCCAGTCCGTACTTGCGGCATTGGCGTTCCATGTCGGTCCAGACATAGGCGCCCTTCAGCTTCTGCGTAACAAAGGGCGAGTTATCCATGCCGATCGACTTGAACACGGGACCCAGCAAGAACGGCCGCCATATGACGGCGACCTTACGTGCGCGGGCCAGTTCTTCGATCCGCATCACACTCAGGTAGCTGTAGTTGCTGGCAAAGTCGAACCAGATTTCAATCTTCATGCGGCCTCTCCTCGTTTCCACGTCGGCGCGAAAGTGTGTCAATAGCCAGCGCCGGACATCGCGCAGGCTTAAGGCAAACCTCGAAAACGTCATTCCTGCGCAGGCGTGCCATGGATTCCCGCTTTCGCGGGAACGACGGCGTGGACGTGCCATGGATTTTCGCTTTCGCGGGAACGACGGCGCAAGCATGCCATGGATTCCCGCTTTCGCGGGAACGACGTCCACACTTAACGGTGACATAGCCAGTTATAAAGGTACCGGCAAGCGGGCAATCGCCCGCTTCAACGCGTCAAAACATTGCGGATCGAGCGCGGTGCCAACGGTTTGCTCCATCATCTCGAGCGCCTTCGGAATCGGAATCGCACCGCGGTACGGGCGTTCAGCCGTGATGGCGTCGAAAATATCGGCCGTGGTGATGATGCGGGTCTCAATGTTGATTTCGTCCGCCCCGAGCCCGCGCGGGTAGCCGGTACCGTCGAGCCGCTCGTGGTGCGCACCCGCCACCCGCGCCAGCTCCGCAAACGCGGTAATGCGCGACAGGATGCGTTCCGAATATTCAGCATGCAGCTTCACTGCATCCCACTCCGCCCTGTCAAGCGCGCCGGCTTTGTCGAGCACGCTGTTGCTGACGCCCAGCTTGCCGACATCATGCAGCAAGGCGCCGCGCCGCAGCCAGCGGCGGCGCTGCTCAGACAAGCCGAGCGCCTCGCCGATCATGTCGGTGTACAACGCGACGCGCGCGCTGTGGCCGCTTGTGTAGGGGCTCTTGGAATCGACCACCTGGCCAAAGGCGGCGGCGATATCGTCGAGGTAGTCTTCATCGAGCGGGACTTCGTGGCCAGCGGGAACGAGCCCCACCACGGCGTTGTCGACTTCGGCCGACGCCAGGGTCATCCAGAACTGCTCGTCAACCGCGACCGCCTCGAACGATTCGACCAACTGTGGGTCGAACCAGGTGCCGGCGCGCCCACGTGCTTCCGCAAGCGCGGCGCTGCGTCCATCGGCAGTATGGAACACGTCGATCACCTGTGCCAGCAACGCGATGCGCGCATAGACGGGAATGCCGTCACCGGCCAGGGCGGCAGGCTTGCCCTTGCCGTTGAAATGCTCGTCGAGGCAGAAGATGCCCCTCGCGACCGCTTCCGGAAAACGGAGCAGCCGTGCAATCTCCGCTCCGCGCTGGCAGCGCGTGGCGATGAGTTCATGCGCGATCTCGCTGCCATTTCGCAAAATACCCAGCACGCTGCGGAAGCGCTCGGCCAGGCCGGCTTTTAATCCAGTGTGGCTGAAGACGAACGCCAGGACCTGCGGCAGGCTGTCGCCGACCGTCTTGAAGTCGCGCTTGAACTGGAGGTCGTCGGTCAGGTATAGCTCGCAGATACGCGCCGCGTTGCTGCTGCAGCCCAAGTCCTTGAGCAGCAGCGTGTAGTACAGCTCCCATAACTGATCTTCCGACAGCCCGGCCTGGCGCCCGATGTGCATGCCGATCCAGCAGCAGCGCACGCAGTGTCCGGCTGGCTGCCCTTCGGTAATGTCGAGCGCGTAACTCATCGCGCCAATGATTTCCGAAAGCTGGATTGCGTCTCCAGCTGGCAGCATGGCTACGGACGTGACAGGAAGTTCTAGGGCTTGGAGCATAGAAACTACTTTTGCAAATGGGCAAGGAATTCATTATATGCCTCTGGCATTGTTGCCAACAGGAGATGAAATATGTGTCGTTTATTTGCAAAAAAGCTCTTTCTTATCACCTGTTGCGCAATTTGATGGCGTCAATGCTCATGCCAGAGGTCTTGCACATGCCTTCGCAGGCAAGATCAAACCGCCAGCTGTGGCGCGGGCAAACCACGTGAAGGTCGTCGTCGATGCTGGCGTAAGCCAGGTCGCCGCCCTGATGCGGGCAGTAACGATTGATCTCGTACCTTTGGCCCTGATGGTCAATCACGATCCGCTCCTTGGACAGGTTCAAGATGCGGACCACCGACTCCACCAGGTTCGATTCGTCGGCAAACAGGAAGATGTTGGCGATCGTGTTGTATATGTCGGGCACCCGTTCAATATTGGCGCGCAGGCTAAGTGCAATGTCCTGCCAGCGATCTTCCCCGCACATCAGCGAGAAGTATTTCGGGGCGGCGGTCAGCACAAGGCAAGGCGTCTCCGGCGCCTGCGAATACAGCAGGGACTTGCCAACCAGGTCCACTACCAGCGAGTCGGACTGCCGTTCGCCCCAGCGGAACGCGATCGAAGGCGTTTCAGGCGGCAAGGCGATACCGTTAAGCAGGCTCAGCCGGCGCTGCAGGACGTCGGCAAATCGTGCGGCCGAGAAGTTGTCCTCGATACCGTCCCAAACATCTTTGTGCGACAGAACGTACTGTTCAATTTCTGCAGGTGTTGGACCAGGAATCGGCAGCCGGCTGGCGTACTCGTCGACACGTTCTCCAGGCCGGGGATAGAGGATAGGTCGAACACCGTTCTGCACCAGATATTTGTCGAGCTCGTCCTGGTGAACGAAAACCGTGCCTGCGCCGACATTCAGTGCGGGATCGAGGAATGGGAAAAACGCAGGGCCGGCCGCGGGCACAAAGAAACGCGGCGCGAGGATCATCACACCAGAGAGGACATTGCGCAGTTTGCTCAGTACCTTCTTCTTTGCCACCAGCCGTCGCTGGTCGTCGGGGAGCATGAAGCAGGCCGGATGCCAGTTTGCACCGGAAAACTGCACCGAATAATAATCAATTACCGGTAATTCATTCTTAAATAATGGCAAACGATCGAAAATCTTACAGTCATTCTGGTTGAAAAACGTGAAGCCGGGCGCCATCACAAAAATCGCAGCGTCATGGTTAATCCCGCTGTCATCGATGAAAATCCGAAACTGGATGTCCGCCCCGATTAGCTCTTGCTCGGCCAATTCGGTGGCACGAAGGCCGATGCCCTGGAGCGCATCGAATAGGTATTTATCGCTGTACGCGGGGATGAAAACGGTGCAGTCAGGATGCGTCGACAGCGTGGCAAGTGTCGATTTGTCGAAATGGTCCTGATGCTCGTGACTCAGGAAAATGCTGAGCTTTTTCTCGGCGCAGCGTTTCTTGACCACCTCACGCAAGTGTCCATTGGGCGGCCACTGATGCCAGCTCCCGAAGAAAGCGCCCGTGTCGTTAAGCCATGGATCGATCAGCAGCGCTTCGCGATCAGTCTCAATCAAGAAGCAGTTATGCCCCCAAAACGTGAAGTCAGCGTTCATAGATGGGTACCGGGGAGGTTTTGAAAATGGCATTCCGCTTACAGGCTAGTCCGCGGACTCAGGCAGGCAATTGATGGCGCATAAGGGCCGCTGTGGACCGCACGTTGGATTTGACAAGGCACAAACAAACAGCCGCGTTACCTACCAGCGCGCGCCTTCATAGAACCGGAACAGGTTGTCCTTGGTGTTTTCGATCCAGTTGGTCTCGAACTGCCGGGGATGGCTCAGGAAGCAAATTCGTCGGTACTTGCCAAGGGCATCATCTGGCGGACTTGGGTGGTAATACTTCGGATGCGGGCGGTCTGCGACATAGAAATCGAAGCTTTGAAGAAGTGCCTGGTCGTAGGCTTCGCATCTGATTCCGCATTGATCGCGCAGTTGCTGGTCTTTGAGCAGCTCCGTGTTGTTCAGCTTTAGGCGCCGGTTGGCGAAGTCGCCATGGCTGGCCACCGTGGTCATTTTGCTGCCGAGTCGTTGCTCGATCGAGCAAAAATTACGGGTGAAGGTATCGCGGATCTCGTGCATTCTCGCTTGAACACCGGCCGCGTCCCTGATCCGGTTTTTCTTCGCGAAGGTAGCGAGTTCTTCATAGTGATAGCTGGCCTCACTGCCATATTCCTCGATCTCGCGCATCAGGTGGAAATCAAGCGTTGAGAGGCGGAAATAGAAAGTCGACTTGATCTGATATTTTTTTTCGAGTTCAAATAACTTTCTGGCCGTGCGGAGATCGGTATCGATGTCATGGCGATGCACGACGACCAGTTCACCGTCATGCAACGCGCCATTGGACATTGAATCGAAAAATTCGCGCACCGAAGTCTGGGCATAACCCATGTCGCGCGCCTCAACAATAAAATGCTCGTACGCGGGCAAGCGCGAAGGCATAAAGTAGTCGCTATATAGCCGGCTGACCAGAATCGTCATTTGATGAGGTGCTCCGCGCGCAGGGTCCCCTGACATTATCGCGAGGCGCACTGTGGTCGGGTTGACGAGCATCAATCCGGCCCTTGGCGCAGCCGAGGCCAGCGTCACTAGCGCTTACGCGGCAACAGCTGCTGACGGTCCGCACAGAGGGGAAAATTACCGGATTTTTTCGTGCGTCGAGCGAAGACCTACGGCGCAAAGCCGTAAGTCGTGAACGTATTGGTGGGCCTCCCGTGAGTCGAACACGGCACCAACGGATTTTGGGTGCATCCTGCACGCCGTCATCAACCGCCATTAGCCGTCAAATCAACGACTTAGCTCAACACGCACCGTCACCAACCGTCACTGCACATCTATATTCTGGACAAAAACTGGACAGTCACATATAGGCGCAGTCCCTCTTGCCCCTACTATCAACTCTCGATCCATCGAAGTGGCACGACGTGACTTTCGTAAAATGAGAAATAAGGTGAAACTCCGTCTGGGCGGACAACGGTCTTCTAGAGCTGGTGGCCGGTCAGCATCGTCGCTGGCCGGGACGGCCGGCCAAAACGCTCCTACATGCTGCCGGGCAAACAAAGGGGTTCCGCTTCGCTCCAGCCCTCACGGGCCTCAAATCGCCCTTTTTTCTCGGCGCAACTACCAGTGCAAATAGCAGTGAAAATGTGCCGGTTGCTCAACCACCTCGCGCTGTGTGTTGACGCCGACCGAATATTGACCCACCGTGCCGATTGAATATTGACCCAGGACGGGGGCCGTTTTGAAGCTCGACCGTCGAGTAGAAGCGCACGCGCTTACCCATCGCGGCGATACCCGACACGGCGATGGCCGCCGTCAGATGCATCTTGCCGGTGCCAGGTCCACCAATTGATCGCTGCAATGGCCGATTCCTCTTCAAAATCAATCACTTGCATAGAGAAGAGATCTTGTAATGCAAGCAAGCGCCNNCGGTGGTAATTCAAGTTCTCCGGCTTGGCCGCCACAGGCGCTGGCTGGCCGCCTTCGACGCAAGGCGACACACCGGCGCCGAGCAATATTTCTGATGCCGGGCATTGCGCGGATCAGCGTCTAAAACGTTCTTGCAACATAGGCAGCGCGGGCGCTTGGCGGGCTTCATTGAACGGTCCTCCAGTACCAAGAAAATGCGGGGGAAGAAGACGAAGAAGAAGCAGCTCTGAGATACAATACCGCGAAGAACATCCAGAAAAACTACACGCCAACCGCCCAAGAAAATGCAGTTTCACGTCGGCCGAATATTAGGCACTTTCAGGATGCCGCTCACACAGCGGGCGCCCACGAAACATGCCGAAGTTGGTATTCGCATGGTGGCAGAGGGGCAACACTGTGCGCAGGTGAAGTCGGTGAAGGGATGACGGTGTGCCACACAAAGCGAAGAGTCTGACCGCGGCAAGTATGTTTCCGTCCGCTTCGGTGCGCGCCATCCTGATATTGCTCGTTTTGGCCTGTCTGCTACCGGGCATAATCGGATCCTCGGCCGTACTCTATATTTTCTACCAGAATGAACGTGCCCAGTTGGAGGGCGAAACGATCGGGATGGCGCGTGCCTTGGCGCAGGCAGTGGACGCCGAACTGATGAAGGCCCAGGCCGCAGCGCAGGCGCTGGCAACGTCGGGGTATTTGGTGTCGAAAGATTTCACCTCGTTCTATGCACAGGCAACGGACCTGCTGAAACAGACGCAAATCGGCAACAACTTTGTTGTCAGCGACATATCGGGGCAGCAGCTGGTCAACACCATTCTCCCGTTTCCTGGTCCATTGCCCCGCCACGGCAACCCAGCGCAACTGGGTCGCGTCTTCGCGACAGGACAGCCGGTCATATCGGACATCTACGTTGGTGGCGCGCTACACCGGCCTGTAATGAGCATTGATGTCCCGGTATTGCACAGCGGCAAGACCGTCTACGATCTTAGCGTCGGGTTCTTCCCTGAGCGACTGGCACAGATACCTCGTGCGGTGCACCTGCCGCCCGCTTGGGTGGTATCGATTTTTGACACCCAAGGCGTTATTGCCGCGCGCACCCACGCGATGGCCAGCTTCGTCGGCAAAAAGGGTGCCCCGGCGCTGTTGCAGCGCATGGCCGAAGTTGCCGAAGGCATCGTCGAAACCAACACCCTCGAAGGGATTCCGGTCAGCGCCGTCTTCAGCCGTTCGCCTACGACGAACTGGACCGTGGCCATCGGGATTCCAACGCAACAGTTCACGGCAGAGTTGCAGCAGCACTTTCTGCTGCTGCTGGTCGCAGTCGTTATTCTGCTCGCGGTTGGCGTCGTCCTGGCGTCGCTTCTAGCAGGCCGCATTGCCAGTTCCATACGGGCATTGATTGCGCCGGCTATGGCTCTGGGGTCCGGCGTGGCGGTTACCGTCCCGCATGTCCGACTGCGGGAAGCTGAGGAAGTCGGCGCCGCAATCAAAAAGGCTTCAAGTCTGCTGGCGCTGCGCACTCTGGTCGCCAACGTCTATCACAACATTAGCGATGGTATTGTCGCCACCGATCCCGATGGCACTATCGTTTCGGTGAATCCGGCCTACTGCGCCATCACTGGGTATGCTGCCGAAGAGCTGGTCGGCGCCAATCCGCGCATCATCAAGTCGAACCATCACGAGGCGGACTTCTATCGCCGCATCTGGGACGCCGTCAGCCAGAGCGGGCGCTGGCATGGGGAAATTTGGAACCGGCGCAAGAACGGCGACCTGTTCCTGGCACGCGAGACGATCACAGCGATCCGCGACGCCAGTGGCCGTATCGAGCATTACGTCGGAGTCATCAACGACATTACCGAGGCCAAGCAGGCAGCGGAGTCAATTCGCCACCGGGCCGACTACGATCCGATGACCCTGCTGGCGAACCGCTGGCTGTTCATGGATCGACTGGGTCAGGATATCGTCCGTTCCCATCGCAACAAGCTGGTCATGGCCGTGCTGTTCATCGATCTCGACCGTTTCAAGGAAATCAACGACGAGTTCGGTCACGATGTTGGCGACGATTTGCTCAAGACTGCAGCTGTAAGGCTAAAAAGTTGCGTCAGGGAATCAGATACAGTCGCACGCCTTGGCGGTGATGAATTTACCGCCATCCTCAACGATCTCCACGGGAGGGAAGATGCGGCACGAGTGGCGCAGAAGATGCTGGACGAGATGTGTCGACCGTTTCTCATCGGGCGGCACGAACTGCACATTTCCGCCAGCATCGGCGTCGCCCTCTACCCGGTCGACGGTGACGATGCTGCCGCCCTGCTCAAGGCTGCCGACGAGGCGATGTACCAGACCAAGCGTGGCGGCCGCAGCGCTTTTTCTTTCACTGCGATTGGGTGAGCACCGGCTGTTGGTATTCCCGGTGTACCGTTCGCCAGAGCAAGGATGCTTAATCCCTTGTCGAGCTGGAAAAAGATTGGACAAAAAGTGGACAAGGAACCGGGAAGCAAAAAACGAAAAGGGCTAGCGTAGAGCTAACCCTTTGAATTTTCTAAAGAATTTGGTGGGCCTCCCGTGAGTCGAACACGGCACCAACGGATTATGAGTCACATGCTCGACCGTCGATACGAGCAACGCGAGCACAGCAGCAGAGACCTGCTTACCCGCCGCTACTCACGATCAATGACGGCAAGCGCTCAGCGTAGACGGCTAAATGACTAGCCGAAAAATGAGCATACCTCCTTACCATCTGCGCACTCTCCCACCCGCCTAATTCCTGCAACACGTTCAACGGAGTACCGTTCTGAACATGCCAACTCGCCCACGTATGGCGCAAGTCGTGCCACCTAAAATCATCAATCCCCGCACGCTTTAACGCCTTGTACCACGCCGCCGTACTCACCTGCAAAATCCGCTCACCCTTGAAGCTAAACACATGCGTAGGATGCTTGCCGACCTGTAGCGCGACCACCCTCAACGCGTCATCATTGAACGGCACAGCTATCGCCTTACGTGTCTTAGACTGATCCGGATGCACCCATGCCATGCGCCGCGCAACATCCACCTGTGACCACTGCAACCCGGTCACATTCGCTTTACGCAAGCCTGTAGCCAACGAGAACGCCGCCATTTCCGCAAGGTGCGCAGGCAACTCACGCAACAACCGCTCAGCCTGATTCGAAGTCAGATATCGAACACGGCGCACAGGCTCGCGAAGCAGTCGAACCCGAGGCACCACCCCCACCCACTCCCAATCGACACACGCGCGCCGAAGCACAGAACGGAGCAGGGCCAGCATACGGTTAACCGTGCCGTTTGCGACCCCACTAGCAATCTTCTTATGAGTCACCGCATCAACAACAGCACGGTTGATATCAACCAGGGGAACGCCGGACAGGTAACGATCAAGCCATCGAATAATGCAACGATCCGAATGCAGCGAGGCCTTATCGGCCTTCTCCAATAGCCAGCGGTCAACGGCATCATCCCAAGTCTTCGACAACGCCGCATCACCAGACAAACTCAACTGCATACAATCGCTAACTCCCATCGTCATGCCTTTATTATTGCCAATAAACAACTATAGCAAAAAAACTAAAACGGGCAGTCCCCGGGGACCGGCCCCGGCGCGGTAAATAGGCTTACCACTCCAAGCGCGTTATTGCACCAAGTCTGCATCCCCTCCATCGAGTACCCCTCCAAGGCACGAAAAGCAGCCTGCACAGCCCCCAGCATCGATGTGCATGGCAACCGCCACGTACGCACTTCCGGCACCACAATGCCCCGCGAGCGGAAATAGCGCTTCTCATCCAACGCTCGCACTGGCCTGATAGGACCAACAAAATCAGGATCAATGCGCACCGCCGAACAATTCTTCCCACAATATTTAGCTATATAACTCGCGAGCTTGTGATTTTCCTTGGCACCAAAACCGAACTTATGCGGGTTACGCACGTTCACCTGACCCATTTGCTCACCAGCCGCCCCCTGCCCCAAAATCCTCTGCCAGATGGAACGCAGCAGCACATAGTTCTGCGCACCGCGAACAGCAACGTGAAAATGCAAAGCGCCCCTACTCTGTTCTTCGATAACAGCTACATAATGAAACGCGTGCACACGACCCAGCCTCCGGCAAAATTCTTTGAAGTGCTTTAATGCCACTTCACGATCCACCATATTTTCCCGATAAGTCAACGTCACCAACCGATCAGCGCAAATCTGCTTACAGCACAAGCGCACATTTTTTTTGGCACGGCGAGCGGCATCGTCATCGTTCGCTTCACGATTTTCCGACTCTCCGCGCTTGGCCCGCGTCACAGCGGTGTTTGCAGGGCCTACAAAGAAGCGCTCCTTCACCACCGTCACTTCGCACTGCCCATCTGGGAAAACACGCTTACGGGCCGTGTAGGCGTCATTCCACATCCCCTTCGTACGATCATTGACCCAATACTCCGGCCTATGCTCTTGCTGCGCACTTGATGAAAAATCAATTGACTCTAAACCGCGCTCGATATCTAATTCAGTCACTGCTTATCCAATTCCGATTTGGTTAAGTGGAAGACCTCAAAGAGTTTCGATCTCTTTGGGGTCTTTTTTTTTGCGCTCAATGTCGGCGCTTCAAAGTAACCCTACTGCCTGTTGATGTTCTTAAGTGTCCCTAATACAAGTTTAGGCGGCGCTTCGCGCCGCTCGGTGAGTCGCAAGCGCCTCCCCTTCGACGGCACGCGCACCCTGACTGGACGTATCCAAAAAACTATCTCGCTTCGCTCCCCTTCCCAATTTGTTGCACAAATAGGAAAGGCCAAAATCAGGCTGGTTCAGCTACTACCGCTTACGCATCACATCGCGACGAAGGGCTCGCTCAACCACTTCGCCCTTACTCAAATCCTTAAACTTCACGAACGCCTCCAATGCTGCCAGCACATCGTTCGGCAATTCAACAGTCAGGAACCCTGCCCCCGACTCCTTAAGGCGATCCCTACGAAGCTTCTGTCTCTGCGCCGGAGTCATAGCAGGAACGGACCCTTTTGGCTTCCCCCTACCCCGCTTCATCGGACCGAGCAAATCTAGGGTCTTATCGTCATCCGGATGCTTCATCAATCCCTCCCCGTCCTTGCAAATTACCGTGACAAGTCACGTAAATGATTTATACCGTTTCCACCTACTTCGGATAAATCGAACCGTTATGGACTTGCGCGATACGCTCCCTAGGCTCAGAAACCGATTGCCGTTCAGGTAGACGGCCGACCTCGACATTAGCAAGGCTAAAGACGCGGGACGAGCTCGAGCTCGAGCTTGAAGGCATTGGGTGATCAGGAACCCGAGCCATCACGGCAACGCTGGCCTCAGTACGCTGTTGCGCTTGCCGATCACCATCGGCGTCAAAGTCCCGGAAATAACCGTTACGGGAAAACTCAACACACATACCGTAAGGAACATCAAGAGGCGTCGCTTGCTGGCTGTAGCAGATACAACGGTTCTTCATCGAAACGCACATCGCAGGGATAGGAGCGCGATCCGGCTTCGTAATGTCATCGTACTTTGGCGCAGTGTGAGCAAGCCCGACAACCCGAGGCGTGTTCATGTGGACGTATCGGGTTGCATCTTCCACCGGATCAAACTTCGCCGGCCCAGCTGGTGAAGCAGCTGCACTCTGTTGACCTGGCACAAGCGGAACGCCAGCCGAATCCTTTGGCTTAAGCCGATCCTGATAGCTGTTCAACAGAAGGTATCCACCGCCGAAGACACCAAGCACGAACAACACCGCAAGGATCAGCTTGGCAGGAATCGCACGCTTTACCGTGTGAACCTCCGCCGACTTGTAATAGGTGTAGACCTCTTTCGGATATGCCCACTTAAGCGAGATCGCGTTTTTCTGGCTCGTTGGATTCTGCGGCGCCGCATTGACCGCCGACCACTCATACACAGTCGACCTCGCCAGCCCGAACTTACGGATGGAATGGAAGTGCTGGCCGCCGAGCTGACGAACGAAGTTATCGACCAGTGAGGGGTGCTGGGTGATCAGATAGATGTCAAAACCACGGTGACGGTGCTTAGCCAGCTCCGTGTAGAAATCAGGGAGCGACGCACCGTTAGGCCTCTTCGGAAAAATGTCCTGAGCTTCATCAATAACGATGATCGAACCATGCGGCAAATCCATCCACTTTTCAGGATCGAAGACAGTCCACGGAAGCGACAGGTCTTTGATGTTGTGATAGTAGACCTCACGCTGTTCTTTCTCTGCCTTCATCTTGATGTACCAGAGCGCGAACAGAGTTTTACCGTTCCCCGGAAGCCCAGTTATGAAGGTAATCATTTGATCACCATCTTTTTGAGAGAGCCGCCAATCAGGCGCATTGCCAACGACGCAGCAACCGCCGAGAAGATCAGGGTAAGAGCCTTGTCAAACCAAAGGTAGCCAAGCAGGTTAAACGCTTGCGTAGGAAGCGCATTCGTCGCCGACACCACATTGGCCTTGACCACATCGAGCGCAACAGAGAGGCCGGTATACGTCACCACACCAACGCCGAGAGCAAGGATGGCCCGACCGATGAACGACGCCATCGCACCAGCAAGCGCACCGACGAGTGCCGGAATGAAAAGAGCAGCAAACATGATTAGTTCCCCAAGACCGTGCGGCCAACAATGAGATAGGAGATGATCGACGCCATCAACATGATCGCGTAACGAAGCGGCAGGATGTTTTCGCAGACTGACGCAAAGCTTTGCGTCACAACGTGGCCCATCACATTGATGGTCATCGGCGCGAAGCACGCACCGCCACCAATGAACCCGGACGTATCGAGATTCGGATTACTCAGGTCAACGATTGAGCCCTCAAGAGCAGCATCAATAGCGCCCTGCATTGGATCGTTACCAGACAAAATCGCGTCGCCCGCAGCCTTCAAAGGCGACTTAGCCAGATCCTCACGATCAGCCTTATCACGGCACTCCATCGCCGAGGCCGCCCGCAAAGTGGCGCACTGGATCGCATCGCCGGTACAGCTAATCTCCCCGCACTGGCCAAGCACCTGGCTATTCTGGCAAATCGTTAGATGGGGGTTTTGCTTACAGAGGTCTGACTTGTCTTCCGGCTTATCCGGCGTGCCCGGCCCACCAGCAGGCTTAGCCGTAGTCTGCATATCGACCGTAGTAGCCTTCGTGCCATCGGCAGCGGTAACAGTCGTCGTCGTCGTCGTCGTAGAGCTACCGTCGCCGTTAGTCGTCGTTGTCTGTTTCACCGTAGTGCTACCACCATCCGGATTGGGCGTAGTCACTTCCGGCTTTTCTGTCGTCGTCGTCGGCGGTGGTGTAGGCTTTGCCGTACCGATGCAGATCGTCGTCCCCATGCGATCCTGCCCAGAGGGAACCGACCCAGCAGGACATTTTCCAGAGCCGTCATTAGTACCGGGCGGCGGCGGAATATCAGGGGATTTCTCAGTGCCATTACACTGCGCACCGTCACGCTTCATCGCAAAGCGACAAGTCAATTTATAGAACCCACCCGAAGTAGGATTCGGCTCAATACCGCAACTACTCCAAATATCCTGCGGCTGGTTCGCAGAGTCATACAGATGATTGCAACCATCCATGCAGTACGACCCGGTTACAGCAACCTCCGGACTTGCCACACCGTCAGAAGTCGCCCGCGCAGACCCGCCATCAGGCCCAGTCACATACCCCATCGTCACATCATAGTTTCCCACCGGACCAGCCTTGCAAAGCTCAGGCGGCGGATCAGCCGTACAAGCCGTTGCAGAAAAATGCGGAGTCGCTATCGGACACGTCGCTTGCCATACGCTGCTGAATTTATTGACGGTAGTTGAAGGAGGCTTCTTAGCCCAACACCCCCCTTTAGTAGTCGATCCCGAATCAAATTCAAAGTGATCGAATACGTAGCCAGGGGAAGCGTAGGAAGATGAAATATAAGCCGAACATGCCCCCTCACCAGACGAAGCCTTAACAACCGAAGTCGGATAGTTGTACCAGTACTTATCTGGAACAACTTGCGCATAGACGGCCCCAAACGAACTCAGGAGCAGACACAGAGCGAAGATGTGCCTAATCATTGACGATGATCCAGAAAGCACCACAAACAGCCAAAATCACAAACATCCCGTGCATAACGACCTCCATGAAGTAAACGAAAAAAGGGAGCCAAAGCCCCCTTTCACATCGAACCAGCCCGGGGAACGATTTAGCGAATGATGCGACGAATCCAAGCGATAACGGCAATCGCAACAACGACACCGATGATCGCGGCGCCAGCAGTGCCGATATCGGTCTTCGCAGCAGTCGTTTCCGCGCTGATGTCGATAGCAGCCGAAGCAACCGAAGCGACCGAGAACGCAGCGACAGCCAGTGCAGCCTTGAAGGATTGGGAAGCGAATTTACGATTCATTTGAACTACCTTTCAGGATTTTGATAATTGCCTTCACACCGTAGGCCATCGCCCAGCAAGTGATCAGACCAGCGGAAAAATATCCGCCATCTTCGGAGGTCATCATCGTGAAACTATTTGCGATGTCCTCCCCGCTTTGAACGACATACGTACATGCCGTCAAATCTGTTGCGGCCGGATCGAGCACCAGCAGAAACGAACCGTCCCCCTGATCGACTGCACGAGCACAGGCCGCCATGTTCTTACGCCGCTTTTGCTGGCTGGGTGACCGGCGCCGGAGCCGCCGCACGCGCATTTGAAGGAATTGGGGTGATCGAGGCGACTTGCGATTCGACGCGCTTTTCACGCGAGATCGAAACTTCGAACTCAACCTCATACGTGCCGGGAGGGGTATCTTTAAAGCGCTCCGGA
>CXWL01001743.1_pt1 | contig 17613 bp, 22 predicted proteins | sample 590931 | NCBI WGS metagenome assembly CXWL01 (sample SAMEA3498368, study PRJEB10139) | groundwater metagenome | biome: water well; material: biofilm material | place: Germany | collected 2015-04-27 | reverse complement strand
CTTAGCCATTACTTCGCCTTTCGCAATGAGTCAATGAGGGCAGCGAGCACGATCCGCTGTGTTTTATCCTGTTCATGGGCCTCCGCCTCTCGTGCAAAGCTCACCATCCGTTTTAGGCCGACGTGAGGCGGGATGACCGGCGCAATGATGCGCCAGTAGTTCTTCACCACCTTCACGTGAAAACGAACCTCTTCCGTCGTGTCCTCAGGAACGAAGGTGGCGGTTTCTAGGTAGACCGCCCCGCGCACGTGAAAGGTGACCGGAATGATCACTTCCAGATTATTGAGAATCTCCCATTTTCGATAGTCCTCCGGGACGGTTGTTTCCTGAATGATGACGACACGGCCCCATGCCGGCTCTTCTTTCCAATCAATATAGGGGATCACGGTGTCGAATGACGGAGCGTCCAAGCGAGCCCCCTTCTGGTCCAAGTGCACATACCGCTTCACGACTTCCACGGGAGACCGCCGCATCGAACCGCTCGGGCTCAGTTGTGCGTTCGAAGGGACGGCCAGAGCGAGGATGACCAGAGCAACCAGGGAGTAGATGAGGCGCTTGGGTAAAGAATACACGCGTCTAACCGGATGGATCTCACACACAGCGGACAGGTTTCACACGATGACCCAAGAACATATATCACATCCCTCTTTCTTGAGATGTACACTTCCGACGCCTCATTCTAGCAAACGGGACGAGAGACATCCAGGTAACGAGATGATGGCTCTTGCCTTGTTTGACCTTCTTAAAAAGAGAATGCTACGGTCAAGCTTCCGTTCAACATCTTGCCTAAGGAAGAAGAGCCTGTGTTCACCCCTCGATGGAGACAAGTTCGGCTCATCGGTCTTCTTCTCAGCCTGCTGTGCACGATCAATCTGGTGTCCTTGGTCTCAATCGCCGCTGCCGACCTCAACGACGAACTTCTGAATACTAACCCCATCCTCAGCGTGCCGAGTCACATTGAGCACCCGTCCTTGCTCACCACACCTTCCCAGAAGGTCTATGATCTGCTCACACAGCTCAAGAAGCGAGACGGGATGCCGCTGCCAGGCTACGTCGGAGGGCGTGACTTCCAAAATCGAGAACGACGTCTTCCACGAGGCTCCTATCGGGAGTATGATGTGAATCCAAAAAAGCGAGGCCGCGGTCGCGATGCCGAACGCATCGTCATCGAACGGCGAACCGGGAAAGCCTATTACACCGAAGATCACTACCGAACCTTTGTTCCTCTGAACTGACGAACGTCCAAACCGACAGAGAGATCTATGGCGGGAACCTCTACCTTACACACTCATCTTTGCAATGCCACACCTCCCTGGTCGGCTCTTCTCGTCGTCCCTCGAGAGACCTCAGCCTCGGCCCTGGTGAAAACACCGCCGGGCTTTGCCGTGCGTACCATCCAGGGAAAGAAATGCCGAACTCCATCGACTCTCTTCAGTGAGTTTGCACGAGCACTGGATTTTCCGGATTACTTTGGACACAACTGGGACGCATTGGAGGAGTGTCTGGTCGATTTCGAATGGCTCCCCGCTAAAGGGTATATCTTGCTCATTCACGATGCCGACGCTGTGCTTCCCGAGGATGAAGAAGAGTACGAAACGCTACTGGAAATCCTCAGCGACGCCGGCGAAGCCTGGAGCAAGGGACAAACGGCTGAGGGTCGGCGCGCCCCATTCCATGTGTGTTTGACGGTGACGGAACAGAACAAAGTGAAACGGACACACTGGCACGTGAAAGAGTTCTCTCCTACCGAGTTAGCAACACCCAAGACGAAACCCAGCCTCAAACGTGCGCCAAAGCGGTCTAAAAAATAGCGCGTTCGACGACAAGCTGGGATAGACCACACCGGCGAGAAGAAACTAACCGCGAGTCTTTTGAGCCAAGCCTCTTAACCCAACACATAACCGCACGACCGATCGCACCGCCCGGCGAATATGCGAAGGACGCTCCTTCGGAATGTCGATGGAAGCGCCAGGGAGACCTGTGCTCCGTTGACAGGCGGTCCAACGAGCTCGTACCACCTGCAGATGCTCAATGCAGATACTATGCGTCTCTCGGCGGTCTCCAAAGGGAGCCTTTTCTCCGACGAATCCCACCCGACCTTCCCCGCGGCACCATGAGCAGATGACTTGCATATTCGTCTCGCTTTTCTGAGCAACCTAATATCCCAGTAAGCCAGCAAGAATCGCGCCGTCACACCGCAACAGAGACCAGGACGAAAACAAGCGAGAACTTCAACTTCCTTTCGATTCTCAGAGTCTGTTGCTGTATCTATATCGATGGATACGGTATCCCTTACGACATTTTTTGACCGTTCACGGCGCTCCTCCGAACAGATCGCACAACAATGGGTTTCTTGACCGGCTCTCGCCCTGCATGATAGGGTGCGCCGCCATTATGAAAACATCCCGCTCTACCAAGCTCTTCACCGAGGCCCAGCAACTTATTCCCGGTGGCGTCAATAGCCCTGTTCGAGCCTTCCGCTCGGTCGGCGGGCAACCACGCTTCATCGCACGCGCCAAGGGATCACGGCTCTACGATGTGGACCGCAACGTCTATATCGACTACGTGCTTTCGTGGGGACCGATGATTTTAGGGCATGCCCATTCGTCGGTAATCACCGCGATCAAGAGCGCAGCCGGGCGAGGCACCAGCTACGGAGCCCCAACCGAGTCGGAAGTGTCGCTGGCCAGAGAAATTCGCAGCGCCTTCCCATCCATGGAAAAGATCCGGCTGGTCAGCTCAGGCACCGAAGCCGTCATGAGCGCGATCCGAGTGGCACGAGGGTTCACCAAGCGGACCAAGGTCATGAAATTCGAGGGGTGCTACCACGGTCACGGGGACTACCTATTGGCCAAAGCTGGGTCAGGGCTGGCAACATTGGGGATTCCGGATTCACCGGGCGTGCCGGATGACTTTGCCAAACACACGCTCACCGCTCCCTATAATGATATTCGTACGGTCCAGCAACTGATACAGGCCAACCGTGATCAGCTGGCCTGTATCATCGTTGAGCCGATCGCAGGGAATATGGGAGTCGTTCCTCCTGCTCCGGACTTCCTCGCGGCGCTGCGTCAGCTGACCGCTGACCACAATATCTTGCTGATTTTTGACGAAGTCATCTCAGGATTCCGAGTACGTTATGGAGGCGCACAGGCACTCTATGGCATCACACCTGATCTGACGGTGCTGGGCAAGATTATTGGAGGAGGCTTGCCCGTCGGTGCCTATGGCGGACGGAGAGAGATCATGGATCTCATTGCACCGGTTGGACCGGTTTATCAGGCTGGTACGCTCTCCGGTAATCCGCTGGCAGTCTCCGCTGGGTTGGCAACACTCAAGCAGTTGCGAGTGAAGGGGGTTTACAAGAAACTAGAGGAGCGGTCAGCAGCTCTGGCCAAGGGGATTGGCGAAGCGGCGAAAAAGGCCGGAATCCCCGTGTCGCAAACCCGAATTGGGTCGATGTTGACGACCTTCTTTACCCCAGGCCCTGTTGTAGACTGGAATACGGCGAAACAGTCAGACACGAAGCGCTACGGCCAGTTTTTTCACCACATGCTGGAGCAGGGTGTCTATCTCGCGCCTTCTCAGTTCGAGGCTGCCTTTCTCTCCACCGCCCACAGCACACAGGACATCGAGAAGACCCTCCGTGCCGCGCACACAGCCTTCAAGAAACTCTAACTGAACGCCCGCCCAAGACGTCCAGTTAGATCGGTCATTCGTATCTTCCAGGATACAATCGTTATCTATTTAGATACAGGGCACTGATACCTGAGAGCTCTTCCCTTTGAGGCCTATCTGAGTACTCTCTACTCATCATCATCCTCATCTTCGGCCTCTAATACCTCCTGCCGCTTCTGTTCCTCCATCGCGTTATGGAGCAGCATGCGAATAAACATCGAATAGAGCGACCCTTTTTCCAACGTTCCTCCAGGCGGGATGGCGATTTTCCCTTCCTTAATCATACGATCCATCCAAACCTTTTGATCTGGGGCAATTAATATGGGAATTTCGACCAGCCCCACCCGTCCCATCATATCCATGACATTCAACCTCCGTGAATCGTGAAGCGTCGTTCGTATCTCGTAAAAATGCGAACCCATTCCAGCATGCGGTTTTGAACATTGTCAATCGACCCAAGTCTGGCGTGACACCTGCATATGCACACATTCCATGAAACTGCCTGTACCCATTACGACTTGGTTGTTCATCGGCTGGTGGGCTCTCATACCCTTCGAACCCAATGCCCATGCTGATCGTTTACCGAACTCCGATCTTGGTTCGACGCTACAACCGCAATGTGATCTCTGCTGGTATCCGTCACCAAATCAGGAACAAGACTCAGATCGCCTCCCCACCTATAAGCAACGTCGGCCTCGGCGTCCGCCAGACAGCCGACCACAGCGCTACCCCAAAGGACGGTACAAACTCGGCTCTACGCACAAACAGTCTCGACTCTCTACGCTTCGCACTCGGTCAAGGCAGGAGGCGAGACTGCTGAGCACGCTATTAGTACGTGTCGTCGATGGAGATACCCTTCGCGTCGGAAGCGAGCGCATCAGACTTCGCGGCATCGACACCCCAGAAATGAGCGAGCTGCAAGGACCGGCAGCCAAGCAACGGCTAGAAGAACTCCTTCGCGGCGGCTCGATTCGCATCGAGCCACACGGCCGAGATGTCTACGATCGTCTTCTGGCCGACGTGTTCGTGAACGAGCAGAATGTCGCGGAGATTCTTCGGAATGAAGGTTTTTCGAAAGTAGGATAGACAGGAAGCGGCGTTGTTCATGGGTTCGCTCATCTGCGGTAAGACGGGAACCGTTCGTCCCGGAGCATTCGTATGGAATTCACCATGCGTGACAAAGGTATTTCATGTGTTGAAGTTAGCAATATATCCAGGCATGGACTCTGGCTATGTACCAGAGACAGCGAGCTCTTTATTTCGTTCAAAGAATTTCCTCAGTTTCTAGACGCCTCTGTATCAAAGATCCTGAGAGTCGAACAACAGAACCCCAACTTCCTGTATTGGCCTGACCTCGATATAAATCTTGCTGTTCAATCCGTCAGATGTTTCCCGCTCCTGTCACCAATATCACGCCCAACAACACCTTCTAGTCGACAAGCGAAGACAGAACCCATCGCACAACCAAAACGAGGTCTGCGTTCAGCTCCCATCAGAACGTCACCCAAAGCATAAACCATGATCTCTCAAAGGATTCCGCACTTTCCTCATGCCATGAGTCACGTAAAACGCGATAAAGAAGGCACCGCTCAAAGTACGGATTAACAAACCAGCGAGCTGCCTCGGCTGCGACCTTCGTTCGCCCCCATCTGTTGGAAGACGGCTACAATACCAGAACCATCCAGGAGCTCCTCGGGCACAAGGATGTCAGCATCACGATGATCTACACCCGTCCCAACAAGTGGCACCTTGACAAAGACTGGCGAGCAACAGATATTGCAGATTTTTTCGACAGAGAAGTGTCGGAGATGGAAGGGGATCTACCGCAATCTCATCGTGGCCCCCTCAGCGGTTCACCTAATGGGTGGGCGTAATGATCATTGTGTCCTGGAACTGCGCCGGGGCGTTCCGCAACAAGTTCACCTTCCTCCAGAACTTACTTCCAGACGTCTGCGTCGTTCAGGAATGTGAGGACCCAATGCGCAGTGCAAGTGACTCATACCGCAAGTGGAGTGCGAATTCGCTTTGGATCGGCGACAATAAGAACCGCGGGCTAGGCATATTCGCAAAACCACATATACGTCTTGAACCAGTTGCGTTGGATGCCAATGGACTTGAGACGTTTCTCCCCTGCAGGATTGATGGCTTAATGACACTTCTTGGCGTCTGGACACGACGGACAGAGTCCTACGACTTTAGATACATCGGCCAGCTTTGGAAGTACTTGAAGCTGCATGCAGAAGCACTCCGCACTAAGACCTCCATCGTCATGGGTGACTTTAATAGCAATGTGATTTGGGATAAGCGTCACGCTGCAGTAAGTCATACAAGCGTTGTACAGCAGCTATCGGATATCGGGTTGGAAAGTCTGTATCACTATGCTCAGTCGGTGCCGCAAGGAAAGGAGCGAGACGCCACGCTCTTCCTGCAGCGGAATCTAAAGAAGCCATACCATATCGATTACGCCTTCATTCCAAAGAACCTCCTGCCATCCTCGACCATCGAGATCGGGAAAAGTAGTGCATGGCTGAAATACAGCGATCACATGCCGGTAAGAATGAAGATCGGTACTGTGTCATGACGCCCAACAATCGCATACAGTGGGCTGGAGACTGTGAATTCAAGGTTGCAGTGCAACACCTGCGACCCGGACAAAGACTTCTGGCAATGAGACGCCAGAATATGTCAGACGCCCGCACACCTTCAAGGAGATCCACTATGAGCACCAGAAAGGTCTACCACCGCAGCTGCTTTTGCGACGCGGTGCAGATCACACAGGGAGCCGAGAATATCCGCACGTACAGCAAGACGCCGCTGAGTTATCGCAAATGGTGCACAACTTGTGGAGGCCATGTCTTTACTGAATATCCCTCGTGGGGACTCACCGACGTGTATGCGGCAGTCATTCCGGACTTCCTCTACCAGGCCAGCATCCATGTGAACTATGAAGAGACCAAACTACGAATAAAGGACGGGCTGCTGAAGCTGAAGGACCTGCCAAAAGAAATGGAAGGCTCAGGCACCAGCATCCCCGAATGAGTCTGTCAGAGTTCAAACAATCGGGATCGGAGAAAGGTTGGAATGAATTGGCGTGGCGTCGTGCAATCCAAGACTCATTGAGCCGTTATCTGTCCCCTTAGCAGCCGACGAAGGCGAGCCAGCAGATGCGAGCTCTTTCAGCATCCGACACGACCCAAAACTCATGCGTCCTTGAACTGTTTCTGAGTCCCCTCGATCCATGAGTCAACCGGATGGGCCGAGGAACGGACCATTGAATCATCGAAGCGCCGGGACTACAATTCGTCCGTTTGCTCTTTGTCGAGGGTATTGCTCTTCAAAGGAAAGACCACTTGAAGCTAAGACACTTCATCGCCATCGGTGGAATACTCTGGGCATCACCCGTCCAGGCCGAAAGCCCTATGGCGGCTCAAGTCTGCAGCCTGCTCTCATCCCCAAAGTTGGCTGCGGTCCAGTCTCGAATGGGAACAGGTGAAGGGTGTGCATGGCAATGGCCCAACGGTCAGGTGCTGTCAATGTACGTGCACATCGACCTACAAAGCGAAACCGTGACAGAGACCAAACAGATCATCGACATCTCCTTGCAGAACCCGGAGTTCAAGCGATCGACATTCCCGGTTTGTACAGGAGGGGATATGGTCATCGGTGACTTTCGAAACGGCAAAGGCCCTGGCGGCACCGGGTACACTCAGTGTTCGGGTTTTGTGCTGACCTTTAGCTTTCAAGGTGCCGATGCCCAAAAACATTTACCTAACATCGCCAAGCAGATCTCTGGTACGACCTTGGCTCGCTAGCCCCCTGATCTTGTGAGGAAACGGTCCACTCTCAAATCGAGCCACATGCAGAACCTGATCCAGGGCTCGGCCTTGGCACAGCCTGATGTCAATCCCGTGAATAGGTCATGGGAAATCGACGTTACAAACTAAGGGCCTACCATTTGTGCAACTGAAAGGGTACGATCATGAAAAATGTTGAGATGAGCGTCGAAGGGTCTGTATTGACAATCCGAGTGGACCTTTCAAAGGAATTCGGTCCCTCTTCAACAGGCAAGACCATCATCATTGCTTCGACGGAAGGGAACGTGACCATTCCGGATCGACAAGAGAAGATCGGGCTCAATGTGTATCGAAAAAAGTAGTGCGGCTCCCAGCCATTTGGCTCTACCTCCTTCCCCAACGAGACGGCGTTCTGTTCAGATCGTCTCTTGACAGATCAGATAGAGCGCTCTAGACGCAGCAATTCATCCATGATCCACAGGAAACTCTCATGGCTGTGGATAGCGATGCACGAGTTGATTTGATCAGTGACGCCCGAGTGGCTCGTTTATGGACACGGAATACACATTGCTAGGAATGCGCGAAAACATCGAAAAGTATACGTATGAGCCACTATTAGTGGTGGCTATTCTAAGAGGGTGCATACGCCTAAAAAGTGGGCAGTTTGATGAATAGACATGTCATTTAAGCATAGTCCGACAAAGAAACAGACTTGTTCACAAGGTTATCCACAAAAGGTGGGGACCACGGCGTGAAGTCTTGCTCTGACCCTTCACGGTCCATGGGATGCCTGATAAATCGCCCTCAAATTCGAACCTCTCTGCTCATTTCTTGACACCCTTCGTGTATTTCTCCGACAATCTAGCCGATCCTGTGATCTTTACGCGCAAACCTTTGTGGCGATGAGTATGCGCTCTCACCAAAGTAATCCGCAGCTCATGACTTGAGGTTCACTGCAATCACCAATCCGGCCGGTATTTATAGATTTCCTGAGGTAGTTATGAAACGCGTTTACGCAACGCTTACTGTCGTCACTTCAATGTTTCTAGCGGGGTGCGCTTCCCACACTGATAAGGCTGCAGGAGGATCGGATCGATCCGCACGGGTAACTGCGGGCGGGTACACGCAAGAAGGCTGTCTGCTCAATCTGAAGCTGACCGCGCGCGAAAGGAGCGTACGATTGATACCCGACGACGTGCAAGTGGAATCGAGCTGGCTCATGCTTATTTTCCCATTCTTGAATCAGGAAGCTTATCGGTGCTCGGGAAGTTTCATCGAACGAGTGAAACGGCCTACGAGCAAAGATCCGCTTTACCCAATGGAGTAATGCCGGCAGCGACTCGTCTCACTCAGTTCGCCGCTGTGTCCGAGCTTATCTGCTGATATAGCAACAGCCCACAGATGATGGACGAGCATGCATCACATTAGGTGAAGGGCTTCACAGCCCCGTTGCAAAGTGAATCAGGAAAACGATAGGATTCTTTCTTCGTTTCCTCATTTACGGAGAGGGGAAGCGCCCATATCGATTGCGGTTTCAACACAGGCGCTTCCGCCTGTGCCTCGTGAACGGATTTCATGAACACATCAGTCTAGTGAAATTCGTTGATGGAGCGCGACTTCATTTATGGTCACTGCACCTTAGCAGCTTGTGGGTGAGACATGATCATCAAAACATTATCGGCCTTTACGCTTCTATCCCTCGCCATGTTCTGCGGAGTTGTGCCGTTTTCTCTGGCCGTTAGAGATGCAGCCGGCCAGTCACCGCAAGATGAATTGAGCGTGACGAGAACCAATCTTCAGCAGGCCAGGCAAAGAATCGATGAGCTCGAGCGACAACTCGCTGCCGGCAATCTGGAGAATGCCAAGCGACGGATCGGTGAGTTAGTTATCCAACTCCATGCCAAAGATAATGAGATCACCGCCCTGCAATCCAATGCCTACGAGAACTCTAAGAAGCTTCGAGAGGATCTTGCGTCACAAACTGAGGAGCTCAACCAGGCCAAACGTCGAGTCTCCGAAGTCGAACAGCAGCTGACGACAGGGAAAGGGCAAGAATTGACGCAGGCCAAACGCCGCGCAGCCGACGCCGAACAACAGACAGCAAAGAAAGAACAGGACCTGGCGCAGGCCAAGCGTCGCCTCACTGAAGTTGAACTACAGCTGGCAGGGAAAGAACAGGAGCTGGCCCAGGCCAAACGCCGTGCAGCCGACACCGAACAACAGATAGCAGGAAAAGAACAGGAACAGACACAGACTAAACGCCGAATTGCCGAAATCGAACTACAGATGGCAGGGAAGGAGCAAGAGCTGGCGCAGGCTAAACGTCGCTTTGCCGACGCCGAACAGCAGACGGCGCGGAAAGAGCAAGAACTGGCACAGGCCAGACGCCGCCCAGCCGAAGCAGAGCAACTGACGGCATCGGGGAAAGACCAAGATCTGGCGCAGGCCAAGCGTCGCCTCACTGAAGTCGAACTACAGATGGCGGGGAAAGAACAGGAACTAGCCCAAACCAAACGCCGTGCAACCGAATTTGAACAGCAGACAGCGCGGAAAGAGCAAGAACTAGGGCAGCTCAAGGACGACCTCAAGCAAGTCACGCAAAAGCTGGCAGATCTCAATCCTCAACTCATGGCAAGAGACACGGAACTCGCACGCACGAAGCAATTGCTGGCAGACCTCGAACGCACTACGTCCAAGCAAACAGAGCCAGCTCCAGTCCAAGAAGACAGCGGTGCCGACAAGAACACGATTCCGCTGCAATCGCTCGATCAGAACCTAGCCGTGACTAATCTGATATCGCCCACGCCCGTGCTTGCAGATGATGCAGACGCCTTATCAAGTAGCGACCTCGGGAAGATGAGCGAGAGTCTCGCGAGCCTCTTACAGCCTGAACTCAAGAAGGGCAGTGCGACGTTGAGGCAGCAAGGCAATAAATTGACCCTCGCGTTTGCAACCGCTGAATTGTTCCCCACCGGTGATGCCGCAGTGACCCTCGGAGGCACTTCGTTGCTCGAGCGGATCGGAGCCGTCCTGCACGGATTTCGCTATCAGAACATCGAGGTTGCCGGCCATACCGACAACGCGCCGCTCCGGAGCGACCCGCGGAAGGGCTTTCGGGATAATATCGAACTCTCCCGGACACGGGCCGAACATGCCATTCAAATATTGATCAACGGAGGGCTTGAGGCCGATCGTGTCAAAGCCATGGGGTACGCCGATAGCAAACCGATTGCGGCCAATGACACAGAAAAAGGCCGGAGTAAGAACCGGCGAATAGAAATCGTGATTACGCAGTGGTCAGAGTCAGGTGGCCCTGTGGGTAACACGAAGGCGCAGGTCGGTAAGAAACTCCAGGGCTTCTCTACTCAAACGGTAACTCATCATTGATTATGGCAAAGCCGACCCTGGTTTGTCGTAATCAACGAGCCACCATCCACAACCGGACAAGCCCGGAGATGTCCTCCGTGTCGAGCGCGATCTCGGTTCACCCACATTATTCATGACGGTTCGTCACGAAACCGCCAAGATGCCACGCGAGACGGGCATGCGGAGCCCTGAGAGGCTGAGGCATACGCGAAACAGAATGTTGAGGCCATGAAGGGCAAGCCTGTTCGCCTGGCCGTGAGAAAAACCACGGCCAGGCTTGTCGCAGCGGCATATGGGCGGTTGCAGTAAAAGCGCTCATGAATAATGTGGGTTAAGGATGGGCCGCTGAGTGAAGCGCGGCGACCATGTCTCTGTCCAGACGTGTGACCTTCCCGTTCCCGTCCGTCGCCGCCAACCGAGCCGAGCCTTTCACCACCACACGGCCACTCACCTTCTCGCGCACGACATGCGAAAATGTCAACGCAGCCCGCGTCACATCGCCTACGTCCGTTTCGACAACCAGCATTTCTCCGTACCGGCCAGGCGAGCAATACTTCACTTCGGCATGCACAACCACGAAGATAACGCCCTGCTTGATCAAGGCTGCGACCGAATATCCTCGCGTTTCAAGATACTCAGTCCGCGCCCGTTCAAAATATTTCAGATAATTGGCGTAGTAGACAACCCCGCCGCAATCGGTGTCTTCGTAATAAATCTTTANNGATTACTTCTTGTCCGGTTCATCGAAGCCGTTCCAAAAGTGACACGGAACTGTAGCAGAGTCCACTTGGGGATGGTATTCCTGCTTACGCCCGTCTCTGAGTGACTTCCATTTCCCTCAACTCATTCGGATTGCGTAGGTGGTTCCTCGCTTGTTACGAACTTCGGTAAAGGTCATCACGCAGAATTATGGGAAGGACCTGGCGACTAGAATGAAGCTGAAAATTGGCCCTTGCCACTTGTTCTGACCTCTCCCTTGCGCTAGACTTCGCCCCGCTTCAAGCCGTTCCTTCTTCGTCGGAAGTTCCGCTATGCACATTCACTTCCTGCTTCACATGCTCAGAGTCCTCGCTGTGCTAGTCCTAGTAGGTGCGACCCCTTCTGAAGCTGCGGAAACCCCTCAGCAGCTAAAAGCCGCATGTGAGAAAGGAACCGCGAACGCCTGCGCATCCCTCGGAATGTTGTATGTCGAAGGTGAAGGTGTGAAGAAAGACAACTTTCAAGCCGTAGCCCTGTTCCGAAAAGCCTGCGATGGCGGGAATGCGCTGGGCTGTGGCAACCTCGGTATTATGTATGAGTATGGGGCAGGTGTCAGACAGGACAACGATGAAGCCCTCAAGTATTTCGGCAAAGTGTGCGATCTCAAGGAGCAAGTAGGCTGTGATAATTACGCAAGGTTGAAGTTGATGACGGACAGACGGTGAAAACATCGGTTTTTAAGGCCAATAGGGATTCACTAGCTTTGAAACATGACGCTGTTTGACACCAATATTATTGCCACTTTTGGCAAACGCCTCCAAAGGCTGATCGGGGATGCCAAATCCTTCCCTGGGGCTTCTGATTATCTTGAACACATGGAAAGCCTTTGGCGCATCTATCAACCCTTTGCTTCCCCAGACTTCCAGTATCAGATACTGAAGGATGACGACAAATTTTACTCTCTAACCTGGGAACTGATACTTGGGGCTAAATTTTTGGAGAAGGGCTATCGTCTTGAACCCAGCATAAATGATGAGCGACCTGACCTATGCCTTATCTGGGAAGGAAAAAGAATCTGGATTGAGTGCTGCTTACCAACTGGTGGTGATCCATCAAAACCTAATAGTGTTACCGAACCCCCCTGTGATGGCGAATTTCACAAAGTAGACCCTAACAAAAGCGTCTTACGATGCACGCAGGTACTTTCCACAAAGAAACAACAACACCTAAAGTGGATTGAAAGGGGCGTTTGTAAAGAAAATGAACCTTTCCTTATCGCGATCAACGGGTGCAATCTGCAACTGAAAATTTATAACGGCAGCCTGCCCCAAATTCTCCGTGCTCTGTATGGCACTGGAGATATGTACGCTGTTCTAGACTCCAAAGATGCAAAGTACAGGGAGTCAGGGTACCACTTTAATCCCAGGATTGATAAATCAGAAACCGAGCCGGTTCCGACAACCTTTTTCCTGGAAAAAGAAAATAGCCATATCAGCGGAGTGCTATTTTCAAGAGACTGGATTAGGAACTACTCTTCATCTCCCCAATACTGTTATGTTGAAAACATAAACGCTGCTAACAGAACTGGGACCGTGTTTACCGAATTTTGTCAAACCTATAAATACTCGGGAGGTCAGATAACACTCCAAGATAACACATGAGGCATTTTTCAAGTTCCCCCTCCCTCGCAAAACCTGACTTATGCGAGCAAGTCATAAGTTCAGAATGGGAAACTTCGGAAGCGACGACTCCGCGACGCCGGTGAGTCGAATGACGACATCATACAGCTGCTGTACTCGTTCCGCTTTGATAGGCTCGAAGCCGTGTCCCAGTACCGCATGGTTCGCGGCATCCAGCAACGGTTTCATCTTCGGCCATTCCTTGAGAAAGGCTTGGCCCAGTTGATCGCCCAGTCCGGCCAACACACGAAACTGCGCTTGGAGCGGCAGCTTGTACTTGCCATCAATGTCTTCGAGATAACAGGTGCGGCAGGTCTCTTGAAGCGCTTGCGGGAGCTGTTCCGGCGAGACATCCCAACTCTTGATCTTGTGCGACTTATAGAGCCGGACTTGCGCGAACGCCTCCAGCGCACGAACGAGCGCTGTCATCGCCCCTTCGGGGTCATGGCCGACATGGAGATGCCTACCCACATGCGCCAATAAGTCCAGTGCAAGGTATTCTTTGACCTCCGCAGGGTCCAACACCAGCTTCTCAAGGAAACTCGCGTTGGCCTTCAGCGCAGGCAGGATCGCTTTCAATCCAGTCGGTCCACCCCACAGCGACGCCATCTCCAGCGCCTTGGTCGCAGCCCTCAACTTGTCCCAGGATTGACGGTACTGAAACCGTTCCCAGCACTCATAGCCCTCGGCCAAATCGGTGAAGGCACGATAGAGCGGCTTGTGCCCACCACTCACTCGCAGTTCCACGGCGCGGAACAGTTTGGCCGCTGCGTGAAAGAGACCCCGATTAAATAACTCGCATCCTTCCCGGCGTGACACGGTCGCTTGCTCGTCCCATGGATTACTCTGGGTCCAGACGAGCGTCCTTGGACCCAACTCGACCCGATCATCCTCCTGACCGTCACGCGCCCGAGTCAGCTCAACCACCCGAGAAGTCCATGGGAGCGCGACCAAGGTGAGCGCACTCGCCATCGCCGGGGTGGCTCCACTCAGATCCACGACCAGCTCCCCCGGCTGTATCTCCCATGTCCGCAAGAGATCCGGTAACGACCGTGCAATTGTCTGATAGATAGCGGGGAACTGCGTTGCGTCTTCCATCACGATCCAATCCCACCGCCTCGGCATCTGTTGGATCTTCGGCTGTATGTCCGATTCCACCAAAGCCTTACTTCCTTCAGGCAACACGAAACACAGGGCCTCCGGATTGAGCCTGTTGATCGAATAGACTGCCGCTGCCGCATCATCGACCAATGCGACCACGAGCGTCTTGATGGGTTGGTCTTGTGCCATCGCGCGCGGACTATATCATCGCCATGAGCGTGTGATCAATTCACGGATGCCACACTGCACGTCGCTTGACGGACTGAGGAATCGGGCTTAGACTTTTCCAGCATCACCATTTCCTCACACCATCTTACCGCACACAACGAGGTCTGTTCGATGATCTGGTGGTATTGGATGTTTCTGGGCTTGGCCTTGGTCGGCGCGGAGATGGCGTCTCCCGGAGGGTTTTACCTCTTGTTCTTCGGCATCGCCGCCGTGATGGTCGGTGCCCTGACCGGTCTGGATGTCATAACAGCCGACTGGCTCCAGTGGCTGTTGTTCTCCATTGTGGCGATCCTCTCATTGCTGCTGTTACGAGGGCCATTGATTCACCTGACACAACGGCATCCCCCGCAGGCGATGGACACCATGGTCGGAGAGTCTGCGATCCTGCTTGGCGAACTCCAGCCGGGACACACGGGAAAAGCCGAGTTGCGTGGCTCCACATGGAGCGCGAGGAATGTCGGAACCGTTCCCCTTTCAATAGGTCAACGCGCAACAGTCACCAAAGTGGATGGTTTGATGCTCTGGGTCCAACCAGAATAACGGGCGTAAATCAACGAGGTGAGGGCATGGAAGGCGGAACGTTAGTCGTCATCGTCCTATCAGTCATCGTGCTAATCGTCATCGCGAAGACGGCGGTCGTCGTCCCTCAACAGAGCGCCTATGTCGTGGAGCGCTTAGGCAAATACGGTTCAACGCTGAATGCGGGATTCCACATCTTGGTGCCGTTCATCGACGTGATCCGATACAGGCACATGCTGAAGGAAAGCGCCGTCGATATTCCGGAGCAAGTCTGCATTACCCGTGACAACGTTCAGGTGCATGTCGATGGAATCCTGTATATGCGGGTCCTGAATCCGGAACGCGCATCCTACGGAATCAGCGACTATCAGTTTGCGCTCACGCAATTGGCCCAGACGGCGCTGAGAAGTGAGATTGGAAAAATCGAACTGGACAAGACATTCGAAGCCCGAACCACGATCAATGCTCAGGTAGTGAACGAATTGGATAAAGCATCGGAGCCATGGGGCGTCAAAGTCCTCCGCTACGAAATCAAAAACATCACCCCGCCGAAGGATGTCCTGAACGCGATGGAAAAGCAGATGCGTGCGGAACGGGAGAAGCGCGCATTGATTTTGACCTCAGAAGGCGAACGTGATGCCGCGATCAACCAGGCGGAAGGTGAAAAACAACAAGTGATCAAGGCATCGGAAGCCAAGAAGCAGCAACAGATCAACGAAGCCGAGGGCGCCGCATCTGCCATTCTCGCCATTGCACAGGCCACGGCAGAGGGTCTCCGAAGAGTCGCTGAAACAATTCAGGTTCCCGGAGGGCAAGAGGCCGTTCAGCTCCGCGTCGCGGAGCAGTACATCACCAAGTTCGGAGAGTTGGCGAAAACGACCAATACCCTGATCCTGCCGGCAAGCGTGTCCGATGTCGGCTCAATGATCGCACTGGCGATGAATGCCATGAGACAACCTGGGATTTCACCTCTCTCGAAGTCGTAACGGAACACCCGTTCCGTTTGACAGGATCAATGACCTCGCCTAGAATCGCGCCCATGAAGAATTCAGTCTTGGCGGCGTTTACCGATAGCGCAAGCGTGAAACAGAAGTTCGCGTGTGAATATGCCGACCGGATCGTCCAAGTCGCACAGCTGCTCGCAGCGGCCTTTCACGACGGCTATAAAGTCTTGTTGTTCGGCAACGGTGGCAGCGCCACCGATGCGGCCCACATTGCGGCGGAGTTCGTCGGACGGTACAAAGCCGACCGCATGCCGTTGCCCGCAATTGCCTTAGCGACGGACATTGCCGCCATTACCTGCATTGCGAATGACTATGGGTACGAAGAACTCTTTGCCCGCCAGGTGCGCGCGCATGGCCGAAAAGGGGACATTGCGATTGGCATCAGCACCAGCGGGAATTCTCCAAACGTGCTGAAAGGTGTCGCGGCGGCCCACGATGGTGGCCTGACTACGATCGCCTGGACAGGCGCCAATGGCGGAAAGCTGGCCGCGTTGGTCGATTACCCTTTCATCGTTCCATCTACGGTCACGTCTCGGATTCAAGAAAGTCACATCACGCTCGGCCACGTCCTGTGCGAACTGGTAGAGGATCATCTCCTTGGGAAAGCGTCCTGATCGGACTCCCTTAACTCGGCCGCCCGCCTTGATCGCTCCGATCAACGCGTCCGACCTCAAGACCTATCCGCTAAAAAAACGACACAGCAAGGTTCGGCTTTCAGACTTGGCCGCGCCATGGAAACGCGGAGGGACTTTCTCAACCTTCTCGTCCCGTCTTCCAAACATCCTCGCGGTCACAACACTGCGGGCCGTCACCCAGGCCATCGTGAAGGCGCATCGAAGGCGCCGCCCCGTCATCCTCGGGATCGGCGCCCATGTCATCAAGGTGGGGCTGTCCCCGATCATCACGGACTTGATGGAACGAGGCATCATCACGGCAGTGGCCATGAACGGGGCAGGAATTATTCACGACTTCGAATTAGCCCTCATGGGCCATACCTCCGAAGAAGTCGATGCCGAGATCGATAATGGCCGGTTTGGCATGGCGGAAGAAACGGGACGGATTCTGAATGACGCCATCACGCGTGGCGCGAAAGACGGTCAGGGGCTGGGTGAAGCCATCGGGCGCTACATGAACCACACAGCCGATCAATTCCCGAATCGAGCCGTCAGTATTCTCGCCACAGGAGCAACACTCGGTATTCCGGTGACCGTGCATGTCGCGGTCGGAACCGACATTATCCACATGCACCCTTCGGCGGACGGCGCAGCCATCGGAGCCACGTCTCTCCTGGACTTCAGGCGTTTGACCGCTGTCGTCGCTGGGATGGAAGGGGGCGTCTACCTGAACGTCGGCTCGGCGGTGATTTTGCCAGAGGTCTTTCTCAAAACACTGTCATTAGGGAGAAACCTCGGCCATCCGATCGCCAACATTACGACCGTGAATATGGACTTTCTCTCCCATTACCGACCGCAGACCAACGTTGTGCGGCGCCCCACGCAAAAGGGCGGTCAGGGCTATTCCTTGACTGGCCACCACGAGATCATG
>CXWL01091608.1_pt1 | contig 17620 bp, 20 predicted proteins | sample 590931 | NCBI WGS metagenome assembly CXWL01 (sample SAMEA3498368, study PRJEB10139) | groundwater metagenome | biome: water well; material: biofilm material | place: Germany | collected 2015-04-27 | reverse complement strand
GGACAGTTTCAAGGCGCGTCCGATCGCGTCGTACGCCATGGTTTTCTCGATACCGAAGCGGATCATCAAGCGGTCGCGGATTATCGGTCTGGGCTCGCCGTCATCGAGCAGACGCCGTGCAAATTGCACGCGCTCGGACCGATCGACGATTTTGATTCCGGCCGCAAGGCAGTGCTCATTGATGGCGGTTTTGAGGTGGTGTTTCGCGTGAGGGTGCGCGTCCATGCGGTCGACTTCCGCGAGAATTTTCAGGAGTGCCACGGCGGCTTGGCTGCTCATAGCGCCTCCGTCGGCGTCACGCAGCCGGTTGATGCGCGCCAGGCTTGTAGGCGGATGAAACCGTTTTCCGCCGTCTGTACATATCCGGCCCGGTGAGCAGTTGCCAAAGCGCGCCAGTAGGCCATCATCGGCGCCGGACTTGCCCTGGTCTGCGCTTTCGCGTCCTCGACATCGGCGGTGTTCCAGCCGTAGAAATTGGCGATGTACGCGAAGTCGCGAAGGAAGGATTTAGAGACGTTCATCGCACCAGTCCTTTCCAACTGCGGCCGGGAGCTGCACCTCGACTGCATACCCTTCGCGAACTAGCCTCCTCGCCAAGACATGCGCCGCTGCTTGCCCGGTGTAACTCGCATCGTTGTCGCCGGCGATTAGCACCTGCTTGACACCGGCCGGTGGCACCCAACATTCCAGCAATGTCGCGTTCGTCGCTGCCCAGACAGGCACGCCGAAGCGTTGAGAGGCCGCTAGCGCCGTTTCTATGCCCTCGGCTATACCGATACGAGGGCCAGTGACGCCGAGCCGCACTGAAGCCGTTTGAATCGGTTTTCCCTGCATGAATTTTTTCACGCCGTCGACGTCGGCCTTTTCTCCGTCGACCGTCAGATAGGTACGGTGAATTGACGCGCCCGTGCCGTCTGGATAGCGCATCATGGCCAGCATTGCCGGGTAGGTGCCGCCGTCGCTGTGCCGAAGGCTCGGATGAAAGCGCAAATCGGCCGGCGCCTCGGTGATGCCGACACGCCGCGCCAAATACAGAGCAACTGGATCGCCGGTGGAAACAGCGCGGCTTGCGGACCATACGGCGCGAAGGCTAGCGACCTTGCTTTCCTCGGTACGCTCGGTAATCGCGGGGGCCGCATTGACCGTGCCGACGATGCCATCGACCGCTGCCGCCGCCTCGCGGAATGACCAGCCGAATACCTGGCGCAGCAATCCGAACCCGTCGCCCGCGCCACATTGCGAACAGATCCAGGTGCCACGGCCGCCCTTGTTGTCGAACCTGAACCGGTCGGAGCCCGCGCAAGAAGGGCATGCGCCGTGCTTGCCGGTCAAGTGTTTCTGGTCGATGCCGAGGCCGGCGAGGATACCGGGCCAGCGGTCGACCGCAGTTTGCGCTGTGCGAAGTTTAGGCGCGTGCATCGCTTGCCTCCTTTGCCTTGGCGTTCTTGATCTTCAGATGCTTGAGGAAGGCCATAACCTCCTTGGACGCACCATCGGCGGCGACCCGATCAAGTCCACGCGGCCACACTCCGTGATACTCGCGGTATTTGTGAGCGACCCATCCGGCCTGATAGCCTTGGTACTCGGCTAGGTACAGCAACTGCGAATAGAGATCCTGCTTGCCCATCTTCGCAGCGGCGGGCCTCTTGTCCATCTTGACCAGTTCGCCGGCCTTGACCGCAACCGCAGCGGCCTGCTTCTCGGGTGCGAACCCGCAAACCGGGCACTTGTGCGCTGCCTTCATGTAGCTGCAAGAAGGGCAGGCCTTCGGAAGCGCTGCCTCCCGCTCTTTTGTCGCGCCAGCGGCGCGAGGTATCCCGTCGTCCAATTCGAGCGGGAAATCGTCGGTAGGGAAGCCAAGGCGTGACACCGTGCCCGAGTGGTCGAGAATAAGCGCGCGCACCTTGCTGTGGTGGGGACGGAGAACCCGACCGGCCATCTGGATATACCGCGTCAACGACCGAGTGGGGCGCGCGAGGATCATCGTGCGACAGGCCGGAAAGTCCCACCCTTCGGCGAGAATGCCAACGTTCGAAACGATCAGCGTTTCGCCCGACTCAACCCGTTTAAGGATCGCAGCGCGTTCGTCTTCCTCCGCATAGCAGTCGATATGTTCCGCCGCGATCCCGGCAGCGAGGAAGCTTTCGACAATGTGCTTGCTGTGGGCGATGCTCGATGCGAAGCAGACCGTCGGCGTGCCGCGCGCCAGGCGCATCCAGTGCGTCACGATGTCCCCAACGAGCTGCGGCTTGTCGGCCGCGCGCCCGGCATCAGCATCCGAGAAATCCGCCTCTCCGTATGCGTTGCGAGTCTGCCGGACTTCACTCATGTCCGGTTCGCTCGGCGCATATACGTCGACGTCGACCAGGTAGCCATCGGCGATCAGGTCGGGAATCGTCGCCGCGATGACCATCGATTGAAATAGCGCGCCGCCGAACTCGTCGTAGTGCTTGCCGAGTCCTTTTGCGAACGGCGTCGCGGAGAGTCCAACGACAGGGCATTTTGCGGAGGCCATCACGCGGCGATAGTCCTTTGAGCCGGCCACGCCGTGCGCTTCGTCGATGATCAGGAGATCACATTCGGGTAGGCCGCGCCGCGCCGCCGTTTGGATCGAGACGATCAACACACGTTCATAGACCCTTGTCGTGTTCTGGCCCTGGACGATGCCATGCGCGATGCCAGCGCGGAGAAACCGCTTCGAGGTTTGTTCGACCAGTCCGATCCGGTTGCAGAGGAAGGCGACCCGCTTCCGCTTCGCGATCGCGCCCTTGATCAGCGCCATGCCCATCTCTGTCTTGCCACTGCCGGTGGGCGAGTACAGCATCTCGCGGACCACACCCCCAGCCAAGCCAGCGCGGAGGTTTTGGATTGCCTGCGACTGGTACGGCCGGAGGGTCAGCGAGGCGGAAAGACCGCTTCCTTGGCTAGGGGTTTTAGTAGTGCTATGGCTATGGCTATGGCTTGGTTCACGAGTGGTAGCACGATCCGTGCACGATTCGTGCTCGTCTGGTGCGCCGTTGGTGGCACGATGCGTGCACGATGTATGTTCGAGGTTCATCACGCTGCACCTCCTTTTGCACCGGCAGCAGCACGGCGAGCGGCCTCGCGATCAATGGCAATTTTGCGGTTCTTGGCGGCGATTACCGAAGCTCGCACGATCTCCGCCAGCGCGCGGAGATTCACCAGGCCGCCGACCTCCGTCCAATCGTTCGCCACCAATCGAAGCGGCAGGCGTTCGGCTTCGGTATGCAACTCCAGCCAGTCATACAGCGGTTCGATGTCCTCTGGTAGCTGGCGCCAGAATCGCACGCTGACGCTCTCGATCGCCTTGCGGTCAGCTTCAGTCTCCGCGCGCAGCAGTCGGCAGAGCGCCTTCTTGTCTTTGGGGAGCGGGCGGCCGGAACCGTAGAAATGATCCAGCATCAGCCGGAAGGCGCCGTGCTCAATTATTGTCAGGTCGCCAGTGTCGCGCTGGTAGTCGCCGATAAAATGTTTGTAGAAGATCACAGCACCCCCTGTGCGCGGAGGACAACGCGGGCCGATTCCAAATCTGCGGCGATCAAGTCTTGAATCAACTTGCGCGCGTCGAGCTTCAGATCGACGGACAACTGATTGGTCAGGAGGTTGTATGCCTCCACCAGATCCGATTGAACCTCGCTGATGATCTCTTGGGCGAGTTCGTGCTGCTGTTCGATTGTCGATTCAAGCGTGGCATCAATGGCGCTACTTAGTGTGATGCAGGCGCGTATGGTTGCTTCGGTGAGAGTGGTGCTCATGGCGCACCTCCGAAATCGAGCGAGCCTTGAGCTGTCGTCGTCCTATCGACGCGGCCGATGAGGACATACCTGGCGACGCCAGCATGAAACAGTCCATCTGGACCGACATGGCTCTCTCGCAGCGTCAAAATGTCCCAAGTCGCCTTGAGTTCTTTGATCCTAGTCGCGATGCGGAGGTAGCCCGCCGCAACTGCCTCATAGGTCGAGAGTCCGCGCGGCCCGCGATGGCTGAGCGCCTTGGGCAGCGTATCGAGTTGCGTGGCACCCGATGCATTCCCAAGCGCGAGCCCCTTTTCTGATAGCTCGCGAACGACTTTTGCGATATCATCAGCGCTGCATTCGAACACCTTGCTGTAAGCACCCTCGCCGCCGGCCAGCCTTGAGAGTGAAGCGCCCGCCTCGTCGCGGGCGTGTTTTTTTGGCTTAGGCATTTGCACCGCCGTTCAGCAAGCGCTTGATGTCAGCAACAGACCAGGCAAGCCTGCCGTTGATGCGGATAGGACGCAGCGGGCCATCTTCGTGACAGGCCCATTTTCTAAGCGTCTGGGGTTTGCGGCCGAGGTGAAAGGCGGCGGCGTTGGTGTCGATTGCGGTGCGATTTTCGCGCACTAATGCGGGGTACTGGGCTTCGGTCTGCATTTTGATTCCTTATCGTTGAGTGAACGATTAGGAAATCTACGCATGGCAACCCGAACAGGGGGTTGCCGCAACCACGAAAGCCTTCTGTTAGCAGGGCTACTTCGTGTTTTTGGCAACGGCGCAACGCAACCCTATTTTTTCTGTATACGGCTCCCGGCGACATCCCACGGACTGGCTTTCTTCGGCTTGGCGCGATTGATGAGGGAGCCAATGCGCTGGCGCGTTACGCCGTATTTTTCCGCGAGCGTCTGATGGGTAGCGCCGGGCTGGAGACTCTCGTTTAGGAGTCGCTGCAGTCCGTGGTAATCCCAGTTATTTTGCGTCTTGTAAGCATCTGCCTCGACCGCGATAGACTCGACGGGAAGACCTTGGACCAGAGTAGCGAGTGAGGGAGTCGGCGAGGTCAAATCGCTTGCCGGCGTGTGATCAAGAATGGGGCAAAACAGGTCTAGCGATTCGCCAACCTTGGTGATCAAGAAGTCGGAAAATTCATTGCGGTCGAACCCGAACAGGTCGTAATCGATTGAAGCGCCTTCGCCTCCGTCGCTCTCGAAGTGCCCGCGATGAAAGACATACTCAAGACGGCCGATTGCCAATTTTTCGCTCCGCCTGTCAGCAGGGATAACGCCCCGCGTTTTGGAATTGACCATGATTTTAGGCGCACCGCCCATGAGCAAGCCCCAACTTAGCAGGCAATCGGCCGCTTGTTGCATAGTTGTGTCTGGTGTCCGCTGCACCCGAAGCAGCAGTTCGCCCAGCGACACAAAATCTTGATTTAACGGAAGGGGCGATGTGGTCCCGTTCAGCGTTGCGGCGAGCCTTGCTTTCAGTTCATTGATGCGCATACGCACCCCTTCAGGTGTCAGCCTTCATAAAATGGGGCACCAGCCAGGCAGTGAAGGAACTGCTCTTCGCCCCGTCGGGCTAGGCTGGCGCTTAAAACGGGTTAAGCGAGTGCGGGCGCGTTCTCACGACAGTCGGTAACGTACATGCGAATGCTGGCGGCTTCGGCGGCCTCTAGCAACGCTTGAGTATGCTCTTTGAACCGCTCCACAGCATCTCGCATGGACCCAAATACATCAGGGCTATCAATGCTCAACTTGGCAAGAGCCTCTGAATCGCGGCTAAGTGCAAGTAGCGTGTACCGGCGCTCTAGTCCGCGCCCCTTTGAAGTGGCGCCGGCCTCCATCATCCCCATCGTCGCGTCGTCAATTACCGCGCCAAAATACGCCGTATCGTTCTCGTCTTCTGCTGCAATTTTGTCAGCCATGATTACGCCACTCCCTGCGATGATGTTGATGACTGCGCACCAGGATAAGCCAGCGCGTTGTAGTGGCGCGCCGCCGCAGTTTGATTGTCGTACTCGGCTACTTTTTCGCCATCAATAAATACGGCATAAGGCGCGATGCGCGATACGCCTATGAATTTTGATTGTGTAGAATNNGTGTAGAATCGTGATTAGCCATGTTGCTACTCCTTGATAGTAGTGATGTGGTTAGGCGGCTTGGGTGTTGGTCGCACCCTTGCCGCCGTCTGTGCCCGATACCGTCAGGCGGCGGTTATTCGATGTACCTCCAGCTTCAACCCCGCCGCGCTCAGTATCGCAAGTAGCGTCTTGACGGTTGGATTGCCATTTGTTGGGGATAGCGCCCGATACAGGCTTTCACGCGGAATGCCTGCCCGCTCGGCCACGGCGGCCATGCCTTGTGCTTCGGCCACATGGCGCAGCGCAGCTAACAAGGCTACTCGGCCTCCGGGTTGGTCGGCTTCGTCCAAGGCGGCGGCAAGGTATTCATCCGCAAAAGCAGGGTCGTCGCGCAACAGCTCCACTACTGCGTCATCGTGCGGACGGGATGATTTACTCATGTTGCGTTTCTCCGGTTCCAGTCGTTCCAATATGCCAATGCCGTATCAATATCGGCCTGTTGCTTGCGCTTGTCGCCACCTATCAGCAGTAGCAGCAGCTTTTCACCAGCGCGTGCGTAATACACCCGATAACCCGGCCCGTAGTCGATGCGCAGTTCCCATACACCCTCGGCAATCGGCTTGCAGTCGCCAAAATTCCCGGCTGCCATGCGTTGAACCCGAACTAACACCCGTGCCCGTGCTTGACGGTCGGCAAGGCTTGCCAACCAGTCTTTCAAAGGGTCGCGCCCGCTCTCGGTCAGGTAGTCAATTATTTGATACATAGTGTATTTGTGGATTATACGTTACAAATGGGAATATTCAAGGCGTATTAATTCACAGCCCGCAAACCCGGCGCGACTGGCGCAAAGTCGATTCCGGCCTGTTCCAACATCCACGCCTCAATCTTGATGTGCCACATGCGCAACAGGTCGAGCGGGCGCCGGCGGTAATGCTTTTCGGCTATCGCGCTTGGCTTATGTCCCATGACTTGGGCAACCACGCCTGCCGGTGTCTCGGTCCATTCCGCCAGCGAGCCAAACGAACGGCGCAGTCCATGTAAGGTAAGGTCAGGCAGCCCGGCGGCAATCAATGCACGCTTGTGCCCCGGCGTCGGCTCCGCAAGCTGTCCGTTCGCGGACGCGGGACTTGAGAACACCCATTCATTGCGGCGCGGCAGCGCGGCCAGCAGGGCCGCCACATAAGGGCATAGCGGTATCGTGCGCTCGCCTTCCACCTTGTCGCGGATTGTCATACTCAACCATTGAAAATCCACATCGCCCCATCGCAGGGCACCAAGCTCGCGGCGGCGCGCCCCAGTGAGCAACAAGGCTTGCAGGTAAGCGGATTGCACCGGGTTGCCCATTTCACGAACGGCCTTGAACCACGGTGCTAACTGTTCGCGTTGCAGGCTGTCGCCCTCTTTTGCGTTCTTGCTCGGCATCTCGTCGCGCACCTGTTGCGCCTTACATGCGCCAGCAGGGACCAGCCCGGCATATTCGGCCTGTGAATCGCACCAGTTGACGAAAACGGATAGCAGGCGAAAAGACAGTGCCGCTTGTGTCGGTCGGGCTTCGGCTTCTTTGGCAAGCCATGCGCCGATGCGCTTGCCGGTCAGGTCAGACAATCGCACGTCGAGCAATGACGCAAGCGGCCCCGGCTCGGTCAATCCCTTACCCCGGACCTTTTGCGCGCCACCGACACGCGCGACGTTTTCATGGTCGCGTATGTGCCAATCGCTCCACCGTTTGCGGCGCGATTCGACATACAGCGGCCACGCCATGCCAAGTGTGAGCGTTTCATGCCTGTCTTGAACTTGCCTTGCTTGGGCTTCGGCTTGCCTAGCGTCGCGTGCGTCTTGCTCGGCTTCCAGTCCTGCGGCCTTCACCTGGCGCGGGTCTTGTCCGTTGTCGATGATTACTTTCAGGCGGCGGGCTTCGGCTTGCGCCTCTTGAATATTCCATGTGCCGGGTGCGCCGATGGTGATACGCATGGCTTGTCCGTTCAGCTTGGCTTGGAACATGTAGGACTTGGCACCGTTGGCGGTCGCCCGAAGCCCCAGGCCCGGCGCGGCGGCGTCCCATAGGAAAGATTGGCTCTTGCCATCCTCGCACCGAAAGCCATCAACCCGGCCAGCCGTGAATTTTATCTTTGCCATCGCTGAACACTCCCCCGTGTAACCCGTGTAACCGCTGTGTAACCCGGTTTGGAGTATATCAATCAATGTCTATCCATGCAAATGAGCAATGAAAAAAAGTTAAGTAATTGATTTTCAATGAATTACTGTATTCTCGGAGCGGCAATCAACGACAATAAATTGCCTTTAGTCAGGATTGTGATTCCTGTTGTCGTGGGTTCGAGCCCCATCAGCCACCCCAATAAATTCAAGCACTTAGCCCACTCCTGGTGGGCTTTTTGCATTTTGGGATAATATTCGCGCGGAATCACATCCCGAATTTCTTCAGCAACGCCGGCAACAGCTGTGCAAGCAAGATGGCGCTGACGACCCACATCACGATGCTGTTCCTGGCGTCCGATATGTCCGCCTTGGTCGCGTAGTTCGACTTGATAACGGCAACGTCGCGCTCGAGCGTGCCCAGCCGCTCCACAATCTTGTCGGCCAGCGCTTCGAGTTTCCCGATTCGAGCTTCCACTTGGCTACCTCCCGGCGGTTCACCCCCACCGGTCCAGTGTACTCTGTTGTCGCGTGATTGCATCGGTAGCCTTCTCGGTTCGAATGCCTGTTACTGCCCATCGTACCGCCTTTTCAACACCGCCTTACCGCCAAAATCAACGCGCTGTGGGGCACTTTTCACAAGACACTGCATGCAACGGTTCACTAGCCTGTTTCGCGCAACTCGGGGAAATACGCGATCGTGCGCCGCAGTCGCTCCCGCATGTCGACCCGCGCCTCCCAGCCGAGCCAGTGCCGCGCTGTCTTCGCGCGCCGTCACGGCCTGCCGTGCATCCGAAAAGCCGGAGGCCGCGTCCCACGACGTCAGCCCGGTCACGCCATGGGGCACACCGGCGAACACGGTGGCGACCCAGCGTGCCTGGATGCCCTGCCAACCAGTCACCGCAAGAAAAGACCGCATCGTCGAGATGCGGCGAAACAATCAGCGCGCCATCCATGGCATCCGCACATCAAAGCGGGGGGGTGAAGCTGGTTCGACCACAGGAATGGCAGATCGTTAGCGCTGGATGGGCCGGAAGTCGGTCCCAGACATAGGACACTCGCCCTCCACTACTCCTCCCCCGCCCCCGGCGAATGGCTGTCCGGGCGGCTGCGCTTTGCGCCAGCGCCGGTCCCCGGTGATGGGTTGGCCAGGGGTTGGCGCAGCCAGGCAGCCGCCTCCGCTCACCGGGGCGCCGCCCAGCATTCGCCATACGTGGACATTGCTGCACACCACCCCGAACTCGCACTCGAGCAGCACCGCCACGCGCGCCATGGTCCATTCGTCGCTGGGAAAACCATGGTTGCGCGCGCCGGTCCGCAGCATGCCGTCCAGCTGCCCGCTGTGCTCCGGCGACAAGACCGGCGCCCCCGGCGCCGCCAAGCCCTGCGCCGGCTGCCAGCCGCGTGCGAGGCGATCGCGCCCCAGTTGCGCCGCCCAGTTCCACGCGGCGGTCCGGCTCACGCCAAGCTCCCGCGCCACCTCGGACTGCGCCGCGCCCTGGCTAAGCAGCAGCATCCCGACGCGCTTTACCGGCGCCATGTTGCGCAGGTTTCGTTTGTACTGATTCGACGCCATCGATGTTGCCTCCTATTCCAGCGTGAGTATCCTGAGCGAATAGATATCGGCGCGGTTCAACGGCCCTGACTTGCCGCCGCCCGCGCCGTACACGCTGTTGCTGGCCAGGTAGCTCATGTTGTAGAAGTCGTCCAGTTCGACGCTATACGTTCCCGCGCCGAGCAGCACATCGGCAGGCGTCGAGTACTGCGGCGCACTGTCCGTGGGCAGGTGCGGCATCTGGATCACGCGCCGCGCCACTGTATGCCCGGCCGCGTCGCGCACCGACAGCACTTTCACGCCGTTGCTGATGCCCGTATTGATCGCATGGCCGGTGTTCTTGTAGCGGAGCTGAAAACTGTAACGCCCCGCCGCCAGCGTGACCCGCTGCACGGCCAGGCTATCCTGCGGCGCGCCCCAGTCCTTGAAGTGCGCGGCGCCCGCCCGCAGCTTCAGGCTCGATTTGACGCGCGGATCCGACATCGCGATCTCGACGCCGGCATCGGCGCACACCGCCCCGCTATGATGCGACTGGTTGCCCGAATCGGCCGCAACCGCCGCCACCGCATAGCAGTTCGAGTGGTTCGCCGGCGATGTGTCAATCCACGCGGGCGCCGCCAGCCGGTCCGCAACCAGCTTGCCGTTGCGGTACACCTGGTAGCTCACGCTGCCCGGCTTGTTATGGACGTCGCCGATGTGCAGCTCGACCTGGCCGAGCGCATTGCGGACAGCCTTCGCGACTTCCACCTCGAACGGCGCGAACAGCGCGCCGCCGGTCGCCATCGGATCGTCTGCAACGCGGCGGATCTCCTGACGGCCGCCACGCAAGGCGCCCAGGCGGATTTCGATCTCGTTATCGGCGCCCAGCTGGTCCCACTTGATCGAGGTGCCCGCCGGCCGCCCGTTCAGCGTGATCGACTCCACCTCGAAGTAGCCGGTGCCCGGCGAGGCGGCCGGCAGCGCGATGTGCACGCGGATCGCCTTGTCGCGCAAACGCAGCCGGTCCATGGTGATGCGGCTGGCCGCTCCGAACATCCCGCGCCGCAGTTTCGCCGTGATGAAAGGCTGCACCCGCAGTCCGTCCTTGTCGACCGCGATGCCGAACACGTTGCGCACGACCATGCCCAGGTACGCGCCTACCGACCAAAGCTGCCGGCGCGAGTTGATTACCGGCCCGTTCAGCGCCGGATTATGCGGATCCTCCAGCAGCGCCGCGCCGGACAGCCACTCCATGTTTTCCATGTTCGACAGGTGCAGCGACGCGCCGCGCAGCAGCGACCAATACGCCGCGTCGGCCACGCTGACGTTGTGGCCCGCGATGGCCGCATTCAATCCGAAGGCAGTGACGAACGGCCAGATCGAGCGGTTGTGATAAATCGGCGTGCCCTGCTGCTGCGGGAAGATCGCGGGCGCCCCGACCGGCCCGTGCGGATAGCTTGCCAGGATGCGTGCCGCGCGCTGCGCGTCGGCCACGCCGGTGACGATCGCCAGCGACTGGCCCAGCCAGTCGTACTTGTGCAGCGCAGCGCCGTCGAAATGCGCCGCCGTCAGGCTGCTGTACAGGCCAGCGTCCTCGAGCCAGAAACGCACGTTGATCGCCGCCTTCAGGTCGGCCGCCCAGCCGCGGTACTTGTCCGCCAGTTCCGGCTGTCCCTGCTCGCCGGCCAACTGCGCCGCCAGCGACAGCGCCTTGAAGTGCGCCACGTTGGTCGACAGCGCCTTGGAACTGGCCATCCGCGCCAGGTCGTTGGCGATGCCGGCGCCGTAGCTTTGCTCGCGCCAGTCGAGGAACGACTGTTCGCCCGTATACAGCCCGTCGCGCGGGTCGAACGCGGCGATGCGGTCGTTCTCCAGCGTGTTCGCCAGCGCCTTGAGCGTGGTCACCGCGAACACGGCCCGCTCGGCCGGTGGCAAGGCGTTGAGCGCCTCTTCCGCGCCGAAGGCCCAGCTCACGCGGTCGGTGCTGACCGGCCAACTGCCGCCGCTGCCGGTGTCCTGGATGATCTGCAAGCCGTCGTCGCTGCCGGCCACACCGGGAGCCCTGGCCACGCCGGGACGGTAGCCGGACAGCTTGAACTCGAGCGAATTGCGCACCCGCTGCGGATCGAGCATCGCCAGCCCCAGGTTGGCGGCGTACGACAGGTCGCGCGTCCACACGTAATGCCACTTCTCGCCGGTCTCGAAGCAGTCGCACGGGATCGGCTGGCCGTCGTTGTAGGCGCCGTCGCGGATCGCCGCCACCGAGTTCTCCTTCATTTCGACGATCGCGTGGGCGAACAAGGCGTCGAACGCCACGCTGCCGGTGCGCACCGAGGGCTGGCCCGCGACTTCCGTGTAGGTGATGCTCGACGGCGCCGCCTCGCGGGTCGCCATCGTGCTCGATTGAACAAACGTGCGCAGGCCCTCGACTTCATCCTTGAGCGCGAAGCGCGCGCTCTCCTGCCTGCCGCCGTACGCGTCGAAATTGAGCGTCGCACTGCGTGGCGATTGAAAGTCGGTGGTCAAGGGTCGTGCTCCTTCTTGCTGTTGGTAAGGTGTGTGGGTACAGCCGGACAATACGCAAATGACCACCAGGACAGCGCTAACCGGTTTGCTCACGACGCCTGTCCTTCGCGGTACATGCCGGCGTACTTCAGGCCGAAATACAGGATGAACAGGTAGCAGGCAGCCGGCACCAGGAACGAGCTGACGTAGGGGGCCGCGTCGGCCGCACTGAGGCCGGCGATCCTGTCCTCGCCCATGAAGTTGATCAGGAAGCTGCCGATGCTGACCTCTCCGCCGACATACGCGAAGATGCCGATCGCGCCCAGCACCAGGTGGCGATGCGCGAACAGCGAGCCCGAAGCGCGCGCGCCTCGTTCTTCGCGGTGCGCGATCTTCGGCAGCTTCGCCAGCGCGAAGAACACGGCCAGCGTCACCAGCGCGGCGCCGAGCGCCAGGTACGGCCCCTGCACCGCCGCCGCTTCCTTCGCGCGGTAGGCCAGCTGTTCGGCCGCCGGCAGCAGGCCCAGGTCGGCGGCCGACAGCACCGCGCCCGACAGGATCAGCATGCCGCCCAGCGCCGGCGCGACGGTAGTGCCGAGCGCATTGAACGCCTGCGTCAGCGTCAGCCGGCTCGACGCCGTCGCCGGATCGCCCAGGATGGTGACGTACGGGTTGGCCGCCACCTGCAGGATCGTGATTCCGGCGGCGAGCACGAAAAACGCCAGCAGGAACATGCCGTAGCCGCTGGTCGCCGCCGGATAGAACATCGCACAGCCGAGCGCCGCGACCAGCAGGCCGGTCACCACGCCGTACTGGTAGCCGATGCGCTTGATCAGCGCGCCGGCCGGCAGCGAAACCATGAAGTAGGCGCCGAAGAAGCAGAATTGCACCAGCATCGCCTGCACGTAGGTCAGGGCGTACACCGCCTTCAGGTGCGGAATCAGCACGTCGTTCAGCGAAGTCAAAAGACCCCACATGAAGAACAGCACCGTGATCACGATCAGCGGCCCGCTGTTGTTGCGGGAGCCGGCCTGGGCGCCGCCGGATTGAATGGGTTGGGAAAAAGTCGCCACGATAGTCCTTTTTAGTTATGTATGAACACAGCCTGCGAATGTGTCTTGTCTCCGGCCGTGCTACTGCCTGCTGCCCGCGATCCCTGGTCGTAGGGCCGCGCGATGGTCCGCGTGCACGCCCGCCCGTCCTCGCGGAATGCATGGACGCTGCCCGGGTCGCAGTACACCGACACCATGTCCCCGACTTTGGTGCGCGCATTGCCGCCCTCGCGCACCGTCACCAGCGTCCCGCCATCGAGCCGCACATACACCGACGACGATTCACCGAGCTGCTCGACGAAGGCCACCGTCCCGCTCAGCGTATTGGGCTGCCCCTGCACGCCGCCGAGGGCGGCATGCTCGGGCCGGAGCCCCAGCGCCAGCGGCGTGCCGGGCGCCATGCCCGACGCATCCACCCTGGCCGCGAACACACTGCCGCCAACCCGCAGCGTCGCCACCTGCGCATCCGCGCCTTCCAGCACGGCGTCGATGAAATTCATTTTCGGCGAACCGATGAAGCCGGCGACGAAGCGATTGGCCGGATAGTGGTACAGCTCCAGCGGCGCGCCGCATTGCGCCACGCTGCCCTCGCGCTGCACCGCGTCGCCGGTGTTGAGCAGCACGATCTTGTCGGCCAGCGTCATCGCCTCAACCTGGTCGTGGGTCACGTAGACCATGGTCGAGGAGCCGATGTCGGCGTGCAGCCTGGCGATCTCGAGCCGGGTCTGCACCCGCAATTCGGCGTCCAGGTTCGACAGCGGTTCATCGAACAGGAACACGCGCGGCTGGCGCACGATGGCCCGGCCGATCGCCACGCGCTGGCGCTGCCCGCCCGACAGTTCCTTCGGCAGCCGTTCAAGCAGCTGTTCGAGCCGCAGCACGCGCGCAGCCTCGCGCACCTTCTGGTCGATGGTCGCGGCGCCGGTCTTCATCACCTTCAGGCCGAACGCCATGTTCTGATACACCGTCATGTGCGGATACAGCGCGTAGCTCTGGAACACCATCGCCACCCCGCGCTCGGTGGGCGAGCGCTCGTTGATGCGCTGGCCGCCTATGCGCAGTTCGCCCGAGGAGATATCCTCCAGCCCCGCCACCATCCGCAGCAGGGTCGACTTGCCGCAGCCAGACGGCCCGATGAACACGCAGAACTCGCCCTGAGCAATCGTCAGGTTGATATCGCGCAGGACCTCCGGGCCCTTGCCGTATCGCTTGCCTACATTCTTGAATTCCAGCTCAGCCATCTTCTCCACTGCCTTGTAATATCAGCCCTTGACCGCACCGGCGGTCAGTCCCGAAACGATCTTCTTTTGAAAAACCAGCACCATCGCCACCAGCGGCAAAGTGACCAGCACCGAGGCCGCCATCAGCTTCCCCCATGGGAGTTCTTGCGAGCTGGCCCCACCGCCGATCAGCGAGATCGCCACCGGCACGGTGCGCCCGGTGTCCTTGTTCACGAACGTCAGGGCAAACAGGAACTCGTTCCATGCCGCGACGAAGGCGAGCAATCCGACCGACACCAGCACAGGCCATAGCAGCGGCATGAAGACGTCGGTCAGGATGCGCCATGGACCGCAGCCGTCCATGATCGCCGCCTCTTCCAGCTCCTTCGGCAGGTCGCGCATGAAGGTGGTCAGCACCCACACCGTGAACGGCAGCGTAAACAGCAGGTACGGCAGCACCAGCCCCAGCGACTGGTTGTACAGGCCGCACAGGTGCATCAATTCGTACATCCCGGCCAGCACCGCCACTTGCGGGAACATCGACACGCCCAGGATCGCCAGCAACAGCAGGCCGCGCCCGCGGAAGGCGATACGCCCCAGCGCGTAAGATGCGGTCACGCCCAGCAGCAGCGACAGCGCGACCACCATGCTTGCCACCATCAGCGAATTGACGATGCTTTCGCCGAAGTACTGGCCGCTGCCGAACAGCGCGCGATAGTTATCCAGGCTGAAGCTGGCTGTCGTTGCGTCGCGCACGTCGTACAGCGCGCTGCCACCCAGGAAGGACGTGAATACCGCGTAGGCGAACGGGAACAGCGAGAACGTCACCACGAGCGCCACGAAACACCAGAAGGCCAGGCGCCACCACAGGTTCTTTTTCATCGCGCCCCCTCCGCCCGTACCTTGTTGAGTTTCATGTACAGTACCGTGCAGGTCGCGATGATCAGGAACAGCACCGTCGACGCGGCCGAGCCGAAGCCGGCGTAGCCGTTCTCCACCATCTGCTCGCGCACGAAGCCGGACATGCTGATCGTGCTTTCGGTCGAGCCGGTCAGCACGTAGATCACGTCGAATACGCGCAGCGCGTCGAGCAGGCGGAAGATCACGGCCACCATCAGCGCCGGCTTCACCAGCGGAAGCGTCACGCGGAAGAACACCTTGACCGGATGGATGCCGTCCACCAGCGCGGCCTCGTAGCAGTCCTTCGGCAGCATCTTCAGCGCGGCCAGGATCAGCAAAGCCATGAACGGCGTGGTTTTCCAGACGTCGACCAGCACCACCGACCACATCGGAAAATCGGTGGTGAACGCGATGCGCTCGAAGTCCAGCATGGACAAGGCCAGGTTGACGATGCCGTACTGCTGCTGCAGCATCCAGTCCCACAGCTTGGCCGACACCACCGTCGGCACCGCCCACGGCACCAGCACGGCGGCGGTAACCAGGCTGCGGCCGCGGAACTCGGCATTGAGCATCAGCGCCACTGCGAACGCCAGCACAGTCTCGATGCTGACCGAGACCAGCGCGAAGCGCAGCGTGTTGCCGATTGCAGCCGCCCACTTCGGATCGACCAGGTGTTCGCCGGTGAAGAACAGGCCGTACTCGCCGAAGTAGTTTTCCAGTCCGACGAAATGGCCGGCCAGGTTATCGATCTTGGCATCGGTGAGGCTGAGCCACAGGCTGCGCCCGAGCGGCTCGACCGCGACCAGCGCCAGCACCACCAGCATCGGCGCCAGGAACAGCCGTGCGCTGCGGCGCCGCTGGCGCGCAAGGCTGCTGTCCAGCGCGGCGGTGCGTTCAGGCGCCGCGTGCGCGGTGTTTGCGATCACTGCCACTTGGCTCCCCGGCGCACTTTGTTCAGGTCCTTCTCCAGCGCCTTGACGCTGTCGGCCCCTGTCGCGCGCCCCGACAACGTGGCATGCGCCGCGTTCCAGAAGGCCGACGACACGGCGTTATATTTGTCGGCAGTGACGGTCGACGGCCGCGCGCTGGCATTGTTGAATGCGTCGACCAGCAAGGCGAAGTACGGCGCGGCCTTGAGCACCTCGGGGTCGGCATACAGCGACGGATAAGTCGGCAGCGAGCCTACCAGCATCGCGCGCTTCTTCTGCATCTCTTTACTGGTCAGGAACATCACCAGGTCGGCCGCTTCGGCCGGGTGCTTCGAATACTTCGACACCGCCAGCTGCCAGCCGCCCAGCGCCGACACGCTCTTGCCGCCCGCCCCTTTCGGCAGCGGCGCCATCCCGATCTTGCCCTTGATCTTGCTGCCGTCCTTCTGCGCCAGGTCCCACACGTACGACCAGTTGCGCATGAAGACGCCGTGGCCATTCTGGAACACGCTGCGCGCTTCCTCTTCCGCGAAGCTGACCACGTTTTTCGGCGAGATCGTACCGGGCCACGTCGCCGCCAGGTCCAGCGCCTGCGCCGCTTGCGGATTGTTGATGGTGATCCGGCCGCCGGCGTCGACGATGGTGCCGCCGCCATTGCTGGCCACCCATTCGAACGCGTTGCAGCTCAGGCCTTCATACGGTTTTCCCTCGAACAGGAAGCCGTGCATGTCCTTGTTGCCGGCCTTGCGTTCGGCGTCCTGGATCCGTTGCGCGGTGGCGGTCAGCTCGGTCCACGTCGCGGGCACTTTCTCGCGGTACTTTTCGAGCAGGTCCTTACGGTAGAACAGCAGGCCCGCATCGGTAAACCACGGCATCGCCAGCAGCTTGCCGTCGACGGTATTGTTCGCGATGATCGCCGGGAAGTGCTGGGCCTGAACGCCCTTCGCGTAGGGGGCCAGGTCGACCAGGTGCTCCTTGACGATGCCGGGCCAGACCACGTCGACCATCAGCACATCGACCTCGCCCGATTTGGCGCCGAACTGCTGGCGGTACAGCGCCAGCTGGTCGGTGCTGGAGTTCGGCGTGACGAAGATCCGCACCCTGTTGCCGGTGCGGGAAGTCCATTCTTCCATCAGCTTGCGGCAGATTTCGACGTCGGCGCCGACCGAGCCGCAGGCGATGGTGACTTCGACCGCGCTCGCCGCGCCGGCCATCATCAGCATGGCGGCTGCCGCGGCGAGCCGCTTGAAACCGATTTTTTCAAACATGTGTGTCTCCGGTTATCGTGGCACCCGAGGCGGGTGGCCGCCTCACATGCTCTTCTTGAAATAGACAAGGTTCCAATAGTCGAGGCTCGGGATGGTGACGGCGACGAACGCGCCTTTCGCATCGGTCCCCGCTTCCATCGGCAGTCCCTTGCTACGCCCACCCTCGCTGTCCGGGCTGGCCACATATGCCTGGGCCAGCTTGGTGTCAGTGTAATAC
>CXWL01107006.1_pt1 | contig 17622 bp, 15 predicted proteins | sample 590931 | NCBI WGS metagenome assembly CXWL01 (sample SAMEA3498368, study PRJEB10139) | groundwater metagenome | biome: water well; material: biofilm material | place: Germany | collected 2015-04-27 | reverse complement strand
TTCGACGAGGAAGCCAACATCAACTGGGCCAGCAAGCTGGAAGAAGTGGGCGCACACGTCGTTTACGGCGTGGTCGGCCACAAGACGCATGCCAAGATGCTGATGGTGGTGCGGCGCGAGGGCGGCAAGCTGCACCGCTATGTGCATCTCGGCACCGGCAACTACCACCCGCGCACCGCGCGGCTCTATACCGACTTCGGCCTGTTTACCTGCAACGAGGAAATCTGCGCCGACGTGAACGAAGTATTCGGCCAGCTCACCAGCCTGGGCAAGGCCGGCAAGCTGCGCCACCTGTGGCAATCGCCGTTCTCGCTGCACAGCCAGACCCTGCATGCCATCCGCAACGAGACCCTGCTCGCCCAAGCGGGCAAGCCCGCGCACATCATCGCCAAGATGAATGCCTTGCTGGAACCGCAAACCATCACAGCGCTGTATGAAGCCTCGCAAGCGGGCGTGAAGGTGGATCTCGTCGTGCGCGGCGTGTGCGCTCTTCGCCCCGGTGTGCCGGGTTTATCCGAGAACATCCGCGTTCGCTCGGTGATCGGCCGCTTTCTGGAACACACGCGCATTTTCTATTTCCGCAACAACCTCGCGCACGATGTGTATCTCGCCAGCGCCGACTGGATGGACCGTAATTTCTTCCGCCGCATCGAAGTTTGCTTCCCGGTGCTCGACAAGAAGCTGAAGAAGCGCGTGATTGAAGAGGGGCTGAAGGCTTATCTGCAGGACAACCGTCAGGCTTGGGACATGGATGCGGACGGCCACTATTGCCGCAAAGCCCCGCGCCGCGCTGCGCCAAAATGCGCGCAGACCCTGCTGTTGCAGGAACTCGCCGGGCTGCCGGTCAAGCCAAGCTGATGTGGTTTCTTATTCAACCCAAATAATATATTAGACATCATTCCCGCTCAGGCGAGAATGACACAGTTTTGTTCTAATGGGCTATTTTGGCTCGGAATCGCGTTATCAAATTTGCGCTAGTAACCAACAAACGGCTCAAGACAATACATCGTTATAAAGCGCCAAGACTTGGGCAACAATTCTTTCCTGAAAAAACTCATTCAACACACGTTCACGCCTATGTTGACCCAGCGCATGCTCAATATCTGGATAAAGACGACGATTCAACATCCTTGCATATTAGTTGCGTGCTGCCTCGCCTTCATTGGGCATCTGCATTATGAATTCACGCGAGCAGCACTCGAGGTTATTGCGTTATGAACAAACGCGATTATTACCGCCCCCATCAAGCCCAATAACATCGCCAATCCGATAATCAAAGGTTTGTTCGGCGACACCGGCCCTTCAGAAACATACACATCGCCCACTACTCTGGTCGTATAAGTACGTGATGGACTCACCTGTTCTTCCAGCAACAGTTTCCTTTGGATCATATCGCGAAGTTCAGCGGACTTATTTTGTAAAATGTTGGCCGACAATGTTGCGCCAAACGCATTCCAGTTATGGCTGGCGAGAAGCTTTTTTCGAAGCAGTTCGATTTCGCTGCTTGTATCACGGATATCCTTGGTCAGAATCTGAATCTGTTTGTTATACCGGTCAATAGTGGTGGACATCATTTCGCTATGCACTTTCTGCAAGTTGGCGATGCTGCCCTGGATCAGATTTCCTGCCCGTTCCGCCGAGTGCGCCTTGAGCTTAACCTCAATCAACTCGGCGCCTTTAACTGGAGTCACCTTTAACGTGCATAAATAGACCGCTTTCACCCCTTTCAATTCGTCAGGTTTGACGTTCGCATAGCTCAATGTGCCTGTGGCAAAAGACGGATGCATCATGCGCGATACCACATTTGTGGCGGGCTCAATAGGCATTTTCCCTACCTGCCCTACCTGCCCTACCTCCAATATGGCTGAGGCCTCCCAAGTCGGGCGAAGAACATAGGAAACCAATAAGATAGCGAATACTGCGGCAACGACAGGCAATGCCAAAATTAGCCACTTGTAACGCCGCATCATATTAAAAAGATCCAACACACTCACCTCATCGCTACGCGTTTCTTCGTTCATCACTATTCCTCTTTAACAACATCAATACGCCGAACTGACGCCCCGGTGTTTTGCAATCCTTCCCATAGGGTATAGGGCGGACGCCAGCCCAATTCGCGGCGGATTTTACCACTATCCACCCTGAGCGAACCCAGCAGGCGCTCGATCTGTTCGGCCTTGCCGGTCAAACGCCCTGCCAACTTCAATAAAGCCGGAGGGCAGGAAAACAGACGTGCCGGATGACCCATCGCCGCGCCCAACTGGCGCAGCAGGTCGGGCGTGGAAATATCCTCGCCATCGCTGACCAGATAGGTCTGCCCGGTCGCTGCGGGGTGGGTCGCACAGACGATCAGCGCATCTATCAAGTTGCCGACATAAATCAGGCTGCGCTGGTTGCGCACCGAGGCCAGCGGCAATGGAATCCCCTTGGCAAGCACCTTGAGCATCTGCGCGAAGTTGTCCTTCACGCCCGGCCCGTAAACCAGCGGGGGACGCACGATCACGACTTCCAGGCCGGTTTGCTGTGCGATGCGCTGCAACGCCAGTTCGGCTTGCCATTTCGAAACCCCGTAAGGGTCTTGCGGATCGGGAGCGTCCAATTCAGAGAATAAGTTTTGTTCCCTCCCTTTCAAGCCTGCCCTGAGCTTGTCGAAGTGGGGGAGGGCTAGGGTGGGGATGGGGTCAGTACTCTCGCCGTTGACCTTAATTGAACTGACATAGACAAACCGCCTGACCCCAGCGCGCGCCACCTGCTCTGCAAGATTTACCGTGCCCTGTAGATTAACCTTGAGAAATTCCGCCATCGGGTCTGCGGAGGCATCCTTCATCACATGCATCCGAGCGGCGAGATGGATCACCACATCCACACCGCGCAACGCCAAGCTCCACTCTGTTGCGCCATTTATTTCACCAACCACGACTGACTTAACGCTATCTGGTAGCTCTCCAGGTTTGCGCAGCGCACCTCTGACAGCAAAACCCTGACGTACCGCCTGCACACATACAGCCTGCCCAACAAAACCAGAAGCACCTGTTATTAATATGCGCAAGGTCATAATTTGTTCGATTTATAACCGGACACTACTGATTCGCCATACACATCCAATGTCTGAGCAACAATCTTTTTACTTTGATAATGTGCCAGCACTGATTGACACACGCTTTCGCCCATGCGCTTTCGCAGAGCGCGATCTTTCATTAGCATCAGCAGCTCCTTGACCAGCGCACTTGGGTCTTTGGCTGCAACAAGTAATCCATTAACTCCATCCTGCACCAACGTGCAGGGCATCCCTCGCATCGATTTGAAGCTCACTCTAGCTCATGCTTCAGCTACCTCACGAAATAGTGCCGCATAAGCTTGCCCCAATGCTTGGCCTGAAAAAAGTCGCTCGTATCGCGCACGTGCAGCACAGCCCATCTTATCTGACAACTTTTTATCTCGCAGCAGCATATTCATGGCCCAACTCAGCCTTTCGGGAGACTCCGGCTCGACCACGAAACCGGTTTCTTCATTCTCATTTACAAATGAAGTCCCCGTTCCAATTTCACAGGAAATTAACGGGCGGCCAAACATAGCCGCCTCCACCAAGACCATGCCGTAGGCCTCTGACCGCAGATGCGAAGGAAGCACCAGCGCGCGGCAGTGCTTTAACAGGGCAACTTTTTCGGCATCAGTCACCTGTCCTGCAAAAATGACATTGTCTGCTCCAATTTCGGCCGCAAGCGAAATCAAACTTTCTTCTTTAGGCCCCGTACCGGCTATCAATACCTTGGCACCTAAAGTTTTAGCAGCTTGCACCAGGAATTGCGCCCCTTTGTAATAGCGCAGAACACCAACAAATAAGAAATATGGTTCTTCGTCACCAATATTGAGGCGCTTGAAAATACGATCATCGCCGATCTTGGGATATGAATTCTCATCAATACCCAGAGGAATCACTCTTACCTTATCTCGAATGGCCGGGTGCGACAACACAGGACTGGTTCTTGCGTAGGCCGGTGAGTTTGCCACTATGACGCGCATATTTTTCAGAGTGTGCCACATCAGTGGCGCATACGCCGCACCCAGCCAGCGCTGACGCACCAAATCAGACACATAAGTTAACACTGCCGGCCTGTTTGGCCGCACAGTTGCATTAAGCACATCAGCAAAAGGCCACGGAAACAAAAGATGCAAAACATCTGCCTCGGTAGCTAAATCAGAAAATGTCGAAAATGCCGCCGCCCCCCCCAAGTCACATGAGGCCGGCGCGGCCCAAGAACGATTGCGTACTACTCGCGCCTCAGGTTGAAGCAACACACGCGGTTCCGGCTGTGGCGATAGTGTGAATATTGTGTTTTCCACCCCCTGATTTTTTGTTGCCAGTGCAATCTGACGAATGGCCTCTTGCAGCCCTCCGGGCGGGTCGGGGAAATAAGTACGGTAAACATGCAGAACCGATAAAGTCACAACGAATGCTCCTTAAAAATCTTTCTAATTTCTCAAATAAACGATGTCGGCGAATTAATCGCCCAACCGCTCTATGGGCTTTTCCTGAAATTCCTTCGCCATCCCCGAAATTACATCATCTATCCTGAACTTGGCTTTCCAGCCAAGCTTTTGGGCAGCACTGCTCGGGTCCGCCAGACTGATCGATAAGTCGATGGGGCGGAAAATGGCCGGGTCTTGAGCAACATGCCTTTTCCAGTCAAGGCCATAAAATGCAAAAGCTGTTGAAACAAACGACTCAAGCGTGTGCGTCTCTCCTGTGGCTATAACGTAATCAGCGGCAGTTTCCTGCTGAAGCATTAACCACATGGCCTCAACGTATTCCGGCGCCCACCCCCAATCACGGGCAATGTCTAATCTGCCCAGTCGCAGCTTCTCACTCGACCCCTTCGAAATTCGGTTTGCTGCACTAATAATTTTCTGCGTAACGAACCGCTCGGGTCGCAGAGGCGACTCATGATTGAAAAGTATGCCCGTACACGCAAACAGTTTATAAGCTTCACGGTAATTATCCACCAGCCAGAATGCCGAGGCCTTCGCAACGGCATAAGGACTTCGCGGATGAAATGGGGTTCGCTCGCTTGCGGCCTGCCCCTTTGTATCCCCAAAACACTCCCCCGATCCGGCATGGTAGAGTTTAATTGGATACTCAACCATTCGACATGCCTCCAGAATGTTAAGCGTGCCTAATGCGATACTCTGGATCGTCTCGGCAGGCTGCTCAAAAGAGAGTCCGACCGATGATTGGCCGGCAAGGAAATAAACTTCATCCGGCTTGCTTTGTTTCAACGCCATAAAGACACTACGAAAATCTTCCGGCACCATCGATAACAGTTTTACCCGATTACGTATCCCCATGCGAGAAAGATTCGCAAATTTACCTCCTTGCGCATCGCGTGAAGTTCCCCAAACTTCGTAACCTTTTGCAATTAGCAACTGCGCCAGTAGTGTGCCATCTTGGCCGCTTATCCCGCATATGAGTACAGTTTTATTCATACCTCACCTTTTAAGATATTAATGCATCAGGCGATATTCCGTTTACATCGAGCGTGAATTTTTAGAGGTGCCCTTATGTCTGTTAGGCTAATATCTTCATCACCTACAGTGACCTCTTTTTCATTTACCATTTCTAACCTTTTCTGAATGCGAAGTTGATTTATTGTGCAATGCGGGCTTAACTACCACTTGAGAAACCAGCCATAAGAAACGCATGGCAAGAAAACTTACAAAGGTCAGGATCAAATGAATCAGACCAAGCCCGTTGTACAAATAGTTTTCAATTGGACTAAGCATAATTAGTTGGGTAAAAATTACTAGGCTAATTCCAAGCTGGTACCGTTGGATACGCTGAATCCCGTACAGCATAGCAACTGTCAATGCGAATATAAAAATTGCGCCGCCCCAGCCAAAATCCAGAATCAAACTAACCCAAATTGTTTGGTATACGCCGGCACGCGGATTTGTTGATTCAATTTCCCATTGAGATTCAGCTCTATCACAAGTGCCAACAACACAAATTTGGTCTCTAACACCGTACATGCCCCCAAGAGGCAAACGATCCGACAAGTCGATAAAATAGTTTAGCTCGCTAATGGGATGAGCTAGGTAATGCGACAGAAAAATTGTAGGACTCAAATTAGGAGTTGATTTGGAAAAAAGCGCCACAATTTCACTGTCAATCTTCAGTACTTCCGTCGAATTAGTGAATTTTAAAAATTCCTGCCAATCGAAGTTGCCCTCTCCAGATGCATAGGAACGATTAACCGTTGAATAATTAAATATTGTGGTGAAGATTATTGCTAATACCACACTCATTGATAGAGCACGTTTTATTTGAAATTGGAAATTCATAGATAACAGATAAAACATCATTACAAACATCGGCGCATTTCGCGTACCCATCGCAATAAAATCAATGGAGCAGATAGCCAGCACACCTAGCAGTAATATGCGATAAACGCTGCGTGGCATAGTGCAAAATGCCAATAAAATTGATAATGGATAAAAAAACATGCTGCCGTAAGTGTACCAGCCACCTTTGCCAAGCTCCGTATTGTGCCGAGTTGCAAGTAGACCCTCCGAGAGCCAGCTTTGGATATATGGCATGCGGCTCGACATTTTGAATACAAAAGCGATTAGTATCAATGTCGCCAATATTCTCCATGGAATAAAGACATATTCAGTGCAATGTCGTGCCGAGTAGCGAAGCAGTGCTAGCGACAATTGCGCTACTCCATGCACAATTGACCAGACCACGAAATCGCCCGAATTAGCTTCAGCGAATATTAAGAGGTGGCACAGTTGAATAGTCGCAAGCGCGATCTCAAATATCATCGCACGACGTAAAAAAGTCTGCGGATTAACTGGCCGACGCAATAAATCAGTAGGGGAGGCTGTCAAAACAAAACGTCCCCATGCGTCGATTTGCCCTTAATGCTGACTTTACCACTAGGGAGCATTTCGATTACTTGATCACAGTATTTCAGCAATTGCGGTCGGTGCGTGACGATAATCACGATGCGGCCTCGTCCCCCACTGCGAATTTCGTCATAAATTTTGTCCTCCGATGCCACATCCAGAGCACTGGTAGCTTCATCGAGTACCAACAAATTACCTTGCCGCACTAGCGCACGCGCCAGTGCCAATCTTTGACGCTGGCCACCACTAAGGTTGCGACCGCTTTCGGTAACCCGGCTCAACATTTCAAGTTCGCGCGCCTTCATTACCTCCCCAAAACCCGAAGTGGAAAGGGCTTGCGCAATATTCGCATCGATTACCGGCGTATCAATTGGATCCTTTTGTTCAAGTGTTAGATTGCGCCACACTGTCGCCTCAAAAACCACCGGGGTTTGGGGCACATACGCCACCTTCACTTTGGTTGAAGCCAATCCTTCATCCTCAAGAATTGAGATTGAGCCGCCACTCAAGCCGCGCAGACCGATGATGCAATCCAACAAGGTCGACTTGCCAATGCCGCTCTGGCCGACCAAACCGATAATCTGCCCCGAGCGCAACTCAAACGAAACATTCTGAAATACATGGGGCAATCCATCCGAGTAGGCGTATGAAGCATCATGAGCGACTATACGAATCGCACATGGTGCAGCGGGATTTACTGGCCGAGAACTTCCCTCCTCAGATGATGCAAATTTTACGGTCTCATGCGCTGCGCCAAGCTCGGCAAGCAAATTAAGGAAGTTGGTAAGTGTGGGGCGGTAAAAACGCAATGTTTGCAACTGCGCGAGAATCTTGGCTATCGATGGCAGAGCGCGAAACGCCGCAAACCCGGAAAGCATTAGAAAAGTCAAAATCTCCGTCGACGACAAACCTTTGTAGAGTTGTATGCCACAAAGCGTCAGCAACACACATAATCCAGCCGCTTCAAAATAAATGCGTGGGAAGTTTTGCAGGAAATTTATGCGCGTCATAACGTGCGCATAGGTTGTATTCGTACCGTCAATAGCGCTGAGCAATTGCGGTTCCATTTCATAAACCTTTACCTCGCGAATGCTGCCGGTAATCTCTTGGGCAAAGCGCGTACGATCCCCCTCCATTTGATGGCGCACTCTGCCAAGATTGGAAAGGCGCTTGCTGTTCATCGCAAGCACCGGCATGGCCAAAATAACCGTAATAGCAATCAGCGTTGCCGCTGTGGTTGGCTGAACCAGCAACAGCACAAACATCGCCCCCACCACCAATGCCAATTCACTGCACAGTGCCGCCATCGGCAAGAGCACGCCCCCGGTCAAATTCGCCAGCTCGGTAGTTGATGCTTTGGTGATTTCCGTTGTAGAGACTTTACTCAACGCCTCGAAGCGAGATTGCAAATATGTGTTGTATAGCAGGTTTGACAAGCGCGTCTGCGCGCCGAAGACGAGGCTTGATTGATAGAAAAGAATCCCGCTAAGAATTAGCGCCCTAAATAAGAACACAACGACAATCGCAAACAATATTGCCATTTTCTGGGTAGCAATCGCATCGATGCCGGCAGCCTGGAGAAGCGTCGTCAAATTATCCGGTATACGATCCGTCAAAATAACATTGAGCGCCGGAATAACTGCCGAAATACTGGCAGCCTCAAGAATCGAAATTATCAAGGATGTGGCAACAAGTGCCACAAGCGTGCGGCGATCAACGATCCGAATAATGTCAGTTAAGTAGTCAAGCATATTTCAGTAGAACGATTCGGCAAGTAATTTGCGCCGCGACTCGGCCCATTGCAGCCGGTCTGTTGGCAACAGTGTTCTAGCCTCTCGTAATATCTCCTCCAAATCAGCGATGGACGAAAAATAGCGGATACCCGCCTGGTCGGCTTCCGGTAGAAGCGCATGTTGCGAGTAAACCTCACCCTGCTTTGCCTCGGCAAATGATGGGATTGCAATCAAGTGTCCGCATGCAAGGGCTTCGAAATACACAAGGGAATTGAAGCACACAACCACGCACGAAGTGGCGCAGAGTTCCGATGCACTCGGGTTTGTGACATGACATACACTTGCACTACGCCCAAACGATTTGATAAACCGCCGCTGCTCGATGCGATTTTTGTGTTTAACCAAAATCGATGACGACTTGCTCTTAACCAGATCAAGCATCAATGCATAGGTAATCAAAAAAGCAACCGTGGCGAAATAGGCAATTTCTGCAAACGGAATCAGGAGAATATCGCGGTCGAATTCGCGGCAGTCTGTGGTGTAACGAAACCGGCCCGAGGCGTGAGGGCGAACATCGGCGTAGAGCAATTTAAGGATAGCCATCGCAGACGGGCCAATCGCGTAGACGCGGGAAAATTGCGGCACTTCCGGATATGAAGATACAATATTCTCCGTCTGCCTTACCACTAATGGGATCGTGTAATTTTCGTGGAAAATGGCGGCAGACTCCACACCGCTGTCGCGCGCGCTCTTATCGAATATGATCACTTCAAAATAATCTATTCCGCCAAAACAAATGCCTTGAACCCCACTCCGTTTACACTCGCTAGTGAATGTGGCAATAACAGGCATCAATGCTTGATGCAGCGACTTTTCAAAGTACAGGCAAACAATCTGTTGAAGTTTATATGAATCAACAATCAGCGAGAAAAGGCGTTTCAGCATATTTGCATCTATCACGACATCTTGATGCTTTTTTAATGCATGAACATCGCGCGTAAATGTGCCGCGAGCGAAGTAAACTGTACGCCCAGATTCCTTGCTACGGTGGCGCGCTCGAAAAAAGCAGTAACGGATATAAATGACCGATGCTGCAAGAGCCAATGAGCGGAGAATCATATTGAAACCAAGCCTTCATAATTTTTAAATGGCAAACTGGGCAATTGTATGGTTGCCAATGAACATGGCAAGGCGATGTGAACGGCCTTGCCGGACAGTTTTAGTCCATCGTCTTTAGACAAGTGCGCCATCTTCACTCTGAGATGCTCCTTGCGCGGTTAATACACCAACTAACCGCAAGTCGCATACCAGCCGCTATATCTGCCAAGTTTCGGCTCGATAACGCCTCACTTGACCATTCCGGAGGGGAGATCAGCCCTTGATGGCTGAACCGGTTCACTGATTCGAACCATTCACGTTGCAACTCCGGCGTGGCGGGAGTGCACTCAATTTCGCCTGAAAGCACTTTACCGAAGTTGGCCAGCAACACCTGCGTCACCCCCGGAAAAGAGGATAGATAAGAATAATCCAACGCAAAGGTTGGAACACCTGCTGCGGCCGCCTCAAGCAAGACAGTTCCGGAAACAGTCACAACAGTCGGCCTGCATTTGAGTACATCCTGCATACCCACCAGCGGCGACAGTATCCGCACACCGGAAGTCTGGATTTCAGACAAGTGCAACCAAACTTCATGCTTGCCCCGCGGGTGGGGGCGGACGAAAAATGGGCGTTGCTCGATCCTGCATGCTTCCGCAATTTCACGCACAGTTCTTGCCTGGTCCCACAAGTCAGGGCTATAGGTATCGAGCGTGCTTTCCGGCTGGACATGCATACAGTAAACCACTGACCGTTTATCGATATCCTCAATACGGGCTAGCGGCCTATTTGCCAAATTGGCGATCCCGCGCTTTCGCTTCCAATTCAACATGACCTTGCGCCAAGGAGATGGCGTATGCAAACGCTCGCCATTCAACCATCCCGCTAGCGTCCGCAGGGTGTTGCGTATGCGGACATGGTGCTCGATAGCCATTGCCAAATCATTCTTTCCGGCATTGCGTTGCGCAGTCTCCACGGCATCGCCCACAAGACCGCTCTTGTCCGGCTCTGCCGCAATCGGCAGCGGAGAAAGGGCTGAACCGTCCAAGAAAAAAAATCGATCTGCCGGAATGCGCGCAGTCATTGGCGCAAGAAAAGTAATGCCGTTATTTCGGCAGTAAAACTCCACCGCTCGCTCATACACGGATGTCACTTCGCCAATGACCACGTCGAATTTCTTCTGCTTGAGCGTCTCGAACACAGACAGCACAGCGCCGCGAATCTCCGCCTCGGTGGCACCGTGAAGATAGGCAGCCCGATCTGTCTGAAATATTGTCTGAATGAAATTCTCTACACTCCGATCCAACGCACCGGAGGATGGCGACGAAATAACGTGATCGACTATCATGCCGGGAAAGTTGTTTCCGAATGCGCGGTTAAAGCGCAGCAGCCGACAATCAAAATCTGACTGGAGCAAATTGGCGACGCCGCTCCAGATGTCGGTAATACTACGGTTCTCTAGGAAAATAACCTGCGGGATTTTCTTTAGCGACGCCATCACCGTCCAATGATCAAATGGTGCGGTAACTCATTTCCGATTTTCTCATCCGAGCTCCTCGCGATGAGTACCCACTTGCTAAAAATAAGACCATTGAGGAAGAACATCAACTTTTGAAACCTAGTTTCAGGCGCGGCGATCGCGCAAGCATCGAAGCCGCAGCCTCTTAAGTAATAAAGATATTGTTCACGAAGATAGGCATTTTCAGACACGCCACTGCGCACTTCATCCATGCCTATCAACCTGTTAAGAGCCCACCCCGCGCTTAGCCGAGCAAGATACTGTTCACGTTGTGCCACTAACAACCCATTAGGTGCAAGAAGTTCCCGACAAGAAGAGAGTAGATCCCAAATCGAACGGGCATGATGAAGACTCGCGTCAAACAGAATTAGGTCAAATTTCTCTTCAGCGAAACAAGAAAGATCAGAAAAATCTCCCTCTACATACTGGAATGCAGGAGGTTCTATTCCGAGAATCTTGCAGACCCTCGGTGCATAGCGCTGCATTCGTGTCGCCGAGATGTCGAACGCCACACCGTGCTGCACGACCAGTGACTTGCCCAAAGATAGGCTCAGTGCGCAAGTACCTGCACCCAGTTCAAGTATGCGAATTGGTCGACTGCCAAAGTAATCTACTAGCAAAGCGCGATACTGATCAATATACGCAGCTTGTTTGTTTACAAACTGACGTAGCGCTTCATCGGAGTACTCACTCTCTTCGTCATAGAAGCGTTTATCTGTAATAGCAGTAGAATTCAAAATAATCTTTACATCAGGCTTCAACGATAACTCTCCAGAAAATTTAGATTGATCTAACCTAGCAAGCCCCAATTCAACGCCATTCCCGCGTCACCTTCTGATTTCCGGTTCTGCTTAACTAAAGTTTCGCCCTAATGTTTTTGCAACACAGGGCGGCAGAACCGGGGGAGTTTGCTCTATCTGCTTTCATTATTTATATGCGCGCGCACTGAAATGAATATGCCTATTACCCGTGCATCCCGCTAAAAGACCCATCCTCAAAATAAGTCAGGAGAATAGGCTTGGCATTATTTGCTGGCAATCCGCTTGCCGCGACAGAAAAATGAATTGTCCTTGTATATTGAACGTCCTTCCTTAGATCATAAATTTCAGTTTTACCATCTCAAGCCAGCAGTTATTTCAATAGCTCCTTCAACCTGCATTCCAATATTTAACCAATCATATCTAAACTAAACGCATATCCTTTGGGGATGTTTCTGCTCACTTTCTTTCCGAGCACTTGATGCAAATATTTGGGCGGCAAGCCTAAACCGGGCCGAATTGCGCGCAAATTTTCGAGTGTCAGCACTTCACCCGCCTTGATATCTTGCACCACATACAGTGAGCGCCGATACTGAAGCGATTTTTTCTCAGCGCTGGTTGGCCCGTAACTCACCTGCCCCAAGGCCTGCCATGCGCTTCCGGTTTCTTTAACCAGCTGCGTCATTTCAGACGGCTCCATCGAGAACGCACTGTCCACTCCGCCATCGGCCCGGTTGAGGGTGAAGTGCTTCTCGACCACCGTGGCGCCCAGTGCGACGCTGGCCACGGACACGCCGACTCCCATCGTGTGATCGGACAACCCGACTTCACAGCCAAACAGTTCCCGCAAATGCGGTATGGTCAGAATGTTGGTGTTCTCCGCTGTGGCCGGATAGGTGCTTGTGCATTTCAGCAGGATCAAATCCTTGCAGCCCGCCTCGCGTGCGGCGCGCACGGTCTCGTCGAGCTCGGCGACAGTCGCCATGCCCGTGGAGATAATCAGCGGCTTGCCGGTGGCTGCAACGCGCCTGATCAGCGGCAAGTCGGTATTTTCAAACGAGGCGATCTTGTAGCACGGCACATCCAGGCTTTCCAGAAAATCTACGGCCGTATCGTCGAACGGTGTGCTGAAAGCGATGATACCCAACTCGCGCGCTCTTTTAAAGATCGGCGCGTGCCATTCCCACGGTGTATAGGCCTCGCCATAGAGCTTGTAGAGCGAGGTACCTGCCCATAAGCTCTTTGGATCACTGATGTGAAATTCTCTTTCATCCAGATCCAGCGTCATGGTGTCCGGCGTGTAAGTCTGTATCTTCAGCGCATGTGCGCCGGTTCTGGCTGCCGCTTCTACGATCTCCAGTGCACGCTCAAGCGATTGGTTGTGGTTGCCGGACATTTCGGCTATCACAAATGGCGGATGGTCTCGTCCGATCAGCCTGTCTGCAATCTTTATTTCGCCTCTCATCTTTATTACAGCTCCTTCAAATAATGCATCGATTCGAGTCGGTAATCTGCGCCCATGAACAAACGTTGCGAAACCGCATTCGCACCCAGCACTTCGGCCTGGATCGATTTAATATCCGCACGATGTGTCTTGAGCCATTCTTCCGCTCTTAGCAACAAGTTGCGCCCTTGTCCTTTGAAGCCGCCTTCCGGTAGCAGATAGATTGACACCAGCGCAGTTGCGCCCTCTTGGTCAAAGCGCACTACTCCGACGGGTTCGTTATCGATCTCTCCGATCAACAACACTCTGTTTTTGTCTGCCTGTACTTTGGCAAACCAGGATTGATGATCAGCCCACGCGATCGGCGCAGAGTTCTTCGACACCGCTCTGATCGTTTGATGATTGCGCCATTCAAACAACTTTGGCGAATCACTCTCGTCGGCTATTCTGATTTCAATATCGTTTGCACCCAAAGCGGCCGCAACACGGTTGACGCCAAGTCCATCCACTTCCTGCATGGCGACCCTTGAGATCAGCTTTCGCAGCGGTTCATTTTCCAATAGCGAACTGATGTGACCCCAGAGCGCACTGGTCAGTTCGTTGTCGCCGGATAGTGAATAGATCAAACCCTGTTCTGCCGCATCCGCGATCTGCCGGCGCTGATTGTCCGCCACGCAGACACTCAATGCCGGCAAGCCCAGACAGCAGCGCTCCCACATTGCCGAACCGCCCGCCCCAATCGCCAGATCGGCGTGCGCCATCAGTTCGGCCATACGTTTGGTTTGTACATGGCAATGATATCCATGCGATTCGCACAACTTTTCAATCTGCTCCCGGCAAGGATGCTGCATGCCGATGACGACATCCACCTGCCATGCCCCGACTTCCAGCCCGGCCAATGCTTCGATGGCACGACCCGTGTAGTTGTCGGCATCCATTCCGCCAAAGAACACCAGAATCCGTTTCACCGGTCCGGTACGCTGCCTTGCCTGTTTGCGCGACTCGCGGAACTCGTCCCGCAGCAACGCATAGCGGGGACCCAGCAGTTGGCGACACTGCGCCGGCACTTTTCCGGCATAGCGCTCCTGCATGTCGGCGTAGAGATTCTGATCCAACAGCACGTCGCAATCATGGTACCGGTCGGCGATGTCATCTATGGCCATGATGTGCCCGGCAGACGGGCGCAAAGCGTTTTCCCAGCGCGCATCCAGCGCATAGTGGTCGACAATCAGCCAATCCCATTCCCGGCCTGACAGCGCTTGTTTAGTCGCCTGCGCATCCTGCGCCTGGCTTGCGTTCAGCCAATGCGAATGGGCCAAGTCGCCCGCCGGATAAGGGGTGGCATCGCTTTCCAGCGATGCCAATTCCATCCCTTTGGTTTCGAGCATGTCGCGCAAATATTGCGGCAGGTCGCGACTGGCAAACCGTATTTGTACGCCGTGGTGCTGCAATTCTTCCGCCAGCGTCAGGCAGCGCATGAAGTGTCCCGTGCCGATCCGGCTTGTCGCATCGGTGCGGAAGACCACGTTCATTTTGCGGCGCTGCTTACAAAATTCCGGCGCACGGGTATGCTGGCTTCTTGCATGGCATTTTTTGCTCCGGCGGGTGTTTGCTCGGTGAAGTGGAAGATGCTGGCAGCGGCGACCGCCGATGCTCCCGCGTTCTTCACCACTTCGATCATGTGCGCATAATTCCCGGCACCGCCCGAGGCGATAACCGGAATATCCACCGCCTTTGCGACTTGCTCGACCAGCTCCAGATCGTAGCCGAGCATCGTGCCGTCCCGGTCTATCGAAGTCAGCAGTATCTCTCCCGCACCGCGTGCCGCCATTTCCCTGGCCCACTCGGCCGGCGTCTTTGCCGTATCAACAGTGGCGGCGTGGCTATAGCAGCTATATCTTCCGTCTGCATGTCTCTTCGCATCGATGCTGACGACCACGCACTGCGCGCCGAAACGCTTTGCCGCAGCTTCCACCAGATCCGGGTTGGCATAGGCGACGGTGTTGATGGCCACCTTGTCTGCACCGGCATGCAGCAAGGAAACAATCTGCTGCAGATTCGTTATGCCGCCGCCGACGGTGAATGGAACCGAACATTCTTCGGAAAAGTCGCTGACCGAATCGTGGTCCGGCTGGTTATCTTCGATAGACGCGGTAATGTCGACCAGAATCAGTTCATCCACGTCGCGCGAGTTATATACCTTGATGGCGGGGAGAACCGGCCCCACGCGACGCCAACTGTCAAAACCGACTCCTTTGACCAATCCAAAATCCTTCCAGAGCAAAGTGGGTATCACGCGAATTTTTAGCATGGCACGTAATTCATAAAATTCCTAAGCAGTTGTCTTCCTGCCTTTGAGCTTTTCTCGGGGTGAAACTGACACCCGAAGATGTTGCCGCTGCGCACGACTGCCGTCACATCGCAGTCGTATGAAGTGGTGGCGATCAAGTGCTCCTGACTTTCCGGAACAAACGCGAAGCTGTGTACAAAATAGAAATCCGAAAGATCCGGTATGCCGTCAAACAGCACATCGGCTTTGCGATAACTCACGTCGTTCCAGCCGACATGGGGGATGCGCAACTTGCAACCTATCGCATCCAGCCGCCGGACTTTGCCGGGGATGAAACCCAGCCCTTTGGTTTCGCCGCCTTCGTGCCCGCTTGTTGCAAGCATTTGCATGCCAAGACAGATACCGAGCAAGGGCTTGCCCTGTTGAATAACGACTTCGTGCAATGCAGATGCCCAGCCTGAGCCGGTCAGGCATTCCATACCTTCGGTAAATGCGCCGACACCGGGCAGGACGATCCGGTTCGCATCGTAGAGCGCTGCAGGATGGTTGACGACGGTGACATCGGCACCGATATCCTCGAATGCTCTGCGAACTGAGGCCAGGTTACCCATGCCATAGTTGACGACGGCTATCTTCATACGTTGTCGTAATTCAGCTTTTCCAGATTGCCGTGCTTGTCCTTGATCAGGTTGCCCGACGAGTCGCGCTTGAATATCTTCTTGTTGGTGAAGCGGTCGCACACCTTGATGAATTCATCCACCGACATGTCCAGCGGCGCAAGGATCTCTTCCAGCGGCTTGCCCAAATATGACCAGGGGAATTTCCCGTCGCGCGCCTTCACAACCTCCAAGGCGTCCTGCCGCGTGATGCGATCTCGACGCACATGCAAGCAAGCAATATCTGTTGTACGGGAAAAACCGAATTTTAGGAACTTGAAATAATCGTGAATTCCAGTCTGGCAATTATCCAGATTCTCATAGTTAACCATCGACCCCTCAACAGGCTGGTCGTAAGTTACAAACCCGTTTGCTTGTGCAATGAGCGCGTTCGATAGGCCATCCCAAGGCAGGTAGTGCCCGAGGAAAAGTCCCGTAACACCTACGCGCTGCAACTCTTCATCGCTTGGGTACTGATAAGGCAACAGATGCCTTGGCTCGATGCCATAGGTCTCAGAAAGATCGGAAACTCGCATACCAAGCAAGCCGCCGAATTCCTCCAACCAGCGACGGGTCAGGACGTTGTTGTCTGCCGCCGCCGCAGGTCCGCCATACTCATTTTGAGAGTTCTCACCCCACACAAGAAGCGGCACATTGAACTGAACTGCAGCCCGTACGGGAATGGTAAATATTCCAACATGCTCAGGCCATGAGATGTCACCCACTTCTGTCAATCCGATACGGTTCAACTTCGCGCGAACAAGCGGGTTGGGCGAAAATTCAACATGGTCAACACCAAGCCGCTTCAGATTCTCAATATTCGCACGGCCAATATCCGATAAATCACAAGTGTGCGAAGTCACACATAACGGATTAAGTCCAAGCTGCAACATACGTATGACTTGGTACGTACTATCTTTGCCTCCACTTACCGGTACGATGCAATCCCAGTTGCTGCCATTTCGACGATGTCTTGCCAGCACATCAAGAAGTTCAGTTTTGCGCTGACCCCAGTCGATTTCTTTGCGCTTCTCAATTGATCGGCATGCATTACAAACACCTTCATTGTCTATATGAAGGTCCGGCTTGGTGTGAGGCATCACACAGCGTACGCAGTATTTCAGCATGTTACGACCTCTTTTCCATCAAAAACCAAGTGATATCGTCTTGAGGAAACGCCGGATCGCGACGATATGAGAAGCCATAGTCAACCAAGCGCAA